>Ga0126342_10022605_pt1 | contig 10361 bp, 13 predicted proteins | sample Cyp1metagenome_FD_92528 | JGI IMG/M metagenome (GOLD analysis project Ga0126342, IMG submission 92528) | Coral microbial communities from Lord Howe Island, Old Settlement Bay, Australia - Cyphastrea 1 metagenome | ecosystem: Host-associated > Invertebrates > Cnidaria > Coral ...
ACCCCTCGTGTTTTCGTAACGAGTGCCCCTTTCCCAAGTCCTCTTCACAGCTCACGAGCAATTCTTCACTTGAATATTGTGCAGGCCAAATCATCACATCTTTCACTAGCTCCTTCGAGGGTCTGATCAGTCTGATCCACTGGGTTAAATCTTCAAACTCTGGTAGATCTAGTGGGATTCTAGGATCTTTCAGCGAATTGTTGAAGGAAGAGAACTCTAGTTCAGCTTCACGAGCAAGTTATTCAACAAGACAATATCTAGCAAGCGGTAGTCCAGCATTCTTCAAACGGTTTTCTGTGACTCCCTGCCCTTGGCAACAGACATCATTCCAAGGTTGCCAAGGATGTTGAAAAAAATCACCCACAACTGGCACTGAAAACCTTGAAGGCTCAACATCCGAATAGTCAGAATCTCAGAATTCTTCCACCTGGGCCCTAGGCTCAGTGCATCCCCCGGCACCTGTCGCTTCTTCTCTGGCGCATCACACACCCGCAAGGCAGCGGCCAGAGCTCCAGCCTCGACATTTGTCATGTTCAAATGGTGTTCACCTGAGCACATTGCCTTCCATTAAGGCCAGTTGGTCATATCTACTGAATCTACTGGAAATATCTACCTTATTCTACCATAGTGCCCTTTGATGCTGTCGTCTGGTTCCTTGATGTTCCTTTCATCAGAAGAGGTTGGAAAACCACTTCGAATGGCTTCCAAGTGCTTGGTGCCAGACAGCCAGGTAAGCATGAGGAAATCCATGCTGGCAGGGCGGATGAATCACAGTTCTTCGCCGCAGAAAAACATGGAAATCGGAATTGTAAAGCTTCTGTCAGGAAGGTGTCAATTCGTGGGCGAATTCGCTCTTCGAACCTTCAAACGCCTTGGCACCTTTTGTTTGCATGCTACAGAAAGGATTAAGTGTGTTTTTCACATTTTTTCACCATGTTCACGATGAATGGACTTGGAGCCGATCTCCGGGGAGGACTAGCCAGAGAAACCCTAGATTCTTTCCACAAGAAAATCATTCAGAAAATGACCCACTGCTTTTCAAACCTCACCACTATGCAGACCATTTACGCAGACCATCTACGCAGACCATTTATTCAGACCATTTACGCAGACCATTTCAACTTAATTAACCAAGCTGCACAGTTTCCCCACCTGGATCTCTGGCTCAAGCATCGCCAACTCCAGAAGGAACTTGGCCAAGCTGATCCAGGGTCCAGCCTGTGCCGTGGAAACGAAGATGGCGAGGAGCATAGCGTCACAAAACGTCTAGCAAAGGGACCGTACATTTAGCCTACCTTGTTTGGCTGCACATGGCAAATGGAATTTCAATAGTTTGACACCAAATTCAGTGTTGCACAGATTTTTGCCTCTGGGCCGGGCTTCACTTCCAATGCGCTTGAATCAAGATCGCCAAGAAACACCACTCGGAGTGGAATGCCCAATTTTAAGGCACCCCTACTCTATGGGCAACATGAAGAGCATCATAAATCTCCTCAGAGATCTGTTCCAGTTGCACTGGCAGCCGCTTAACACCCAGAGTTTATCTCACATCAACTTATCCATCTGCGCCATCTGGTGCCATGGTTTCCTTCGCTCGCTTCTTCGCAGCCTTTTCGCTGTAGCCCCCGGGCCGCACCACATGGCCCTCTGCTAGCATGGACCATTCGGGCCCCGGGCGACGTTCACCAAAGTGGCGGCTACGATAGTCCAACATGGCTTGGCAGCCTCAGGTCCCAGGTTCTTGAATATAATATATATATATATATACATACTATATACTATATTACATATATACCTTATCAAGACTCTATACATACTGTATACTATATACTGTATACATACTGTATACTATATTTCATATACTATATACATAGTGGTGGTAAGGTCATCTTTACCTTATCAAGACTGGAACCTCGAACGCCTATACCAGGATATGATGAAGGACTATACGGGCAAAACCCCAAAGACTATACGGGTGAAAATCCTGATATATCCTCTCAGTTCTGTTATATGTATGGTGTCCTGAAATGGGGGTACCCAATAGCTGGATGCTTTATCATGGAAAATCCCTTTCAAATGGATGATTTGGGGGTATCCCTATTTTAGGAAACCTCCATATATATATATACATATATATATACATATAAATAGTTATAAATACAAGCCCTCATTGATTGAAACCTCCCCAGTTAGCACTGGTGCTTTCTAGAATCCCAAACACCCAAGCCTTCAGTGAGAGCGCCTCCCGTTTCAAACCCTCAACCGTCGCCTCTTGCTGCCTCCATGAAGGTCGCCCAGGGCCTCACGGTTGCCGTCGCCTGCACCTGCTCCTTGCGCTCGTGCAATTCGCTGGCCAACTGCTTCAACTGTTCCAACTTTGGCATTGGATCTGCAGAGGGGGCCTGGAAAGGGACCCAGGATCCAACGTCTTACATCGTCTTACTAAGCAGAGGTGATGTTTCAATCACAAGACCGAGGGCTCCAGTGAGCAAATCCACATTCAGTGGAGAAACCTTTCAGTACTTGCTGGAGTAAGTCCAAATATGTCCAAATATTCCTTCCTAGACTTGTAGCAAAAATTGCCAGAGGGCCACAGTTCCTTAAACCTGAAATAATTTGACACAGCCCATATGTGCTAAGGTCAAGACATGGTTTTTCGGGTTTGTGGTCATCCATCCTATTTGAAATCCTTGTAATGGGTATAAATTAATGACCATCCGATATGCGGATCTGAAGCGTCCACACTCCGTGATCCCAAGCGCAGGTGGCGGATCCAACTTTTGACCACGGCCCGGCACATATATTAACTTTAAAAAAAAAACAGTGCGAAATGCCTTTCTTGAACGGTGGTAGAGTTAACATGTTCCTGCATTTGTTTGGGGTTAACATGATATGTATATGTGTCAACATGATTTAATCAGCAACGAATTTGGTCATAGACATTGCAGTCTAGCTGTTTATTTTCTTTAATGGTCCTTTTCCTGGCCTTATCAATTAAGAAATTCGCATGATGCACCGCAATGGCTTCAGGCAGCGGCCCTGAGAAAGCCATCGACGAGGCCCAAATCTTGCTAGGCCATCGATCCCACCGTAAGCCAAACTCGCCACACGCGTGACCTAAGGAGAAATGCTGTGGGTGCTGGTTTAAAAGTGTTCGCTGCAACCCTGACGTTGCTCCGCGTCTGACTTCAGGTGGCTATGAAGATAAAGTTGATTTTATTACCCCAATCAACATCGTTCATAGGGAGGGCGAATTTTGATCCCTTATGAAGATAAAGATGATGTTATTACCCAACTCAACATATTGTTCATAGGGGGTGGCGAACTTTGATCCCTCATGAAGACAAAGTTGATGTTGTTACCCCAGTCAAAATACTGTTCATAGAGGGTGGCGATTTTTTATCCCTTATGAAGATAAAGACAAAGATGATGTTATTACCCCAATCAACATATTGTTCATAGGGGGTGGCAAATGTTGATCCCTTATGAAGATAAAGATGATGATGATGATGATGATGACGATGATGATCATGATGATTGTAAGTGTAAGTGTGGAGCAACGTCCGGTTTGGGGCGAAAGTGTTTAAATGGATGGAAGGCAAAAAAGAATCACCATACCCAATTTTTCCTGGACAAACCCACAGTTTTGTGATCGAAATTAAACAGACGAAAAGATGACTTTGGGCTGACTAGGAATGATCGATTCATTGTTTGACTGAGATCAGCAAAAAAAGAGCTGAAAATGTTCAGTCCGGACCTGAATAGAGCGAATTGTTTACCACTCGCTGGTCCAAAGCTTGTGTCCGACTGATCTCAGCATGCACGTAGTCCCAAAAGCCACGACATGCCGAAGTGTTCCTCATGGCCATAAAACCGATGTTGACTCCTGTAGTTCAGTCAGAACTTGGAGGCCGTGCCAGAGGTTCACAGGTCCAAAGGGGACTAAAACATGCAAGAAAATCCTTCGTCACGCATGTTCATTGAATCCAACACAATCCTGGCATGCCGTTCAAAACGATGAATGCCAAAAACCTTCTTTTGGTCGCTCCCGGCCTATATCTTCAAACTCCTTCTGAAAAATGATGTCAGTTCCATTGACCATGCAGTCCTCAACGATTTGATGAATTGGTTGGAAGTATTGCACATCCACGTCTGTGAATAGAAAGACCTCATCTTTGTCGACCTCGTCGAGGGCCTTGCAAATCTTCGCCGATTTGTACAAATAGGTTGGCATGCCTCCTCCTGCACCTGAAAGGTATGGTGGGGTTTGTAGGGTCCCAGCCAGGTGTGCTCCAAAAATTCAGACTTGCCCAGAATTACTATACATACAACAGTATTACAACAGTGAAGAGCCACTGGGATTTTTGGGTCAAACTCTTATTAAGATACTAAGAGACTTGACTATTCCAAACAACGGCACGATTGTTTCCTTTGAGGTCATCAAGGATATCTTCCTGCAGTTGAAAAGCCGAGGCAGGCTGAGAAGCTTCCATGGAGGCCACCATGTAGTCACGCAGAGGAACAAACTTTGAGTCGTAGAAGAAAAAGACCTTCATGGGATTTATGGGTCTGTTAAAGCCCACTTCCGCTATGCATGGGGCGTCTACCTGAACGATGGCAACGGTCCTTGAGCCAAGATGAGCCAAGATGAGCCAAGATCAGAGAACACTTAATCACCTGGGAATCTCCTCTGAGGCTGTACTGTATCATATGTTTGTTTTTTGCTACTTTCCGCTTTGAACCCTAGTGAACGAACATTTGTCTTGCAGCCCAAACAAGAAAGAACAAATCGGTTAGCTGACAGCTTTATCGAGAGCACCGTTTTCTCAGAATAGCTGCTGATGTGCGATTCGTAGTCGCGGAGTCACAAATATATCATATATTATCTTTCCACAGAGGCTTCAATTGGCTCCAAATCACATGACGTGAACGCCTGAATGACTTTACCCACTTGGAGATGCCATGCTGGACTCTCAACAGGATTTGAACTCGCCACACCTGCTCTTCCTGGCGCAAGTGGGCAGTCAGGCCTTGGCAAACAGTGGCAGCCCACGAAACGGACTGAAGAGATCAATTCCGGGTCTGAAGGTTTGTTGATAAATTTGATAAATCTGAACAGTTCCAGGTTTGAACTGCCGAGAACTCAACACTTCCACAAGAATCATGAGGAACTGCTGGAGAATCTCTGCAACTAAGAGGGTTTGCTCTGACGAAGCTTTGCCAAGTGCCCTGACTCCGCAGGAAAGTCAAAGGTGTCGGCAAACCCACCACATACTGAAGCCTGGAGGAAAAGCGATGAAAGCGTGCTTGGTTGAACTGGTTGGTTCCAGTCTACTCAGTTTACAGTCTACTCTTGAAATCTCTTGAGTCAAGACAACATGACAACATCACCTCAGTCGTTCACCCTGATCTTCCAGTGAGCTCCACAAGCTTGCGCAATTGCAGAGTAGGTTTCCAGCCCCCCAAAATGACCGTTTCCCCACCTGGAAAGGATTTTCAGCTCCACGCGAAGGATCTGAATCATCGGAATCTGACCCTGGCGATGATGACACCTTCATGACACCTTCATGACACCTTCATGACACCTTCATGACACCCTCTGGTCACACCCATACAAATGGGATCTAAGATATTCTAAGATGGTGTTTGACCATGTTTGACCTCTCTGGTCACACCGACTCCCAAACCCCGCAGATTGCCATCGCTCAAAGCTGAAACAGAGCTGCGTTTGGATCCGTAGCAGCCAATGTGACAGACTTCAGGTCATGAGAAGATTGTTTGTCCCAGACCACACATCATAAAAGGTAAAGGCATACAGTTTCACATGCCCAGTCCAAACACCATTGGGTTTTGACTAAGAGGCTAAGGCGGCTAAGGTGTAACAACTCGAAAGATCTGGAGATTCCATGTCAATAGTTTCGCTGGCCGCACCCTGCACATGTGCGTCAAGATTTGCTTCCACTCTTTGTCTGGATGGTCGCTAAAGCCTCAGTCAAAAAATCCCTCAAACCAATCAAAAGTACCGAAGTTTGGGATGTCTGCGTCGTTTCCATTGAGACATTCCAACATGCCCACAAAGCTGTTCGTTCAAACTTGAGTCAGTCAATACAACCTTTTAGCACACGTTCAAAATGTCTTACTTGCATCCAGAATGCAGAACCACCATTGATCATGGAATCACAAATAAATCGATCTGAAAATGGAGCACTCTAGTAATCCCATTGGTTTTGATCATTTTCCCCAATCAAAACCCATTTTCGCCCAAACCTAACCCCTGAGGCGCAGTCCATCTGTTTTGAACTCTGTGCAGACCTCGGCAGGAAGTTGACAATGTCCCAGTGGGGGATATGTTCCTGGATTCTGCCATAGAAATCACATCTCAAAGATTGAAGTTGTGTGAATGCTGACAACTTGCCATGAACCATCTTCAGCTTCTAGGCATCAAGCAATGGCCAGCAAGATGCATGGCAAACAGCCGTGTGGCAGGCTTTCTTCTCCTGGTCAAAGCTGACAGAGGTTCACCAAACACCCTGGTAGGACTGTGCATTCATTTCTTCCAGAATAACAGGCTAATTTCTATCTCCACCAAAGCATGATTTCCAGCAATTGCTGACATACACAAATGGAACTTGGTGACCCTATGCCCTATGCTGTCAAGAGCACTTATTATCTTGAGAATTTCCGCTAGCCGGATATATCGCCGACTTCACAGTTTCAATTTGATGGTAGGAACAAGTAGTGACGAACGTAGATGCGCCTGCATAAGTCGCAACCAACCTGAAACACGCACACTACAGAAAGATTTCCGGATCTGTTCAATGAATTCTAATTTCAAAATAGTTGAATCCAAAAATGTAGCGCTCACAACACAATCTGGAGTCATTTCATGCTTTCGCATTGTTCTTGCCTGTCGATGTTCAGGGCAACCCCATGAACCTCAGTAAGGCTCTGCGGTCTACTTCAAAATCTGTTTTTGTATGTACCAAGTCCGGTGAACGAAGCCAGTTCTGATTAATGGGTCAACGTGGTCCTTCTCACACAAAAGGTCCTATTACCTAAAATGTAATGCTACGGGCTGACCGCTTCAAGCTTCTATATCATTCTCTTGTTTGCTGACGTGCCTTCAAACAGACTTCATTTGGAAATCAAAGAGCTGGGCTCCTTTACCAAGGTCATTCTGACCAAGAGATGGACCATAGAAATTCAATAAACGTGTCTCCTCGCCAACAAAGTCTCCAGCCATGGAATCATCTACTCCAACCACGCTAAATGCCTCGACGCACAGCATGCACAAGTCAGCTCCCTGTGCTTTTATGATTTTGTGCTTTTCTCTGGATAAGATGATACAAAAATATCAACATCCCACAGAAACAACTGTCATGCCGCCTGCATGATCCAAATAAGCAAGTCCGCACGCTGTCGGACGGACAGGGCTTTCATCTGGCAGTCAGCAGTCCGGCAGCTTCAGAAGACCAGTGAGATGTGACCCATGCGATGATGATCTCTGTATATAATCGAACACGGCAATGGGGGAAATCCTACAACAATGGAGATTGAAATGGGAAAATCATCGATAAATGGTAGATTTTCCATTGCCATGTTTCATTGCCGCATGGTAACAATTGCAAACATGATTCGAGGTTTCTTTTGGAGATCTTCATACCAATCTTCAGCCAGTGTTGCCACACGATAAGGTTTTGGCCTTGCAGAGATTGCGTGGAAGTGGGAAAAGTCTCACATCCAACAACATTTCAACATGGGACATGTCAGTAATCCACAAAAACGGGATCTTGCAGACTTAATCAACACATTTGAACGAGCAAATCACAAATTCTCCGAATTCATGAAATTTTCTGGTCTCTCCCAAGTTGCAGGTCTCACTTCGGTCAGGTTCCAGCCTCTCTCTTTCGGACAGGTCATACTGCGCTCGGAGGATCGAATCAACGCTTTCGGCCATTGTGGCCTAGCAGTTTGGATACGAACCATGGATTGGAGGACTTTTGGTGGAACAACCCATTTTTTTAAAGTTTGAGCAACCCAAATAATGTTCCACAAACCATGTTCAGAGAACTTCCACATGTTCCGGGATGACGTGGTCCAAAACAACACATGGATGTCCCGTAAACTTTTAATTTCTTAAGTGTGACAAATGAAAGGTGCTAGTGAAATCAGTGAATTGTGCAAAGGTTTGGGGGAAATTGAAGCCCGGAATTTTGGAAAATGACAGACCTGCGCGTTGAATTCCCTCCAATTGTGGATCCTTGTAATTGTTTACATGTATATTTATATGTATATTTATTATTTACATATCTATGTATACATGTGTATATATATATATATATGTGTATATGTATTTATATCTATGTTGATATTTCTAGTGATATTTATATGTATACTCATATCTATACAGAGATTTATATGTGTATTCATATTTATAGTTATATTTATACATATATTCGTATTCATGTCCATATCCATATTGATATTGACATTGATATTGATACTGATATTGATATCTATATCTACTTTTTTATATATATTTATCTATATTTATATGTTTATTTATATTTATATTTATATGTATATGTATATTTATATTTATATTTATATCTATCTATCTATCTATCTGTCTGTCTGTCTATCTATCTATATACGTATATATCTATATACGTATATATCTATATGTATATATCTATATGTATATATCTATGTATATATATATACATATATATATATATATATATTATATTTATATTTATATATACTTATATTATACATTTATATTTATATTTATATTTATATTTACATTTATATTTACGTTTATATTTACTGTATAATTATATTTATATTTATATGTATATCTATATATATATATTGTATATGTATATTTATATTCATATTCATATTCATATTCATATTTATGTTTATATTTATATTTATATTTATATTTATATTTGTATTTATATTTATATTTATATTTATATTTATATCTATATGTATATTTATATGATTATTATTATTATTTATATTTTTATATTTATATTTATACTTATATTGATATGTATATAAATGTTGGGAAAAGGGGTTTCACTGTTTGCCTGGTTTGTTGGCAATTCCACAACATCCAAAGTTAAAAAAGGGTGGCAGTTCAACGACAGCATTGCGGTAACAATCAGAAATTGCAAAGACATTCCGGTAAACAAAGATTCATTGAGTTCCTGTGCATAGTGACAAATTCCGACCGCCCGCCTCTAATGCTTCTGAATAGTCTGGCGAGTTACTTTTGGCCTCGAACGTTTTTTCTTCACAGTCACATGAATCCAGCATCAAATGCAACCGTTTTAACGAAAACGGTTTCTCTTACTCATTTTCCCATAATGTTGTTTTTGACACCAAGTTTGCAACTTGCAAGAACTTCGCCAGCGATGTTGTTGGGCGTTCGTCAGCCTTGCGAAATCTGAAAATAAATGATGCTGTTGTGGACTAATGCGCAAAAAAACAAGGATACACTACCATGACGAATCCAAGTACGACGAAACATTGCTGCACCAAAATGCAATTTGTGCCTTGCCTCTGGAAGAAAGTCGTCCAACATGCCCTGCAATTGACATGATTTCCCAAGAAATCCTGTGGGATTTACACAACAATACATAATTACACACAATTTAAAATTCACGATACGATCATGTTTTCGCTTGCAAAATTTGAATCGTGGGATAGTTTGGGCAATGACTGTGTGCGAGATTATTCAAACCCATGATCATCCATGATCCCATCCACATCGCCTCGACCTTGAACTTTCGGTGGTCAACCGAGTGCACGGTGCCTGCACTGAACAGATCGGCATGTCCAAAACATGTCCGTCCGGGGCAAAGTTTAAGCACTCAGGTCTATGATTGGAATGTCGCATAGATTCCAAACGTTAGGAAGAAACATCGATCCCCATTCCCAGCCTTCCATCTCGAACCTTTTGAAAGCACGTGTAATAGGTCGAGCAATTTCCGCTGCAGAATCCAAAGCCAAAATTGTCGTATTTGTTTCCACATGTTTGGCCTCCATCAGTGTCCGTTGCTGAGATCATGGGGTGTGCACAACGCAACGGGAAAAACGATTAAATACCATACACTTGAATCATGTCGTAACACCAAAATGGAATTTGTTTTACAGGTTAAACAACCTGAAAGCATCAGCAAACGCGCTTGTTTTGCTTGAGCCATGAACACAACGTATAAGATGAGTTACATAAGTATGTACAGGGATATACACTAAAAACACCCCCCGCCGTCCGCAGTTGCGCGGAGGTCGGAAGGAGTAGCCCGCCAGATGTGACCTGAGAGCGGGCAAAAGCAGACATCACTGTA
>Ga0126342_10022606_pt1 | contig 10360 bp, 7 predicted proteins | sample Cyp1metagenome_FD_92528 | JGI IMG/M metagenome (GOLD analysis project Ga0126342, IMG submission 92528) | Coral microbial communities from Lord Howe Island, Old Settlement Bay, Australia - Cyphastrea 1 metagenome | ecosystem: Host-associated > Invertebrates > Cnidaria > Coral ...
GTGCCCACTGCGATCTGCAACTCGCGGTTGAGGTCCGGCAGTGCCCACTGGGATCTGGAGCTCGCGGTGGAGGTCCGGCTGTGCCCACTGGGATCTGGACTGCGAGGAGGAGGCGGCGGGTGATGAGGCGGAGGAGGCAGAGGAGGCGGAGGAGGCGGAGGAGGAGGAGGAGAACAGCTCTGATAAAATCTAACAACCCTCACCTGGCAGGTGGGGAACAAGTTCTCATCTCAAGCTGGGCCCACCTAGTTATTGGAGTTGGTTTGTAGGTCCCATCAACTATTGTAAATTATTCATATTTACCACAACTTAAAGTACTTGTAAACAAACTTATCCACTTCGATGAGGACACAGTTGTTTAAACTGCCAATCAGCGCTGGTTAGCAAGTCATTATCCCATTCTAGATCAACCGCCCACGAAAATTATTAGACATGGGCAAAAGGTACGACCAAACAAATTGCATATCCATTTTGATTGGGTAGGTTGAGGGTCCCAGGGTACCAGGGGTTTAGAAACTACAAACCATGCCCTATCCACCCAATAACTCACTTGGGCGGCACACTCAAGTCTCCGTGGCCGAGCATCGCTCCAGGGCGAGTTTCTGCAGCAGCACTTCCGGGATCAAATCAAGTCGCCAGACGCACAGATCACCTGCGTGGGCGCACAGATCTGCAGCCGGAGATCACAGCCGGAGATCTAGGTTTCAATGGGATTTCACGGAAGAACTTGTGGCTTTTGACCGTTGAAATATGTCAAAACATGTCAACACATAGGGAACTAGACAATCAAGATTGATTGTATGGGTTTGGTTTAAAAAAAAACATGGGAAATCACTGACGTGTCCATGGGTTGATCATTTGCACGACATACCAATTGCCATTGCGGTGGGGAACACACCGACGTATGAACGTGACGATGCACAACACAAACATACCAATTTCGATGGTAATGACGATGACGATGACGATGATGACAATGATGACGATGACGATGAGGATGACGATGACGATGACGATGACGATGATGATGATGATGATGATGATGATGATGAGAGTAATACTAATAATTATTATATGTTATTCTTATGTTGCTATTGCTAGACGTATGTCATTACTGTTTGTTTTTAATTTACTATTGTTAATTGCATATGTCAAGTGCTAATACTAAAGAATATTAGCAAATGATAGTGTCATTGTCATCACTATGTGTATTATTGTTACGATAAACATTCATAAAGTCAGTACTGAACCGAACCTACCATTTGAGCAGCTTTATAGTACCTATTTATCATGATTTTGGAGATTACTTATTTTGGGGTTACCACATATAGAGTTTCTTAAGTCATTCCAAAATATGGGTGGTGTTCTACTGCTTTACTAACATCAAAATATAATTTAACAAAACTATGGAAAATGGCTCAATTATAGATGATTTATATTGATTTATGATGATTTCATATGATTTCCCTATAAAACAGGCTGATCCTCCAGTTCGCTACGTTTTTTTTTTTACCAGAGGCTATCATGTTTGGTTGGTTAAATCCCACTCTCCAGTGATTTCTGGTTGGTAAGCCATGGTACCCGGCCTGGTAAACATACAAAAAGCTATTGAAAATTGCCATTTATAGTGGATTTACCCATAAAAAATGGTGACTTTCCATAGCTTTTTGTTGGTTTACCAAAGGGTAAATCCTTCTGGATTCCACCGTTTGCCGAAGCTTTGCAGCCGCAGTCCGCACCTCATGCCGATGCATCGTTTCGCGTGCCGTGGCCAGGCAGCGCGGACAGCCGGGACACGCGACGGCAGCGGCCAAGAAAATGGCTTTTGTGATTGGTTTTGCCTTGTCTTACCAGGTTTCTATATGTGTATTATATGATGTCAATTTCGGTTCTACTGGTTTTGGCTTAAGTCTTGATAGGATGGTTCAAATTTTATGATGGTTGAATGGTTGTTGAAGTTGTTTTCAATATCTTTTAGCCGTGCTTTAAAGATTGTCGAACATATATGCTGATCCATGGACAGGACCTCTTTGGTAAGTCGTTAAGTTCTGCTCATTCAATGCGCTGACGACTTGACATGGCTTTGCTTGTATTGTCATAATCTGTGTTTGGCAGCTAAACATGAAATGGTTTGCGGTCCCACTCTTTGGTCTTTACATGACACATACAAACCATCTCTATACATCACAGGTCCAGTTACTTGTTCTAGTCCTGAGTGCCCTTTGGGATGGCTTTCAAGATAGGAATTAGTTGGTTTATAACTCCATTAACTAGGATGTATGGTGGATATCGGATACTTGATATATCCACATGTTTTGTATTATAAACCGACATATAATATAATATAGTATCTTATACTTCGGGGACTTTGTACTTGTGCTGGGATGTGGTTCTGTTCATTTTTGCAGGAAGACAAAACAAACAAAAACACATATCCCAAATGCACGTCGCATTTCGTTAGAAGAAACTCTGCTAACAAACCAACGCGACTGTGACCCAAACCCTTGTGCCCCCTGTGGATTCAAATGCCTTCTTAGAGTTGGTACTTGACCGCCCAAATCACTTACTGAGAATATTGGGAACAAAAAAACAATCTATCCCTATAGTTATTGGTACAGTAATCCCACCATTAAGATCATTAAATTCATTCAATCCCTTGTAGCCACCCCCTTGGGCTTGGAGGCCTAGACTCGCAAATTTGGTCTGAAAATGCCGGAGTCGACCTTCCTATGGCAATGTTTTCTGGCAATCACGAGGCTTTAAACTACCATTTTTTTTGATCTTTTTGGGGGCCAACTTCATCTCAGGGGAATATGGTGAAAACAAGAACAGAAACTTGAAACTAGGTCACATTGTTAGCCCATCAACATCATCAACTGCCAACGGATTTCCCCAAAAATATCCTCAACCTGATTTCCTTGAACTTGAGGCCATGAAATTCAGGCCATGTTTAGTCGCTACATTTGCTTAAAATGACTGGTTGCATCCCTACATGTTGCCTCTAAACCTTCGAATATTCCCTGAAATTGTTGGTGAAATCCCAATGGGCAGTAAATTCGCATTTCCTCCGACAAACTTATGGTGATAAGTGTTTTCTGTACCTTCAGCAGAGAACATCAATTTCCATTACCTGTGACTCTAAAAGTAGTTCCTTCTGTGCCAGATGGTTCTTCCCTTGTTTCGGTGGTTTTCCCATCGCCCGTGGTGTTTCTTTGGGTGCCACCAGTTCCTGCTCGGTGCTTTTCTCCTTCGGCTGTTCTGCTGTCGACTGAATATGGCCACCTCCCAGAAGGCTGGAGGTTGGTGGCGCTGGGAGGTTGGAATGATGGACAACTCATGGAATTTCATGGGCATGACGTGTGGTCCCACCTTGGCAAGATCTATCTGCAAATATCTTTGACATTCTGTGTGGCGTCCAACCTTACAGTCATATTTTGACATACTATAATTGATATACCCTCTGGTTATGACTAACAGTTCGCCATGGTATAGATGGCCCATAGAAATAGATGGTTTATCTATTAAAAATGGTGGATCTTTCCATGGCTATGTAACAGTCATAACCAGATGGTATTCAGTTCGGATGTCATAGGGCCCCAGTGTGTGGGTGATGGCTGGGTTGGCTGCTTCTTAGTCTCCAGGAAGTCTTGTTAAATCTGTTGCCCTCTGGTAAACATGCAAAAAGCTATTGAAAATGGCCATTTATAGTGAGTTTTCCCATGAAAAATGGTGATTTTCCATAGTTATGTTTACCAGAGGGTAAAATCTAGAGACCCACCGGGCCTGCGGCCTGGGGAACTTGGAAATAAAGAAATCAGGATGGAACTCGCTGGAAATGTTCGTAAAAAGCTGGAAACAGGTGGACAAAAGACATTGGACTTGCTGAATGGGTCAAGTTCTCTTGGATTTACTGACAGCCCGAAAATATTCTTGCATCACCGTTGATTGGCGAAACCATCACCTTTTATCTGATGGCTTCACCCCATCCCATCATATCTATCTATGTATGTATATATATATATATATAATGTATAGATATCTATCCCATATTAAAATCCATCAAACAATCCACAGTTGATGATTTTCCCCACTGGAGATATGATGATTCAACTCCAATCAACATCCCATTTTTATGAGGTTTTTGTGGTCTAATGTCAACCACGGATTAATAAACCATGGTTTATTAATTGGGAGGGTATTCCCCCAATAGTCATAATCCGATACTTTTTATGCTACCCTCCCAATAGTCATAATCCGATATTTTTTTATGGTACCCTCCCAATTCAACAACCGTAAACGTGGTTTATTCATCCAGGGTTGACAGTAGCCACCATCCTCCATCAGCGGCACCTCATCGCTTCTTCTGCTGCTGCCAGCCGCTGGACTCCTCTTCCGTGCGGGCGGCCTCCGTCTTCTTCCTCGGTGGCGCCACGTAGCGTGGGTTTATCAGGTTACCATGGGAAAACATGGGGATTCAAGTGGGAAAATGGGAATGTTATTATGGGTATTGTGATATATATATATATATATACACATAATATATTCAGTATGTATATATATATATATATATATGTAGATATAGATATGTCATTTGACCATCATGAAAGTGACGGCGCCCAAATAATGTTTGGGCGTATTTAGGGCTTCTTCACCATCTCTCATTTGGACTGCGTCACCTTTGGGGGGTATCAGTGGGGATGATCATCCCAAACATTCTTGGCTTTGAACATTGGGGGAACATGATGTTGTCTCGGGGACAAGCCTAACCTTTATATGGGAAAATATGGTGAAGAACATAGGGAAATAATAGTTATAGCACGTTGTAACTGTGAAGACTACTGAAGGTCATCAACATTCCCAATCTAAGGTTTCCCTCTACCCCTGCAAAACCCATGTTTCAATAGCACATTCGTTCAACAAAAAAGCTCTCCTTATCCCAGTCCACTACCACCATGTTGCGTAAATCCTCATCGCTGGTGAAAGCAACCAACATTTCTTGGTGAAACACCGGTTAAACATGGTCAAACCATCTATAAAATCAATCATCTCCCAGTATTCAAGGTAAATTCTCCCAAAATTCATGGTAAATCTGTGTAAATATCAGTTCACATAAATCGCCCTAGACCATCTGGTCATACCCAGCCATAGTTCGATGATGTTCCGGCCCTCCGTGGAACTGATGGCACCGAAGGGTAACAATCAACATCCTACAGGATGGGGCCCCCGTTGGATAGCCTTCAGTTGCCTTATTTGTGTGGCTGAATGAACTATGGTTTATGGTAGATAGAACTATCCCATTGGTGGTTTCAACCTCTCTGAAAAATATGTGTCAGTTGGGATGATTATTCCCAATATATGGAAAAAAAACATCATGTTCCAAACCACCAACCAGCTATAGTATTCATGGGGGTTTTGTTATGGTCTATAAACCAACTTATCTAATTTTAATCCCATTTTAGATCATTTTAGTGTCCCATGATCATCCCATTTTTCTGTTTGGTCCCCTTGAAATTCCCTCCGACAATCCCTATTCTTGATGGTTACATCTCACGACATCATGGGTTCAGTCACCAACATTCTAACCTTAAAAATCTTCGACAATCATAGTCCATTCATCTTGCCCATGATTAAACCCATCACTATGTCATCATGAAAAACCATCATGAAAAACGATCCTGAAAAACCAATAATTAGACCAATATTAGACCAAATGATTTCATGATTCAGCAACCTGAATCTTGCGGCCAGCTATGGGGATGATTCCTCTAAAATACTCTATGATTCCAAGGTTCGGGAGAACAACCAATTTCGGTGGTGTTCAAATTTACCAATATTACCCTCTGGTAAACATACAAAAAGCTATGGAAAATGGCCCATAGAAATAGATGGTTTACCTATTTTTCAGATGGTGATTTTCTATAGCTATGTTAAATTACCAGAGGGTAACCATCATTAGAACAATATTAGACCAATATTAAGCCTGCCATCCCAACACATGTCGCAGCTCCAAGCGGCTGCAGCTTCTTCTCCTTGGCCAGGCGCGCCTTCTCCTTGCGCGCCTCGCTCTGCTCCTGTCATGGCATCCCCGTGGATTAAGTTATTATGGAAACAAGGGGCCGGTATTTAACCTTACAGTAATTTAAACCAAACAGAAATGATATAAGAACCTGTATATAATTGTATATATATATCATATATAACATATATATATATATATGAGTGAAATCCATTCTAGTTATATTCGTAAAATGTGAAATCAACCCACTTAGCCGGTGAAACATGGCTAGAAAATCCATCAATGGAGGTTTTAATGGGAAAGATATGGGAAGATCAAGTATCAATGGGAGGTTTCAGGGGCCATGTTTGATTCCCGGAGGCCATGACGTTCAAACATGGGACTTCCTGGGAGATCTAACCAGATATCCAATTTGGGATCCAATTGCTTGCCATTTTATAATGGGGAAAATATGGGAAAAATTGAGATTTTTAACATGACATGTTAGGACACCCCCTATTTTCAGATGAACCCACATGGTCATTGTGCAAGCAAATTGATGATTCTAAGTTCTAAGTACGTTTCCGCACATGTTGCTTAGATTGGATTCTACCCACAAAAACGCATGGGGGTTTAACAACAAGGGTAAGTTTCACCAACAAAATTGGGGATCAACTCGTAAAAACTGACTTCAAAGTGGTTCAACAGAATTGATACTGTAATTGGTTAAAGAAAACAAATGGAGGACAGCCCCCAACAAAATTGAATGGGACAAACCCCTGGTTTCATGGGTTCCCTTTAACAACATCCATTTTCTCAGGGCCATTGAGGCTCTCCGACCAAGTCTTTGATGGGATAAGCCGCTAAGCCTTTGAAACACCAGAACATGGTTGCTTAAATGGCATCAACAGCTCATTTTTCATGCTCCAATCTCCATAGTTGGTTGTTAAAACATTGTTTTAAAACAATAATGTTGGATTCTCAAATGCCAATTTTTGATTGTTGTGCAAATCACCATGCTATTGGCCAATTTTGATTGCTCAATTCTCACTTCCTTGCCTGAAGAGCCTTTTCCTTCATCTTCTCAGTCCTGAGCGCTGTACATATTTGGCCTTGTCAAACGGGAGACAAAAAATGAGCTATCACGTTCTATCACGTTCATTATCCCCGCAGTATCCCATCACTATCCCATCATTATCCCCTCCTTATCCCATCATTGAACAATCCTTAAACCATGGGATAATGAGGGGGATAATGATGGGATATCCCAGGATAGTTTAATGATGGGATAATATTAGCGCTGTTCTATGACGTTCTTAATCTCAGCTAGCTACTTGGATCTGCATCGGAGGTGGAGCCATATTCTCACCCAGTGCATCCCAGTTGCGGAATCCCAATTGTTTGATGCTAAATCCCCCATGAAAACGGGGATGGGTTAAAACATGTTAAAACCTATGAATTCACATGAATTCACCATTTTAGACCGGGTGAATCAACATCCGTAAATAGCAGCCATTTATGAAAACAGCAACACATACGATGCAGGGGAACCCAAGGCCCCAAGTAGTGACACCAAGAGGTGATAAGTCTGATAAGTTTCAAGCCTCCGATGGCTTATCCCACTGGTTGGCAACCAGGTTATGTGTATATATATATATATAATTATATATATCCACCGATCTTTCAAAAAACTGACTTACATCATGTTACATCCAGTTGTTGTTGTTGTTGTTGTTGTTGTTGCTTTAAACAAATACTAACGCAAACATCCAGTTGAATATGATGGTTTCCTAAAATAGAGGTACCCCCAAATCATCTATTCGAGCGGCTTCTTGGAGTGAATCGCCTCCACCAGCACGCGCTTGTTCTTGTAGCAGTTACCTCAGCCAAGGTAAAATGGCAGGTTAGGAAACAAACAAAGCTGATTGAAGTTACTCCATTCCGGCCATTCGATGTTTCACCCGGACTTTTTTTAAAATATCATTCTGGCTGAATCTTAGCAAAATACATTCACTGATCTGAAAATCAAGGGGAACATGAGGCAATTTACTTAAGAATTATCCAGGTGAGTGGATTGAAATCATCAATAATTCAAGATACCCTCTGGTAAACGTTTACATAGCGAACTGGAAAATCACCATCTGAAAAATAGGTAAATCATCTATTTCTATGGTCCATTTTCAATAGCTACTGTATGTTAAATTACCCGGGAGTAATGATAGTGGGATATCTATATAATATTGGGAACATGTGGGATACTTATGCTGAAAAAAATGTGCAATGATATACCATGATAATTATTGGGATGATAATGATTGGAATATATGATATATTATTGGGATATGTAATCGTGGAAAAAATGGGAGAATGATATCTGTTGGAAACACATCGGGAGGATTATCATATTGGTGGTACCCCAGTTCGTTTGCTAAGTTGGTTGAAATAACTGACGCAACTGTTGGTAGATACATCATATATATATATAATTTTATATAATTAATATTAATTAACGGAGTTTGCACCGGTTTGTAGGGTATAACATAATGAACCTCTACCACGTCCTACACTTCCTACACTTCAAAAGCAACCAACCAGGTCAGTGTTTCATTGCTTCAGTATCACTTCTCACTTGGTCCAGCGGTCCGATTTCAAGTTGATCCGGATTCTCAACTTAAAAAAAAATCATCGACTTTCGCAAATTTTGCCGAACCATGGCACCCTTGGCATGGCGGTAAAAGAAGTGGTACAGCTGCTTATCGATCTTCTTCTGCTGGCGGTACTTCCTCAACAAACGTCGCCTCAGATGGCCGCCATTGGATTACTGGTGGGATTCTCTGGTTCTTTATGTATGTATACACCATATAGTTTAGATATGTTATCATATGTATGTATATATATATACAATACAGTATATACCACTAAGATTCCAAGATACTCGTCGATGTAAACGTATACAAATACGCCTTTTCCAAACGGTTTTTGTTGGATTGAAAGAAACACAGATCATATGTCATATTGTTCACCCTATGGGAGACTCGGCAGAGATGTCACCAATCTACCCCCAAGTCGGTCGATGTCATTTATCAACCGGTTGCACCCTGCTTTTGGCTCCACAGAAATCACATGTTTTCACAAATTTTTCGACAGAAAAAGTCAACTTAACCATTGATCATCATTGATCTTTCAATCAAATCTGTAAAACAATATCCTGAAAAATCAGGTTTTTCTTCAGCACCGAGTCTGTTGAAATCACGTGGTATACCGAGTGACAGCACTCGCTGACGTCGCATCCACAGCACCTTGGTGGGCATGCGCGCCTCGCGTGTTCCCTTGCGCTTTCCGGTGCCTCAGTGGTCCCGGAAAAAGTTGGGGAAAAACCATAGGAAAAACCATAGGGAAATGGGGATTTCATGGGATTTATAGCTGATTTATGATAACTAAGTTGGTTTATGATTACTTCAATAACTATATGACTATATGGTTTATGATACCTATAACTATAGTTTTCATGGGTTTTATAAAACAACAAGCCTCAAGCATAACTGGGGGCCCCCACATTGAATCACATGGTATATGACATGGTACTGGTATAACATGGTATAACATGGTATAACAGACTTATGAAGCATTGAACTAACTCCATGGCCAATCGAAGGTCTTGCTGACTGTCACTGTTAGGATAGAGCATGACACATCACACGGAGATTTCATCAATTTTAGACATTACTTTGGGACCAAAGAAGTAGGATGCCAAATGGTGGAAAGAGATGTTAAGCAATACGCAGAGAAGTCTTTACACAGAGAAGCTTTTAGACGCAGAAGCTTTTACACACAGAAGCTTTTGCACAAAGAAGTCTTTACACAGAGGCGCTTTTACACGAAGTGGAAAGTTGAAATTGGCAGCAATTCTTTCGGGAAAACCCTTCGCAGGAGCTTTCGGGAACAAGCCTTCCCCACTTGCTCCAAGAAAAAAAAAACAGTTCCATGATGCAAACAAATTACCTGAATTAAATTGAGTCGCAAACAAACATGGTTGGACTAACGAGCATTGACCATTATTCACCATCAATCCTGGTATCTTTGGCCGGCCCCGCGCGCGCAAGAAAGGACATGGAAGGCCAGGACTCGGACTCGGTCACAGTGAGGTCGTGATCACCATGAGGGTGAAAAAACCCGCCAAAAACAATGACCATCGATACATTCTGAGGTGGAAGTCCCCAATCTGACGCCGCTCCAAATTCCGATACTTAGTAACTGGTTAACAAATATGTAACATACATTTTAATATAATATTATATAATATACTATAATATAATATAATATAATACAATACAATACAATACAATATAAAAAAATAAAATATAA
>Ga0126342_10022607_pt1 | contig 10359 bp, 9 predicted proteins | sample Cyp1metagenome_FD_92528 | JGI IMG/M metagenome (GOLD analysis project Ga0126342, IMG submission 92528) | Coral microbial communities from Lord Howe Island, Old Settlement Bay, Australia - Cyphastrea 1 metagenome | ecosystem: Host-associated > Invertebrates > Cnidaria > Coral ...
ACTTGGTGACATCGACTGGGCATGTACCTCTGCTGCATCACTTGCACTTTTGCGTACACTGTGACATGTTTGTGTTGGATGAGATTGTCGTACCTGCGTCATCTGTAGCCATTTGACACCATATATATATATATGCATCCGTACATCCATCCATCCATCCATCTATCCATCCATCCATACATACATACATGCATACATACATGCCTACATACATGCATACAACACAACTTGTCCATACACAACTTACTCGTACTTACTCTTCCACACACAATTTGCTCCACACCAATCCTTCACCATCTGTTTTCCCTTTCCCCATGCCATCTTTACCTTTTTTTTGCTGCTTGCTGGAAGAAAGTTGACATGTGGGGTTATCCGGTCCTTTAATTTTTTGCTGCAGGTTTGGCACGAGGGCAGGGAATTCACCTTCACGATCCCGGAGGAACCTCCCACTTTGATCGAACTGGAGGCCCCTCGTGAGGGTCGAAGGCCCAAACTACTTAAAAGTATTGGATAGGAAAAATTTCGGAAGTATTGACTGACTTCACACAAACACAGCACATTCAATGACTCCAAGGTGAAGTACTAAGACTAAGTGAATAAGCACATTTGTATGGCATACGTGAATTCTATTTACCTGTAGCAGTTCAGGATTGTTTATGTAGTCGCAAATACTTTTTTGCTATGACTTGAACTGGCCCCATCTGGATTTCCGTGCCGCTGCACCAGGTCTTCAATTCAAATACCTTCGTGGATGACGCCTGGCCACCATGATCCAGGTGGAAAATGTTGTTTTTTGCAACGTGACAAACCAAGAGCCGTCGAGAGCCATCCAGAGCCATCCAGAACCACTACTGTACAGTAGTTTCACAGTGTTCACAGTTTTCACATCAGATCATCCCAGTTTTGCGGGTCATCTAAGGACACCTTGGGAAAGACTTCCATCGCTTTCAGTACGATCCCTGCCACCGGGCAATGGCTCCATCGCAGGGATCCATTGGTGGGAAAGTCCATGGTGACACCTGCGCAGGGTGAGTTGGAGTACGAGGTCATGCTGGATGCCAAGGTCAATTTGACAGATGGGACAGCATGGGACAGCATGGGACAGCTAAGATCAGATATGGTCGGTTTGAAACGGATTGAGAATGGGTTGAAGACAATTGAATTGGTTGAACATCTACACACACAACCTATCATTGGACGTGTCAAAACCTCCAAGTTGCTGGATTTGGGGGTAAGTATTCGGCCACTCACTCGGTGTGACTTCAGCCGTTGTTTGGCAGACAATTGTCATGTCATGTCATGTCATGTATATATATATACTCGTCCCAGGCATCCTCCGGCCGCCATGGCCCAGCGGCTCGTGGGTCGACGGCACGTGCCGTGGGACCGGGAATGCCAGCACCTCCTCCTGAGGTGCTGTGATGGCCAGTGATGTCCCAGTTACGGCCAGATTGAATTGATATTTAATATTGACGGCAATTGATTGCAATTGATGGGCGCGTCAGAGGATGTTAAGTTTGATGGTCAAGCCATGCCAACACCGATCGCTCAGATCTAGACTTTCTGACTTATCCATGTAACTGGTTTCTCTTTTTTAAGATGCGACCATGATTCAAGAATTCTCGCGAATTCTGGAATAGACAGCAAGGATATGTGCAAGCAGACGCTTTCCTCTCAGTGTTGTAATTGTTTGTATATAAATGTTGTTGGATAGATCTCTCACAACCGTCCAATGACGTTTGCAGGATATGGAGCCAGGAGCATACAAGGCCCTGGGGCTCTGCGGAGGTTTGCGGGGGCCATGTGGGGGTGTTGGGCCTTTGCTTCGGAACCTTATCCCCAACCATGCTGGTAGATCTGGTCAGGTCAGATGGAAGGGTTTCCATCCGGCAGGTGACAATGAGCACCGCGGTGTATCGGACCTCCACCAAGTGCACCGATCGCGACGTCGTAGCGCACGTGGAGCAGGGACAACAAGTTCAGGTGGAAGAGGTTGGACTGTTGGGCCTTGTGGGAAGAAAGTCAAGCAACTGGGCCGATGACCAAACCCTGGAAGAGGTTTGGGAAAGCTGAGAGCAAGGGAAACTTGGGAAAACTGGGAAAGGGTTCGGGATTCTGAAAGCAGATTGGTAACTGATGGTAGTGGCATAGCATATATTGCTTCGAAAACCTCCAGCCAAGATCTTTTCCTGGCAGCGAGAAGGTGATGAATTGTTTGTCTGAAGAACGAGTTCGGGGTCTCATCTCAGAACCCAGAGGCGCATTCAGAGTCACAAGTGAGCCCCCAACCCATTCAGAGCACTTGTATACTTCAAAATACTGACTGCATGCATGTGCAAGAAATCTGGTAAGTGGATGTTTTTTTACCATCAATATCATCAATCACATTATATATTTGCCTGGGCCTGTTGTCTTTTGTGAAGCGTAGAACCATGGAAGCTCCGAAGGAGTCATCAGGAAGCAATAGTACAGCATGCCTGTTCTTAGTGTCATGAGTATGAAGATTCTAAAGCAATATATGAGCAATGCATCCTTTCTTTGGCTAATTGGTGCATGAACATCCCCTTGACAACTGCTGGTGGAACCACCTTCCAAAGCTGTCTCTGGCAAAGAGTTTGTTGACGGCGTGGCAAAGATAGATGGATTCTTCCTCAGTTGCCAGTGTAAGCTGGACGAAATGTTGGCTCTTTGCTGAATCCCATTCTCTGTTCAAAAGTCATGGTGTCCATGTCATGGCCTTGCGGACCTCTCTCCAGGTTGGATTCCACTGATGGACACACGCGACGGCTTTCGCTGGGTGCAACAGATTGTCTCTTGGAGCAGTGTTTTGGGGTGCACACCAAACTCACTACCTATCAAAAAAACAGAACAGTTTGTTTTGATAATTTTTGACTACGTTGAACGCAAAATTCAATGCAGACTTCGAATTTCAAAAAAGAAATATCACACATGCAGCAGTGGTTTAGCAACTACTTGTAATATCATGTGGTTGTTGTGGGACCTCTTTATGATTTGAATCAAAGAACCCTTGTTGCTCAAAGTCTTGGAGGGTTTTGCTTTGGCGAAGATGGGCTTGGATGTGATTCAAAACCTCTGGACACTTGGAAATTGACTTACGCATAATTATGATTTTAGGTGATGTAACAGTGATGTATGTAATATTATGTAATTATATAGCCATCGACTTTGATGAATGTTGCATGTGCGCAAACGTAGATAGGTAACATGTTCCTGTATATGCGTATGCAGATGTGCGATGGTGTGTGTAAATGTACATTATAGTGGATTCACACATTGTATGTATACAGAATAAATGCCTGTATATGTCCTGGCAGCCCTGGCATCGATGCCCAAGGAAAATGCAAATAACAAGAAGGGACGTGTGGTTCCAGCCTGCCTCCCCCTCGACTGGGTCAACATCACAGCTGCTGACCCCAAGGTTCGGCAAAAGTACCTGGTGGACAACAGCTGGCACGGGGCCCAGAGATCCAAGGTGCCAAATCATCATAGAGCGCTGTGCTCACGCATAGATTTTCACACATACACATACAATATGACTATGACACATACACATACAATACAGATATGCATGCCAATGTGTTACACTACACGTATACGAATCTTTTAATTTGTTTATTCTGTGGATCTCATCTCGCACGTTCGAGAAGCCAGAAGATGGAATTTACACTCACATGGTTTGCTGACCTTGGCTGCAACCCTTAGTGCCTCTCCCATTCTTCCCGTTCCGACAGATGTATGGAAAAAGCGTAGCAAATACTATACCTTGTGTAAGGTAAGATATGCAGAAAGAGTTTCAGCAGGTGGGCAGCAGAATGGATCTTAGCTCAGCTATTGGCTATATGCATAAGCCGTCCACTACTTCCATGATGCAAAAGCCAGTTCGTCATAGTTCGTCGTTGGTACAACTTGTATATCAACTTGTATATCAACTTGTATATCAACTTTGCAAACCTCAATTAGGCACCTAAGAATGCCAAAGATATCTTAGGTTCTATCAGTTCTATCCACAGTTTTGGGGACTGGTCCTCAGGTCCTGTTTGGTCCTGTCTGCTCCTGTCCTGTTTGGTCCTCCAGCAACAGCTCTTGCTGCTGAGAGCTAGCTGTAGTTGCTGATGGCAAACTCCCTCAACTTGTCAATCTTCCAATCTGTTCCAACATCTTCCAAACGCTGTCAGTTTTTCCACCCCATGGCCACAGGTTGAAATCGCCCTGTGGTGGGTTGGCATATCGCTTCAGCAAGGAGGTTAAGAACAAGGCGCGTTGCCTCCGCACCAAGGAAGGTAGGCAGGCAGGATATTTTTGAGGTTGTATTCTCTCCCACCCAACGATATGGACAGGTCTATAGTGGAACGCTCAACTTGACTTTCATTCTCAAGATGGTGATCCCAGTTTGGTCTTGCTGTTCAGGAAATTCCATAATTTCAATCCATTTTCTGCTTCAGGTTCGCCGTGCTGCGTGCATCGAATCTGTTTCAGTGTCACATAGAGCGCGGTCTAATAAATACGATTGAAGACTTCTAAGCTCCAGAAAGAAAAGATTGTTCAGGAATGTTCAGGATGCTTGAGTGTAGTGAAAACCAATACGGTTGGTGATCATTGGGTGGTATCTCAGCGTGTTGTTGTGCAGGACGAGCGACCTGGTGAACAGGGTGGCGCGTTTGGCGACCCAAAGAACGGCTTTGACAGCCTTGACTGAGTGAAACGAATTGCCTGTCTCCCAAAAACATGGGACTCCCAAAAACGATGAATTATATAATTTCCCCGGGAGCCATTTCAAGCTGCTGTTCCGTCAGTCATGTTAGGTTCCCACAGTTTTGGGACATGCACACGACTTAGAAACGAGATAGTGACCCAAAAACATCAACTACAAATTCAAGGTGTGGCTGTTTTTGACAACGGTTTTCACAGCGAGCAGCTTCTACTGTAGTAGTTTCTATTCAAGTGTTTGAGTATATTTTGGTGCCAAGATTTTGGGGGTGTTTCTGAATCGGCAAAGATGTTAATTGAAGTTTGCCTTCTAGAACTAGATACATGAGTAAATCTGAGAAGTTTTTACTTGGAAAACGTTGCTGACTTTCTGATTCCTTGCCAAGATCATGCTTTCTAGATTCACATTGATCCATTGACAAGCGCAAGCAATTACATTTCAAAGGCATATATATATAATTATTGGTGTGTCTGAAAACGGGGTATACCCTAAAATAGTCTTTTTAAATAGGAAAATTATAATAAACCATAATAAACTATTGGATTTTGAGGTACCGTGTTTTCAGACAGAACCATAAATGTTCTACACTGCATGCAGAAAACATATCCATGTGCACATGGGGTTATTCTTATTCATAGACCCTGTATGATCCTCCCAGCAAGATCTGGAAGTTGTCCTTTCATATGACTTACATCACCAGTGGTGAAGATCCCATGCCATAGCTTCCATAGCTGAGGCCTTGGAGCTCAGTGGTGGTGGGTGAAGATCAAGGCGATGGTTGGCTCAAGGCCACTGGTGGAACCCACGTATGAAACATTATGACCATTATGAAACAAAAACAGAGAAACGGCGGATACCACACAGGCTGCCACACAGGCTGCCACAAAACTTGGAGTCCGCTGCACCTAGTTCTTGGATCAGCTTTTGTTGTAAGTAATTGTGCATTTTTTCAATTTCAGGTTAAAAGCTGAATGAAGATCGAAGTACTTTCTTGTGAAATATGAGATGCTATGTTGAACAGCTCAAGTCAGCGGCTAACACCGAAAGCTGCAGATCTCCAGCCAGGGGCGATAGTTTCACTTGCAAAGAGCTTGAAGGTCCATTTTGGTTGATGGAGTTGGGATTTCAAGGTGTGCATTTTTGAATGGAGTTTCACGCCAGCTGTTGGATCAACCCATCAACATTTCCAAGCTACCCCAGCTGGCCACGGAAGCAGCAACGCTTTAATTGCTACGGGAAGATATGACAGTGAAAAAAACATCCAAGGGACATTGAGCCATAGACCACGACCATGAATTTATTCACAGGTTTATCCACGACAATCCCGGTCAGAGTCACAAGTTGATCACCTTTCACAGTGGCCTGCCGCAATGCTGTGAGGTGGCAGATGGTCGGCTGCTTCCTATGAACATCCAAGGCACAGCGTGTGTTGACAATTGGGTTCCGCCCGACCCGTTGTTGAACCCCTTTTGTGTGACATTTAAGCCATCCCTGGCCCTAGCTGAGAACTAATTGCATGGGCCTTTTAGCTGCTTCCCTCGTGTATCGGCTAGCTTCCTGGGAAGGAATGAGTCCCACGTCAAGCACCCTGGCTCTCATGTATCGCATGTGTGTTCTGCGGGTTTCCCTAACTCCAACCCTGAAAGATCAAGATATTGGATTATCGAAGATGGTTCTCGCTGATGATTTCCATTGATTTCCCAAGAAAACAGATCAAATAGATTCAAATAGATTCAAATAGATCAACAGACAAACAGCACACCGAGGTCGCCATTGATTTGTTGCCAGGTGTGCCAGTTCTGAAAGCCTTGGACGATGGCCGCGGCGTAGATCGTACCACTGCCCAGGCAGAAGACGAGCTTGACAGGCGAGGTGCTGCTATGAACATGTAAATATTATGCAAATATCAAAATTGAATTAATATTAGCAGCATGTAAAATTGTGTACTTTAGATAATTGTAAATATATTCAGGGGGCAATTACAGCGCTGCTTTCAGGTGTGCATACATGCATTGCGTTGCAATACAAAACATTGGATTATCTATCAAATGGATTCTGAACTCTCAGCCGGGAAAAGAAAGATGAAACAGACACTTTGCAAAGCTGGCGGGCTGTTTGTACCATCAATGGGTTTTTCAGGCAAGGGGAAACGGAGAGGCACATGTTTGTGGAACTTCTGCGCATCAGTACTTAGCAATGGACTTTGGCCAAATTTTCTACTCAACAGAAGCTAGCTACCACATGCGTGTGACAGTATTTGCGTTGCTGTATTTGAGTGAATCCTAGGATCATCCAGAGCTTGCTGTTCAGGTTGTACCGCGAGCTGAATCGCCGAATGGAAGGTGTGAAAGGCTGACCTCTAGGTGGCCAAGATGGGAAGCGCATGCCACGCAAATTAGGCGTTGATACATGGAACAAGGGTGGATTGACCCAGATCCAACATTGCCGAGGTGGTCAGATGAAACTAGGTGAGAAAACACCCAAGAAGGCAGGACATTGATATGACATGATATGACATTGATGGGATGGATCCATGGTCAAAATGAGTCCCCAGTTGTCCTGAAGAGGTTCAAAGTAACCTGTACTCAAAGAATCAAGCACACAAGAAGGGAGACCGGGAGATCATGGAATGTCAACGTTTGCTGGATTTTGCCGGTATGTTGTTAGACCTTTGCTTGGCCTTTCAGCATCATTCAGCAAGACTTTGGCAACATGTTTAGAACTCAAAAACGACAAAAATGACCCTATTTGATATTATTTGATCATACCAGTGTGTTGTTTCCCCGTGGCTTGGGTGGTTCTATTGGAGAAGGTTGCGAGTTCACCAAGATATCTTACATCACATTGGTTATCTATGTGTTTCTGAGGTTTGAAATATTTTGAAATGATTGCCATGGTGACCAGGTGACCATTGGACGAGACATCCCGGGACCACTGTGGGTGTTTGGCTGCGCAGCCGCTGAGCCTCTGCCAAAGTTGCAGCAGGGCCTTGCGGAGACAGAACGTTGCTTTGGAATGCTTTGGACAGGATCCAGAGTCTGACGAGGGACCAGGGCCAACACTGGGGTAGCAAGAATCCGGAATCCAGTGGAAGTGGTCCAATACAGCAGCGTTCCATTTCCAGTCAATTCCCAAACTTACCTTATATGGAGGTCAATTGCAGGTCGATTGTTTGGAGGCTCTTACATAAATTCATTGCCGCTGCTCAGGGATGTTCATTGGAATCAGTATCATCCAGTATCTATCTGTGGGGTGCCGGAGGGTGCAGGTTTGGCCAAGTGATTTTCGGTCCGTAATGGAGCTGGGGGCGTCTATGTAAGTCCAAAGAAATCCTGTTTCACACCATTCGCACCATCCAGCAGGGGATGCAGCTGATTTGCACTGGTAGGGAATCCGCAGAGAAATTTGACGGTTTGATCCAAGGGACTGGTCAGAGAATGCGTGGTTCCAGCATAGGTCCACAGGTTCGAAACCAAGCCAATTAACTCCGCCGGGTCCATGCGCCGATTTGGCTCAGCTATTGTCTTGTATGTGTTTTACTTGGGAGGTCGGTTGAGTCCGGGTGCCAACTCGGGCACCGACTGCAGCGGCGACAGCCAGGATGGTAGGTGAAAGTATATAAGTGTAATGTTCAGCGACATGAATCGATATTTTACTGGGAGATTTGTTTGTGTTTTCCAACGGAATTCTGCAAAGAGTCTGGCGACCATCTAGTGGAGCTGGGTGCTTCTTTGAACCACAGGTGGCCCTGGTCCTACCTGCTTCAAGAGATCAGAATACATGAGACAAAGGATCACACTTATGACTTATGACCTGTGATCACTTATGAATATATACTTACGATTGATTCTCGTAGGGACCTTACTCACCTAAGATAGCAAGCGCAGAGACACGTAATCCACGAAGAGAACCCCGAATTGTCTCAAATTAATCAGGTCAGCCTGGATGGAGGCAGCTGGGTTTACAGTATCCCAACAATTCTGTTGACCATCTTGGCCCTAGGTTTTTCCATTGTTTCAGGCTGAAGTCTGCCGGGCCATATTTGATTTGGAATCATCCATGGATTTGAGGTCCGGTGAGGGGCGTGAGTCCACCAGGCCCATCTGGGCGTTTGCATGCTTGGATTTGTTTTTGTGTTTCATTTTGTAAGACAGTACGGTCTATTAGATTTTATTAGTCTATGTCACGTGCATCTGGATTTCTTGGTACGCCCCTTTCAGAATTTAGAAGCTTCCTGCACTGCAATTGGCAGGCGACATGCCTATGAACCTGTTAGATCTGGAACCGGCAACGACGTTGCACTTCTGCCCGGGCCTGAAGTCGCCATGAACGCACCGTGGCCAGCCATGAGAATCCATCTGACTGCTGAGGTAAAACGCCGACGAACACGTCGCCAAATAGGTTCCGCTGAGCTGGGGTACTGACGACCAGTGCAAAGCAGATCTGCATGGGTGAGCCCAACTCAACAGTATACCGGAAGATACAGAGAATGTGTTTGAAGTAGTTCCTTGGTCCGGCTTGAAACAGCAATTCGGGCCATTCTGTTTGGGTGGGGTGCTGCAGGATGTTGAAATGAGGTATGGACGGTATGTATGTAGTCTCTCTGATGCCAGTTGTATGAGATTTTTAAGCAAGCCTACCCCGAGCTGCCCATGCAAAAGATATGAAGCGATGAGGGATTCAAGATGGGCCTGCATTTTTGCCAGCAATTGCCCCTGAGTTGACAGGCCATGTTGTTCTTGTCTCGTCAACTGAGCAGTTGTAGCCCAGGGCAAAGAAAAATCAAATTGTCTTGGCTTCTTTCAGAAACTCTCTTACTCTCAAATCATCTTCTTTCTAGTTACTCTTACTTGGCCCCTTTTGTCCGCTGTAGGAAGCTGATGCTGAGCAACAAGACTAGCGGATACGTCGCCTTCAAGGCACCTCATGGAGGGGGAACTGCAACGTTGCTCTTGAACTGTTCTCATGGTGCCCATGGATTGGACTTGATCAGCGTGCATTTTCTCATGTTCAGTTTCCAATGCTCTGCGAAAGGCAGTCTCGATATCCAGATTTGTTTTCCTCCCCCAAACCATTGATTCAATCATTGGCAAAGTCAAGTTCCAGAATTCAGCACCAAATCAATGGCTCTATGGGTGTCAAATAGGTCCTTGAAGTTGGGCCCCAAAGCAGTCGCGGGGTTGGAAACATGGTCCATGGTATACATGTGAGGGTCCAACATTGTGGTAACACTTACCATTATCAATTGCACATACAATGCATATACTATTATGCACATACTATGCACATACTTTGCATATACTATGCATATACTTTGCATATACTTTGCATATACTATGCATATACTATGCATATACCATGCATATACTATGCATATACCATGCATATACTATACATATACTGTATTTTGCTCATACTATGCAAATACTTTGCATATACTATGCATATACTTTGCATATACTTTGCATATACTATGTATATACTATGCATATACTTTGCATATACTTTGCATATACTATGCATATACTATGCATATACTCTGCATACACTATACATATATTGTGCACATACTATGCATATACTATACATATACTATGCATATACTATGCATATACTATGCACATACTATG
>Ga0126342_10022608_pt1 | contig 10359 bp, 7 predicted proteins | sample Cyp1metagenome_FD_92528 | JGI IMG/M metagenome (GOLD analysis project Ga0126342, IMG submission 92528) | Coral microbial communities from Lord Howe Island, Old Settlement Bay, Australia - Cyphastrea 1 metagenome | ecosystem: Host-associated > Invertebrates > Cnidaria > Coral ...
CCACGTAGCTGGCTCAGTGCCACGTAGCTGGCTCAATGCCACGTAGCTGGCTCAGCGCCTCGTAGCTGGCTCAGCGCCACGTAGCTGGCTCAGCGCCACGTAGCTAGCTCAATTTTTTTAGCGGAAAAAAAAAAAAAAATCGCAGAAATTAAGCCGGCTACATACCCTTATGCCGGCTCACCAATGCGTCATAAACCCGGCCAATACATAGCTAGTATTCGTTTTGATACTCTCACATTCGTCCGCCAGCTCAACGTAACGTAGCTGGCTCAATTTCTGCGATTTTTTTTTTTTTCGCTAAAAAAATTAAGCCAGCTCGATGCCATTAAGCTAGCTCAATACCCCTAAGCCAGCTACGTAGCATTAAGCAAGCTTGATGGTGCTAAGCCAACTCATTACAGTTAAACAAACTCGCAAAAATTTCCCAATCTCTTAAATTATATTAAATTTCCAGGTTCAATCCCCACTAATTACTTTAGTACTAAATATAGTACCTCTAAAAAACCCCAAAATAACTATCAAAACATACCCCTAATAAAATTAAACCAGCTATATATTTTAAGCTAAATCAAAAAAATAGAAAATTAGGAATTCCAACATTCAATAAATAATACTTAATTATTATATTATTAAAATATAAAAATTAATTAAAATTAATTAAATTAATATATATATATATATTATTTTTTTCTAATATAAATTTACAATTAAATTTTATAATTAAAATATCTAAATATTTTTATCATTACATTATAATTAATAATAATTTTATATCTATATAATAATATATATTAAGATCAATAATATCAAACAATAATAAATTTCTAAATTTTAAATAAATATATATATATATAATCCCTTTAAACCTTTATTATTTTTTTAAAAATATTTTATTATAAAATTTTAAAATTATAAATAAATATATATAATTTAAAATCCAATTAATATAAATTCATTATTTTTTTAATATATAAATATTAATTATTATTATGGTTATTATTTTTAAGAGGGGTTTTTATTATTCCAAATTTTTGTATATTCGAGATTATAGATTCCGAAATAAATCGAAGAAATATTTAGTCGGTTTCAAATATTTTAGCAATATCTTATATTTTTTATTTATTTTCCTTTATTTTTTTTTTATTTACATATATATTCCTTTCATATTGTATTTATTTCCGTAATTTTCCTTTTATTTTTCATTATTTTCCTTTCATATTCTGTTTATTTGTATTCATATCCCTTCATTTTCCTTTCATAGATCAGGAGGAAGAATAAATATTATGTTCCTCAATTACGGATCAATTATTCTTATTTCGTGTGGTCTGCGTAACGAATCGTATTTCAAATCGGAATCCGCGATCCGCCATGTGATTCATATAAAACCTGTCAGGAGTCTAAGGGGAGAGGGTTGCTGCAGCTAGTCAAGAGGAAAAAAAATTGTCTGGTTTTATATTCCTTTCATTTTCATTCCTGCGGTCTAATTAAATTTCAATTGTATCTTGTATCGTCCAGGCAAACCTGATTTTGATGCAAAAAGTAATCCCTGCCCCGGCAGCACAGTATTTGCATTGCATTGCCCACATAGCAACCTGCCAAAAAGATTCCTCCTGACATGTTCCCCACAGGCAAGGAGTCAATCTCGCATGTCCGCAGGGAAAATACAATAATACAATACAGTATAGAATGAAATGCTCTGGTATGATATTGCATGACAGAATATGACATGATATGAAATGATATGGTATAATTCAATTGAAAAAAAAACAATAACAAAAGATGATGACATGTTGCATCAAGCTAGGCTACGCTAACGCAAAATACTAAATGCAGTGCAATACACTGTGTAGTTACTACCATACAACAAAATATGACAGGATTACTTATGCCGTGATATGATACGCTACGGTGCTGTAATGTGTGATATAGGACAGTGATTAATATACTGTGATGTTTGTTGTTTTATGTTGAGATAATTAAATCCATTAATGATGGTTTATGGGTTTATGAAATGTATCTATTTATTATGCTCGAGCACAAGCACTTATCATTCTTTGGAATCCCAAGCTATAAGCTCATGAATACCACGGATTCTCATATCTGCGTCATTTGATGCCTCATCTTTTTTTTCACCTCAAATTCGCATGTAACGGACACCATGTGGTAGAGGTCCCTGGAGATCGCAAATGGCTTCTTCCAAGGCCTGAGCAGTGGGGCATCACCAAGTCTCGGTTTGCGCATCGAGTCTCAGTACGTAAACGAGATCCAGGCCCCAGGTGAACTCGGTATCAGCTCCACTCGAAGCTTTGTACATGACCATGTCTCGCTTCGGCCCTGCAGGTTTCAACATGTCCAAATCAAAGTTCTCTGAGTTCTCTTGGATTGAGCTCTTAAATGTCAATGACTCATAGACAGGCCGGCGAGACGTGCGCAGCCTGGAGATGCTGAAATCTCATGGTCACCAATGCGAGACCTTGGCATGTCGCTGCTGTGCTAATTTTGCTGCTGGAGCACATGTTCCATCTTCCGCTGTCCGTTACCAGCTTGAGGATGATACTGCCAGACGTGTGGGCAAGAATCAAGCGAGGATTCCAAGGTCGGTATCCTGAAAATCGAAATCATCAAGAATTCAATATAAAAAGCTGCAGGCATAGATGACAGTGTTAGGACGGTGGTAGGACGGTAGGCTCAAGTCCTGCCACTGATCACAAGAAAGTGTGTCCTTCAGATGCAATTTCCACATCCAAGGTGTTGAGGCTGCTGGCCTGTCAGAAATGAGACTGGCGACTGGCGGCTAGACTTTTAATGGCTTTATATATATCTTTATATGGCTTTATCAATCTAATCATCTAATCTAATCATATCTTTTCTATTCTAGTCACCTTGTCTCTGTTTCGCGTGCCTGCGGCGGTGGATGGATGTAGGAAAACTCCATGACCTCAGCCATCGACGAACCAGGAAATAAATCCCTTCAGATCCCCTGAGAACACCACCGCTTCAGCCTCCTCCGAGCGCTCCGAAGGGCCTGAAGCCATGTATGCCACTGGATGCTGTTTTGCAAAACAGAACATGCTGATGGACTGCAAAGTGCAACAGGCCTGGTGCTGTGTCCACCGGCAGTAGCTCCATGGATTCTTGCACAGTTCTTGACCTCTGGATTCTAGAGATTCTAGAGGCAAAATCGGCAGAGAGCAGCCATGGAACGTAATGTAACTATAGATACTATAGTCTATATCAATATAAGTGCAAACGCAATTTGGGTCAGCCCGCAAGTAAAGCAACTTCCCCTACTGTATTGGAAAGTAGTCAAACGATCAATCAGCTTCAGGGACAGGGGGGCTCCCTGAGGGGACACAAAGTCTTCGTAGTTGAATCATGCTTCAGGTGTCTGTCAACGGAAATTGAAACACATTGATGGAGGATGGTTCCAGGCCTGGTAAGCTTGTCCACGATGCTGGCTAATGCCTTGCGGATGGACAAGCTACACACAGCCAATAGGCAAACAGAAGAAGAAAGTGGTTCACGTGTCAAAGTGTGCCTGCTCTTTTGCACCCCATTCTGCCGCATATTCAACCTGAAGTGTTCAAAGCACTTCACTCTTGACAGAAGGGTTTGGCGGTTAAACGTACGTAGTTTAACATAGTTGAACATAGTTCAACAGAAATGTGCGGAATGTATGTATCAGAATGTGCAATTCAAAATGAACAGCCAGCTGCGGCTCACACTTCAGGAAGGTGTTCCACGTCAAAGAACCTTTCCAGTTTCTGAGCCTCGACAAAGTTCGCATCAAGCTTGCCGCAAAGCTTAAATGACGCTTTTTAGACTTCAAACTTCAGAGCATGCATGCCATATTCAAAATTCGCACGTCTGAGATGTCATTCAACCACAGCCTGAACTCAAGCCCGGATATGTGGAGCGCCTCCTGCTCTTCCTGGTTTATCTCTTCTGGTGTCCGTAGGTCCAGCGTCACTCCAGACACCTTTGTGGAGCCGTAATGAGCTGTAAGGGGACAGCCTCGGACACGGTAAGTCGGTAAGTCTCCAGCCACCGCAGTCCACGCCGCCAGGGCTGGAACCCATATTAAGACCAGCTTCAGCGTCAGTACCAGGCCTGACAAAGGACGGCAAGATCCTAAGAGATCCTTAAAGCATCTTACAACTTGTAACCTAGTGGCAAAATTCATCAAATATCTTTCAAAATATCTTTCAAACATCTTCCAACATTCACATCATTCACTGAGAGCACCGAACAGCTGGCACCTTTGCGCAGCCATGATGAGCTTGAAATATTGGAGCCGTCTAGCCTTAGGAATCATGGAATCATGGTACTGATGGTACTGAAGCATGTTGAGTACAAGGTTCAGTACAAACCATCATAGTTGGACCTTAAGACTTTGACCGCGGGGTCTCAGTGGAATTCCATCTCCATCGGCCTCTTCATGTTTTCATGATCTGGAAGCGTTGACACGTTTCAGAAAGATTGCCAAAGCGAGAATTCCATGGGTCCTTGTCTAAGAAGGCTGTGATGAGCAACTGCAGTTCTCGAAAAGGACCTAGCCAGGGTATGGGTCAAATTGTGAGGGTGTGCTCCGAATTTGAGTCAGTTGTGTTTGAGTGCAGCCAAGCTGGACAACATAGAGAGCCTTTGCCTTCCATGCGGCAAACACGCCGTCTGCGGCGCCTGGGCGCTCCCAGTGCATTGCAATGCAACTCACAAATTCAAGTTCAAGCCACCCTTGGATGCCTTTGTGGCGGGCTGTGGGCTGTACTCAATACAATGAGGTTCAATGAAGGCAAAGCATCAAACATAGGTTTCACATGGCAAACACGTGGTTTCACCAACGTTACATCCCAAACAGTATGTTTATTCGTGAAACTCCAAGGCCCTAGCAATGCGAAGGCGCAGCCGCTGAGCCACGGCCTGCAAGCCGTTTCATTGCTGAACAAGGGAAGGATTGGGACGCGGCTAAGTACTGGACCCTACTCAGTGACATAGCAAGGCTACATGGAAGCGCGGCAAAGTTGTTTCTTCATGTCTCTTCAACATGTCCCTTATAATACAGGCTGTGATGTTTGTCTTGTCTGGTGCCTGTCAATCAGTCATGTGCATTTCTGATCGTTTCCGGTTTTCTGGGGTGTCTTTTCTTGGTATTCTACCGAAGCTGTTTGCATCTGTATGCTGCAGGACACATGACACTGTTTGTCTAGTAAAAGAAGCCGTTGACGGCTTTTCTGAGCAGTTTTGGCACAAACTCCTAGAAAGATTGCGGCGATGGCGGCGATGACATGTCTCAGAGTTCCAGCTTTCCTTTCAAATATTTTCAAATCAATCCACAACTCAAATGTGGACAGCCACGCATGTCCGAAGGATTCCGAAGGCACTGTTTTCTTCGCACTCCAGGATCAAAGGTCTGGTGTGCTCTGGGACCATTCTTTGGGTCTCTTTCGCTTCCGCAAGGCTGAAGTTTCTTTCGAATCTCCAAGGATGCCTTGGCAGATCTTCTCCATTGCTCAGCATCTTTTTTCTTCTTTTCGGCTTCGGCAAGGGCCTTTTTGGCCTCTGCTTCAGCTCTCACACGGATCTTTGACAGTAACTGTCCATGGAGCCTCCTTGCCTCCCTTTCAAGCTGAATCACTGGATGCTCCAAAGCTGTCACAGACATGTCTGCTTTTGTTCTTTCAATCGACATCAAGCCAGTGGAAGATCTAGAAGGCAGCCTCTGTTGATGAGATGCATCTTCTGCACCAGTGAGGTTTGAGCGGATCACCTCCAGCCTTTCCCTCGCTTCCTCCTGCAAGCGCACCCTCTGCTTCAACTCTGCCGTCACCGCTTTGAAAACTTTACTGTCGGCTTTCACACAACTCAGGCTTCGCAGGATGTCACACAAAATCTCCAGTCTGACTTGCTCTTTCCACAACCTTTCAGCCTCTGCTCTGCGAGCAGCCAAGTCGCCAATGGACATGATGAAGTCATCTGGTTGTGGCCTTGCTGGCCTCGCTGGCCCGGGCTCGAGTACTTGGCCTGGCGTACCCTGATGAACAGTTTCTGTCTTGGTTTGCTCAGGGAGGTGGTGCAAATTGGGTGTCAGCTTGGGTTTCCTGGAGTATTGTATGGATGTAGATGCTGTGGGAGGTTGAGGCTGGTGTACAATGATACGCTCTGATTTCGATGGCAGGGGCTTCTCCATCGAATCTACAACAGGCTCTGCCGATGAAAATCTATCAGGGATCATTGAACTAGTGGACTTCGGTTCTTGGAAGGTCTCTTGGGCACCCTCCTCCACTCGTCCGGCAGTTCCCAAGGAAAGCTTTGGAAGCTCAGCTAACAAACCTGTCCCACTGTCATGGACTTCGTGGACTTCATCCTTCTGGCCATCCAAATCATCCTGGGAGTTGACGGCGTTGATCCCTTTAGAGCCTGGAACTCCACTGCTAGCTTGGCCTTCTGCCACGTGGGTACGCAAGTCATTCGGAAGCCCATTGGGAGGGCTATGATTCTCACTTATGTCCTCCAGAAGCGCATCAATGTCGAGATCAGAGTCATCTGAGTCATCTGAGTCATCTGATTCGCAGGAATCAACATCGCTGCTCGAAACTGCCTGGTTCAGGACCTCTGGGCGCTCTGGGCGCTCAGAGCCTGGAATTGCAAGGGCGATCCGAGGGACGGAAGTGTCATGGCCTGGCTGTAGATCCAGCCTGTCGAGTCATGTCGCATCTGTCATTAACAGCTGAAAACGGGCACTGACCAGCTCCATCCCTCCATCCCTCCATCCCTATCCATCCCTATCCATCCCATCATGTCATCATGCTGATCATTCTGGGCCTCTCTGAAGCACGTCCCAAGCCAGTCGTGTCCTGGGAGGCACGTGTACCATAATTCGCTGCGATGACATCATCCCGCTACTTCAAAGATCTTCAAAGCATTCTGATGGGTTCACAGCAAACATGTGCTTTTTTCAACCGATTCCGACATGTTCCAACTAGAAAGCACACGGAGTAAGTTGAACAGCAAACAGCAATATCAGCAATCAGAAAGGAACATCAGCACCCTCAACTCATCTCAACTTATCTCAACTCCCTGAACGGCTCCAGCCTGTGCACGTTGGGAGCCTCACAATGTGGAGCCCGTGGAGCCAGTGGAACCCCAGGTCATCCCAGGTCATGCAGTTCATCCACCGGAGATATGATGGAAAGCAGTGGACAGCAATGGAAAGCATCCAACAACTGCCTGCACCATTGCCCCTCGCATCTTGGGAGTCAGGGAGCAGGTGGTCTACATCCTGCGAGTCATCCGATGAATCGTCCAAGCCTTGGAAGGGCATGCAGAGACTGCAGGGTGCTGCCATCTGCATAAGAGATCTCAAACGAAAACAAGAATAGGTATCATAAGGTTTCATAGATTTCATTGTGGATTGCCTGACAGATACCTGTGAATCTGGCCCAAACTGGCGAGAATATCATCTGCCATCGATGAGCATCATCTGCCCATCTGCTTGCCGGAATTATGACCCTTTGGTTGGAGCTTCAATCGGAAATGACGCAACGCTGTAGAACTGGTTTATCATCATTTCGTCCTTTTAACAAAGCGGTGTTTCATGCTGTGTACGGAATTATGTGTCTTAAGGTGTTGCTAAGGAATGGGCAAAGATTTTCTTTTGCAAGCAAACCACATCAAACCAGGACTTTGCAGAATCTCACCCTTGGTGACTGCAAGGCCAAAGCTGAGGCGCACACACACAAAATGTGAACTGTAGACATCTCAAGAAACTGAAATTCTAATAGAGTTGACAAAGGACCACCGGATGGGTTGTTTTCATTGATGGAATCACTCTTGGGAGACGCGGTACATAATTCCTTGAACGTCTAATCCTGTCTCATCTCTCTCAGTATGGTTTGAACATGTTTGCGAATGTTTGATCCTGTGCCTCTTTGCTAGCTCAATTTCACCACCGCTCGCGGTCGCGGCAAATGTTGCGCTTGCAAGCTGCATTGACTGTTCCATTAGAGCTGCACAAACCAAACAAAATCCAAAAACTGGTAGGTGCTGCAAGCACTTCCAGGTACAGCGGTTGGCCACAGAATGTGAAGGCGATCAATGCCGGTGCCACATGGCCCCAGAAGACACCGACATTCAGTAGCATCCGAAGGCATCGGTGTCTTCTTGCGCCTGGTGGCTTTTGGACTTGGAACGATGCTGTCCGTTTCTAGCTGTTGAGGCACCTCTGCAGAAATTTCCGAAACGATGAGAGTCCAGAGAGATGGAATTGTCCAACAGCCAAAGTTTTTGAACAATCTCAGCACGTGGTGGCCTCCAATGCCTCACACCAAAGTTCTCCAAGGTGGTCGTGAGTAGGAATGTTCCGCACAGTCCAACTGCTGCTCCCTCCCAGTGGCTTTAACCAGGTGCACTCAAAATATCTCCAACCAGGACCAGGTTCCTGTCAAGAGGGTCTGCAATACCAGCCACACCGCCCATTTATACTATATGTCTTCTGCACATCATCCACTAATTGCAGTTCTGGGGGGCAGAGTTGTTAAACCATACATATGATGTCACATGTGTGATGATTTGTGTCATGGGCCTGTCCTCAAGGAATACTCTTGTGCAAAGGTAGCCAGTTTGCAATTGATGCGTCTGCTCTTGTCGGACCTCTTCACAACCTCAAGCCGCAAAGCTGCAATGATGTAGAGAGCACGCCAAGAGATGTCTCTGCGATCGATTTCTGCCAGTCTTCGCAGGATTTGGTTGGCCTTTTCGTTGGGGTCTTCATTTCTCATGTCCACCTCTGACAAACTTGCAACATCACAAAGGGACGACCAGCCATGCTTTGGCTCCAAGTGTTGATGCTTTAAATGGCAACATGGACAAATCACGAAACAAATCTGCCGCGAAATTGCAAAGTCCAAAGCAGCATCGCTCAAGCCTCCACAAGCGTGCAATGCCACAACCAGGTCAATCTCTGCCGGAAGCTGCTCAGCTGCGACACTGAAATCCATGTTTTGGAAGCTGAGCAAATCCTTGCAGTCGTACAAGTTCTCCAAATTCTGTGAGGCAAGACAGGCCGCATCTCTGCCAGCTTGCAACGATGATTCATTGGTATCTACTACCGTGACTTTCACTCCAAAAGTTGATGCAACGTGAATCGCTAAGTCTCCACGACCTCCTCCCACATCCAAGACGTGTGCAAAAGCATTGTGTGAGGCTCCCATGGCTTTCAGTCGTCCTAAAAACCAAGAAATCTGCGGCCATTTTTTGCCATGAAAATATTCAGATCTTGTGAGTGGACCTCGAGCACTTGCTGCATCCGGGAGATTCTCTGGAGGATCCGCTGGATCTGAAAACGGATCTGGAATCCAGGTGTCACATCGAGGTTCATATCCCAGAACTTTCAGCTGGTACTCCATTTGATCCAGAAACAACAAATCCAATTTGCTGACTTTGGCTTTCCGTTGCCGCGTGCTTGGAGGAGCTGCGATCTTTCCATCTATTTCCTTTCCTCCAGTCAACGCAAATACCTGTTGTCGCAACTCTCTTTTGAGCTCCTTTGTTTGGTCTTGGCAGAGTCCACACAGCTGCACGACACGCTCTCTGCTGCAATGCAGCAGTTCTGCAGCGTCATCTTCTGTCAAGAAGCTTTGGTTGACCGCCTCCAAAACCTTCGCAATGTGTTTTACATCTGGTGGAATCTTCATGAGCTGCATCTCTGTTGCATAGAGGGACATGGATCCTGACAAACTGCCAACGAGGTCAAACATGTACACAACGAATCGCAATAGAAGCATATAGCACATATAATATAGAAAGGCAACAAGTAAATCAACGCTACTTAAATGTGAGTGTCAGCACCATATTCGAAATCCTGGTTGATGAACTAATTGAAGTAATTAGGGGGTACACCGTAAAGTCTGTGATCATCTGTTACTTATACTTTTTAAGGCACCCTCCAATTTGTCAGCCCAGGTGTTCATTGTGATTTATTATTCCGGTGTTTATTCAACATGCTCGCATATGATTACTCAATATCATCAAATATTGTGAAATTTCATTAAACATATTGAGGCACTGTAAAATCCGCCGACCCCGGCCGACGGCAAGGGGGAGCGCGTCAGGGCAGAGAGGTTGTAACAACACCAACACCAACACCAACACCAACAATAACAACAACAACAACAACACCAACACCAACAACAACAACAACAACAACAACAAGAACAACAACAACAACAACAACAACAACACCTTCAGAGGCATGGTGTTTTCCGCCCAGGAGGAGGTGATTTTTTCGAAGCTGTTTTACTGCCGCACCCGCAGGCAACAGAAGCTGTCGAAAAATGTTGTTTTTCTAGAATTTCAGACGAC
>Ga0126342_10022609_pt1 | contig 10359 bp, 17 predicted proteins | sample Cyp1metagenome_FD_92528 | JGI IMG/M metagenome (GOLD analysis project Ga0126342, IMG submission 92528) | Coral microbial communities from Lord Howe Island, Old Settlement Bay, Australia - Cyphastrea 1 metagenome | ecosystem: Host-associated > Invertebrates > Cnidaria > Coral ...
CCATCCATCCATCCATCCATCCATCCATCTATCTGATACTTCCCGGTGACCTTAGCTTTGTATAGCTCTGTTGCATCCAAGACGCATTTTTGTACAAAGGATCCGGCAAAGACAAACGCAACGTGGTGATTTCTCGTGCCTGCGAGAGTTCTGGGCCCGCAGGGCCCGCAGGGCCCGCAGGGCCCGTAGCCAGCTGGTCCATCAACGATGGCCGGTCAGCCTGACTAATGATGGTGCTGACCTCAATTGCTGAGTGACGATTCATACGATACCCATTGATACCCCATTGAGGTATATCAAGACCATCAAGGCTCACAATTTTCCGTAAAATTGGGAAACATCATGAAACGTCAATCTGGTAGTAACTGGTAGTACGTGTTTATCATTTTTATCTATCTGTCACCAATCATCTAGCATTGGATGTGGCGAATTTCAAGCCCAGATAGGTCGCAAAAAACTGAAATTCTGTCTCAATGAAAATCATCCAAGCCGCAGGGATCTTGTGCCAAGCACCTTCCGAATACTCTGACCACAAGCCAGGACTTCGGAAATAAGCCCAGCCAAGATCTCGACCCGTTTGCACCTGAAGGCTGAGGGAATGCAACACGATGCAACTGACCTTGTGTCTGAATTGGACTAGGCACTTTTCGGAGATCAAACACCATGCTGAAGGTTATATAACCAAAAAGGCGACACCACCATACATCCTTGGTATATCTTATTCATTCTTCTTCGCTGTGAAGTTTGAATGGTTGATTTCCGTTCCGTTCCGACCTCATCTCATGCCGTCCCATCCCATTCACATCCCACCTCCTTCAGCAAGTCCTGGCCATGTTGCCAGCGCTGACAAATAGCCCAGCGTCCAGAGCTGCTCTGCCAGTACATGAAAACCGAGTTGGATTCCTGGGCGAGGCTCTAGCATAGCTCTGGCATAGCTCTGCCAGCTTCAGTTTAAGATGAGACATGTGTAACTTGACCTGTCATGACCTATGAATACCACACTTCATAGAGAGGAAATTGAGACTGAACAGACTGAACTTATGGTCCAATTGAGGGACCCCTGACATCCTCTGACTTTCCTCACCCATCCATTGCAACCAAAAGATATCAAAAATCAAAAGTGTTGATGGGATGTGGGCCAGGTTCATCCCAGAAGCTTCGCCTGCCGTTGATACATGTAGCCTGGCACCAACCCAGGGTTCCTCCCCGATGCAAAGCACCAGTCTTGATTGAGATCCAGACTGCTTTTCAAAATGTTGACTCAGGGTGTGGAGCCATGTGTTTATCATCTTTCTGCATGAGATTCCTCTAAAAAGCCACCACGCCCAAAGAGCATCACTCTTTGCTCAAAAAGCAGTTCACTTCACAAAAAGCGTGGACCGTCATTCAAAATTCATCTAAATGCCTTTTGTCAGACACACCCGGCCATGGCAAAATATGTAAACATGAACTGCCTGATCAGAAAAGTAGGTGCAGTTCAAAAGGCGACGTCGAAAGCCGAAAAAGTCGTAGGAGGTGGTCTGAAAGTGATCCATGCCATCCCAAAGCTGCTGCTGTCCTGGATCCAGGCCAAAGCTCGCCTTTGCTGACCCCAAACGGACTATATATTATGCATGTATGTGCATATATATATATATGTATATATATATGTGTGTGTGCATATAAATGTAAATATATATATATATATAAATGGCTATATATCAGATATTCTTCTGTCCTGGGGCCAAACCCAGGACAGCTTGAAGTGCCGCTGTCAACGCCATGTCAATGCACGTCAATACAGACCATATTTAGACACCTGTGGCAGGAGAAGCACCCAAGTTCCAAAATGTTCCAGTCCTTGTGGTTTTGTGGCATGTGCTGTGGCACTTTGTGCGCTGGACAGCGGTTGGGAGAGCGGTTGAGAGAGTGGTTGGGAGAGTGGGAATGCGGGCGTCATGGTTGTCGTGCTCCAGCTTTGGACAGATTCTGACGGCAGGTCGATGGCTTCCTGGGTCTTTGCCTTCTTGGCAGGTGGGCCTTCCACAGGCGATGCCTTAGAGCTGGAAATCGCATGAAACTCCAAGAGGTGCAGCAGAACCTAAAACCAAAGCTTGGAAATCCATTGTGTACAAGATCATAGAAGCATGTCATCACATGCATCAGCTGTATGTGTTCTGAAGGGGCCATGGCCAAAAAATGACAGCGAAATTTGTGCATTGTGTATGTATTTGTATACTGTAAATAACATCGACCCTAACATAAAACGAGGTGAAGGTGTTTTCCCAAAACCATCGCAAAGGGGCCAAAATGTTGCAGCGGCTTCTTGGCATCATCACCATCACTAGCAGCACTGACAAAAATGGGTGCTCGATCTGAGCTGATCCAAGGAACTGCCCCAAAGTCCGTGGTCTTTGGCCCCGGCGCAGTGGGGCGCAATCCCAAGCTGGACAAGGTCACTGCACTTTCGGTCGCAATGACTGGGCTGGGTGCAGTTGGAAGTAGGACCACTGTCTGGACAATCATCTAGGAATCGCAACCATGGTTTGATGATAGTAATATAAGTGAAATATTTGAAATCCTGTCGGAGGGTATCACCATGGAGAAGTCCATGGAGGATATGGAGGTCACAATAAATCCAGAACTGTTTGGGAATCAGCCTGAACATGTGGCCATCATGTCACGAGAAAGTTCAAGAAGTTTGACACGTCAATATATGTATACTGCACTTAAATAGTACGATGCTACAGAATTCTATAGCCTATACAGTTCTGTCCAGCAGAAACGCAAGATATTTGGCATGAAATTTGCAATGGTCGTTACACCCAGCAAGTGGACAAACGCACGGTTTGCATCTGCGTGCCATCAAAATGACACAAGCTGACGCATCCACCACAGGAAAATCTAGGGACACTTTGTTGGCTACTGCAGTGCGCTGTACCAAAACAGAGTGCCCCAAACTAATCACACCACGAAACGAAGTAAATCCTCCAGCACGTCAGGCACGGCCGCATTTCCTGATGCCTTTTTGTACTCCTCCTTGGCGCTCTGGCTGTTCACCATCAGAGACAGCGAGAGCCTGAAAGAGTAGGTGAATGTGGCCGATACGATTCATATAGCATATGAGAGACCGGCAGACCAGTTTTTCATAGTTTTTCTGAGTTGGAGCCGGTGCTCAAAGCCTTCCGAAGCACCTTCCTATCTTCACTTGAGATCCCCCTGGACGGACGGCGCCTCTGCCGCAGCTGCTTACATCGGGTGACCACTTCCCGGTTCAAGCGCAGCTGGCGGTAATGCTCACGGTCCTCGAAGCTGTCAATCTCATGTAGCTTCTTCTGGTTGTGCTCCTGAGGTCTGATCTCTGGAGGAATGTGGGTTCTTAACAATTGTATGCTCTTTTTTGGGCTCATGAACTCTTTTGCAAATATGAAAGGATAAATGCCCTACTATGTTCAGTTATATGTTCAAGATATAGGGTCAATGTCAATATATGTCAATATAATGTCGTAGTTTGGGTGCTACCCTGCTTCACACTCAGCCTCCCTCTCTATCTCTCTCTCTCTCTCTCATGTTCTTTCCATGTTTTTCCCATCTCTTTCTCTCTTGAGCTCTCCGGATGCACAGTGGCATGATTGAAACACATTTCCCTGCATCACAACATGCAATGATTTGATGTCGTTTGATATTACTCCGGTTCACCGACGTTGATCAACAACATGCTCGCCTTCTCTGTCTCTTCATCCGCCCCACGGGCACGGATTACCCTTGCCAGTTCAGCTGACAAAAAGTCCGTGAAGGTCTTACCTGGGCAAGCAATGGACTTGCACACTCATTTGCTTCAAACAACCTGTGCATACCTTGGCCAAGTTCAATTCTATACTTCAAGTGCGTCAACGTCCGTTTTTTCTCCATCACAGTAGCAAAAGGTCCGCGAGACAGGGCTGGCGCGTGTGGCACTGGCCCGCAAACCGACGCAAGGATAGATGGTGACATAAAGAACCACATGCAAATTCTGTGCTGATAGATGCTATTATCTGATATCTCTCCATCGCCGTCTGAGACTGCCAGTGGCAGCGGCGATACATGCTATTATAGGCCCTACAGTGCTATACGGCTATGCGGCTATACAATGTCTTCTCCGCGGTCATTTCTTCTTCGTTTTCCTGCCCTTTCGATAGCCATGGCCATGATTGCCCAATAGACCAGTATGACCAGTGCTGAAACCACAGTAACGTTGAACCTCTTGCCACTGCCGGTTGTCAATGTCGTTGAGCCCCTGGCGTTTCACAAAGACCTCAGCGATGCCCTCAGCCAAGGGCATCACCACAGAGGGATCCAGCTTCAAACGCACCGCCGACAGGGCAATGTTCAGCAGGGCTTGGGTTCCAATCTTGTGGCATTGGTAACTTGCAGTTTGAACAAGCAAAATGGTCAGATCTCGCACCTCTGCACTCCCAGGCCCGAGGTTCATCAAAGCACTCACAATGCCAGATGAATCCTGCCATGAGAACTCATTCATTCGATTCTGCGCCTCTAGGGCGGCTGCCCTACCAAAACTCGCCAAGACAGCGGATTTGCCAGGGACTCGATTTAGAGCCCAACAAAGGTTGGCAATAGCCTGGGGCGGATAGTGCTGAATGTGCGTGGCGGCCACTTCTGCCGCCACTTCAAAAAAGTGGACTGCATCAGGTGCTTCAACCAAGTTCAAGGTAGCTAAAGCCCATGCAACGATGGAAACACCCTGGGCACTGAAGTCTTGGATTCGGGCAGAGCCTTCTCGGGCAACTGCCATAGAGAACTTTTCGATATCATCAAACTCACATTTGCCAGAGCGGGTCCTGCGGCCCATCAATTTCGCGATTCCCCATAAGGCCATGGAGAGCTCCTGGGGAAAGAAGAGTTGCAGCAAATTTTCTGAAGCTGTTGCTCGACGAGCAGCATCCATGCAGAAGTGTGTGACGACATCACTCTCCAGGATTGGTCCTTCTCGGCCCTCACATTGGATTTTGGCACAGGCCCAGAGGCTATTTGCAAGACCTTGTGGTGACATCTCCTTGAAAATCACTGAGTGAATCTGCAGAACACACTCCCGTGTGAATACTGCAACCTCATGACCACGCAACCCAAGCTTGGCAACTGCCCACAGACTGTTGGTCAGGCATTGTGTGCTGAAACTGACCAGGCGCGCCGTGCCTTCTCTCATCACGGCATGTGCCAGCACCGCTGCATCTGTCACCTGCCTCTTGGCACTGTCTGTGATCCTTGCCAGTCCCCACAGCATGTTGGACAATTCCTGTGGGGAGAACTGTGACAAGCGCGGCGGTGCAGCAGCTGCGAAGTCTGCCACGATGCCCTCGACCTCTCCGCCGTGGAGGCCCAGTTTGCCCAGGGCCCAAACAACTTTCATCATGCTGCGTGGCGCAGTCAACTCCTTCGATTTGGCCCTCAAAGACCCAAGGACAGCTTTGATCCTTGGGTCCCCTGACACATCGCCTGGTCCGGCTTCACTGTCACAAAGCTTGGCCGCAGAGTGGATACATGAAACCAGTTGCGATGCTTGGGACGGCGGCTTGGTCATGGCCAAGCTAAGAAGGTCCTCGATGTTGTCGAATTCAGGCCAAGGATCTGTACCCAAATCACCAGGCACGAGGTCATCATTCTCCTGGCCATACCTGACTTCACCAAACTGTCGATTCTCCTGTGTTCTCTGAGCTTCGAACTGAAGCAACTCTTGGAGCTTCAACGTCTGGTGTTGCTGTGGATTTGGCGATGTTTGCGGCCAGGGGATCGGGGACATCTGTGGCTGATTGGCTTGTGAAAACCCATGGAGCTGATGCTGATGGTAGCCCTGGAGCACCATCATTTGCTCCCTCTCCGTGGGATTCTGCCATCCGACATACATTCAGGCTACTCATGCAAACGAAAGGGCTATTTGTAATTAAGCTTGAACCAAGCAGCTAGCACAGCATGTGGATAAAAAAATATGGAAAGGTCATGGGGTGCTCCCTTGCAAGCAAGGCGCATCCTGTGCGTCTCAAGAATTAGCTTGCTGAACTGAATGAGCTAAAGCCAAATGAATCTGAAAACAGCCAGGCTGCCATGTGCATCGTTGAGACGCCAAAGTGGCTCCACCCATTGGTGATCATCAAAGCCTTGAGCCTGCACCAAAAGCATCTCAATAACAAGGGGAGGCATCCGACAGGGCTCATATTTCATCATCCCTATCCAGCAGACTCGAGTAAATCAAGACCAGCACTGGGCCAAATGGGGGAACATGTTGGCGCGGTATGGCTCGGTGCTGCTGTAGTTCTTGAAGTCTTGCAATGGCTACAAACAGAAAAGCATAGAAAAGCCATTGACCAATGACAGAAGGATGATTTTGAATACGTCTACTACAACTAACAGTTAGTCTCACAGAGTGGGAAGATCAGCTGTGGGATCTGTTTGGACCAGTTCCCATGGCATTTACACTTGTCATGTCCTGTGACCATCGTCAATATCGCCGGCAATGTGTGTGCAAGTGCCTCTAGGCTGTTGCTGCATGCGAAAGACGTGCCACTGTCTATGAAGTGACTCTGCTTTCAGTTGTGATGCCAGCTAGATAGCAGAAAACAATGAAAAATAATGAGCCAACATGAGTCCAAAAGAATTATGAGGGTGCGGCTCAACAGACTCTCTACTCTAATCCAGATTGCAGCCTTTGTATGGTTTTTCCCAGATCAACACACCCCCGTGCCTCCAAAGCAATGAGAAGCCGTTCCCGAAACTGTCTGACGAAGCGGGGTTGCACGAACGGCTGTCCCAACAAAGCCTCCAAGCACTTGGATCCTAGCAGCACAAAAATACAACTGAGCTCACTTTCCTGAATATATTACCAGAGCAGCTTAAAGCAGGTTAAGCCCCCTACCTCTTGAATCTCAGCCCAGTTAAAAACAATGGAAATCTTGCTTAAGCATCTTCAGCCCTTTATACAACTCAGGAGTGGCGATTGGCTGCAGCGCTCCTGCAAGATAGGTTTCTCGTCTCATGACCCGCGGATCTTTCAACTCGGAAACTGCCCCAAGCAGTCTGCGGGAGTAGCATCGCACTCGATACAAACGCTCCGAAACGCAGGATTTTCCACAAACATCGCATCGAGCACCTTTGACAGCTGATGGAAGAGGCTGCGCAAACTTGGCATCGTGGGTGTATCCAGAATTTCCTGCATCAGCCACCCAAATAAAGCCATTTCTGTTGGGCGGTGCCATTGGTTCCTTGGAGTCTTTATCTCTCAATCGAACCACCTGCTTCCCATCTGTTGACGCGGACTTTTCCGGTGGATCGGGTTGCCCCTCTATGTAGTCCACCACCAAATCACGAACGAACTCACGAACATGCAGAACTTTCCCAGCCTTGGGATTTTCTGTTTGTCGGTTGTGTCGTTCCTGTCGTTCCCGCTTTGGCTGCAAATGCTTCAGAGTATTGGAAGGCTTTCTCGCAGACTTGTCCTTCTTTTCCTTCTTTTCTTTTTCGTCTTTGGGCTCCTTGGGTTCCTTGGTTTCCTTCGCTTCCTTTGGTTCCTTCCGATCCTTGAGGTCCTTCCGAGCTGCCTTTTTGGGTTCCAACTTCTTTGGCTGGTCCGACCCCAGAAGGGAGAAGAGACTTTGATCCTCAAGCCGGGTCGTTTCAGGAACCTCGGGAGTTTTGTTCTTGGATTCAGGAGGCGCCTTATCTCCGCCAGATTTTGGCTCTTGCTCCTTTGGTTGAAGGCCTGCACCCCCAGTCGCAACAGTCTCCTCTCCTGATTTGGGGTTTGACCCATTCACTGACTGTTGACTGGGTGGCATGGCTGTTGCTGTCTCCTTCCTTCCTTCAGCATCTACCACCGGCACAGGCACCGAAGCTGGGGGGACCACTTCTGGAGCTTCCAGTGTTGGATCTTTGGCTCCAGCCTTTCCTGTTCCATGTGTCCCAGCTTTGCGTCCATCACTTGAGGCTGAAGGGATTGGAGCACTTGATTGGCTCGATCCTTTCAATCCAGTGGACTGGGAAGCGTCTGCTGGTGGTGCAACTGGCTTATCTGACAGAAGTCGACAAATATTCTTGCTGATATCGTACTGAAGGTCCACTCTTACAACCTTCCTGTCTTCATTTGCGCCTTTGCAGATCTCAAAGTATTCTCCAATGGTCTGTGCACTCTTGTATCTATCATATCTGTACCACGCCGCCTTCCCTATCCTCTTGGGATTCACCTTGTCGAAGCAAATGCGTTGAGACTCGCTGTAAGGGCAAGTCTTCCAGTATTCGTCCATGTGTCACCCAATCTATCACAAGGATTTACAGCGCAGCGTGGCACAAGCATCTTGCCCCCTACACGGGACCTGCAAGGACATGGCCAAAGGATTGAATGGGATTGTCAGCTAAGAGCCGCACAGCAAAAGCAGCGGAAAGCAGCGGTGTTGAGCAGCACGATGCAGCAAGTTGGGGTGGCCCTGTCCTAGTGACAATGACATTTATAGACAATGCTGTGCCACCTTCCTGCCCAGTTATGTTGCAACATATGAGTTCATGCTCCCTGGGGCTGAGCGCACCATGCTTCCACTTTCTTGCAGCTCGATTTTCGGTTGTGCACCCCAATCTCACGGCAGCAGCAGTTAAACATACGAGCGCGTATATAGCAGCGCACTGACTGATAGGGAAGCTCTGAAAACTATGAAGAACCGAACCACATCCGGTGGATCTGTCTGTGTGAGGGCCCAAATCCACAACACAATTCTGCGGTGTCGAATGCACAAATTGCAGCATGTGGCAAACCACCGCAACAACCGGATAATACGACTAAACAAGTGCACGGCCTACTAGGTTTGAGGGCCAAATGTCGTTCAAACTTAGCCAGTTTCAGATTTGAACCCTGAGGATACAATCAAATCAATGAAATCAATACTTGCTCAGCCAGCACTCTTGCCTGGTTCCAGCCCTACTACCTTCCAAGTCGGCCTCAATGTAAGTTGGTTCACTTTGGACGACCCTGTGGTTCCGGGATGTTCCGGGCAAGCTGTGCTGGCCAAGGCTGAAAAACTGAAACTATATAGGCAGCGAAGGTCTGATGCACTCCTGCAAAACCAACTGTTCTGATGAAACAATACACTCAGAATTTCTTCAGCAAATCCGACACAGAGTGCGTCAACTTGCGAGCGACCTTCGGTTCCTCAAAATGACACCCTGCTATGCCCTGATCCGGTCAGCCACATGGCTTTTAGGTGATGACCGTGGGCTCATTGCGGCCAGTCAGGTTTGAGAGATCCGACAGCTCAAGCGCCAACTCGGCCAAAGGCTTTACAACCTGCAAACACCCACGAGAAACGTCTCCAAAAAACCTTCATGGAGAGGTGAAATTGGAAATCTGGTGAATTCAGACGGGATCCAATTATCAAAACAAAGCGAGCCTACTGTATGACTGCGTCTGTGTGTATCCCACGGAATGACTCAAACTCCCCTGAGTTGATGGTAAATGATCAATGCGACATGATGGTGGGTAACATGAGTCATTTGACTACTTATACGTATGCATATGTTTATCTTTACGCATCTGGGTGCGAGTCTCAACTCTGTGTGCGTGTGCGTCTCAATGTCGATCTGCGTGGGCGTGCATGCGCGCCTGTTCATAATTAATATTTGATGCATTGTGATGCTATGTCTCGGCCAAACTGGTCATCAACAAGTCAACTGACCTGATGTGTGCTGCATAATTACTGTACTGCATGATTCAGGGATTCCAGAATCTGGGGCAAGCAGGGCAAGCAGGGCAAGCTGGCCAGCCATGGCAAGCCTCGAACTGTGACAAGTCCAGATTTCCACTGGGCTTCTCGTATTTCTCCAGGTAGAGGCGAATGGTTGCTCCGGCGGAGCCAGTACCGCTCAGGCGGAAGATGATGCGAGAGCCGTCAGTGAAACAAATCCTCACGACAGCGGCCGCTACCAGCCAGGCATTGGATATGTCCAGATATGTTAGGATTACCCAGGGTGAATACACTCGGAATATCTTGGAATAAACATTGGACCGCATAGACAGTGCTCAAACCTGTCAAGCGAAATTGCAAGCAATGCCCTTTAAAGCAATTGCATCCCCCATCGAATTTCAAGTGAGACGTTGTGACCCAACTCTGTAGGTTACAAAAATTATTCTTATTCACAAGCTTGGGGCTATAGAATGAGGTTGCTGAGCTCCATTTTTTCCCAAAATGGCCTTAGCTACAAAATGCCAACCTTGAAAAACAAACGAGCTTGAATACTGTCATATTCTGTCCCTACGTCATGAAGCTCATCATGTTTTCTTACAAAATGCCACTGCGATTTTTATGATGGGCTAACATGATTAAAATGATTCCTTTGTAAAATGAG
>Ga0126342_10022610_pt1 | contig 10358 bp, 8 predicted proteins | sample Cyp1metagenome_FD_92528 | JGI IMG/M metagenome (GOLD analysis project Ga0126342, IMG submission 92528) | Coral microbial communities from Lord Howe Island, Old Settlement Bay, Australia - Cyphastrea 1 metagenome | ecosystem: Host-associated > Invertebrates > Cnidaria > Coral ...
TAAAGCAAACAACATTTATATTATGGAAATGCCGATTTTGGGACTAATGATTCCAAAGAAAAATGCAGCTGTATACAATGGAATTACCATCGTTTTGTATGAAATGGAAGGGTGCAACATGGCACCAACATTTAAGGGTTTTTTGCCCCGTTTTCCAAGATGGGCCGTGTATGAAATGACGTTGGTTTTTCCATTTCATACGGGGAGTGGGTTCTTCCATTCCATACAGGTACAGTCAAGGGGGATTGTTAGTTTACCAGAGGGTATCATAACATGACATAGCATGATTTGGGTTTACAAATCGACAGGGGTCACTTGGCTTCCATGGACTCATTCAGAGATGTTGACCAACATGTTTGAAACCAGAAACTAGCCATGTTCTGCTGTCCTTGGACAGAACATCACACGTGAAGTGCCAGTATCCAATTCTTATGTCTTAAATCTCATTGATTTAACATGATTTAACTAGCAAAGATCTGAACCAATGCACAAGTGATATGTGTATTGAGTTATCGTTTCAAAGTTTACCCCCTGGCAGTCATGGCAACGGACATTGCCTTATTTATATAGATGCTGCTGCCGTGTGTGTGATATATAAATGAGGCAATCATCTATAAATTGGTCCGGTAAATAATGAGTATATACCAATCCTTTGGGTTTTCCATAGCTGTGTTTCATAAATTACCGCACCGCAAGAATTTTTAAGTCTCTCCACGACTTGTTGGAACGCTCTGGGTGTTTCCTAGTCCTGGTCAATTTTTCTGTGCTTGGGACAAGCTTGCTGGAGTTGTAACTTTAATGGTTTATTTGATGGAAATAGAATAGCATATAATGGGAAATTGATCTATAAATTCAAATCCTAATGCCTTCGAATCAATTGATATAGCCAATCCTTAATGGGAACCAAAACAGGTTCCCGGATTTGCAGTCCGTTTTCCCTGCAGTGATTTTTTGGTTCACTAAAAACCCAAACACAGGAGTTATGTTCACACTTTGCAACTAAGTTAAGGGCCATAGCTGAAGATATCCCAGCTATTTGACCCATCACGCAGTGATTTTTTAAGCACCGCACATGGCGACCATAGATGCTGCCCGTGAGAAATTTGCAGCTGGACCTTTGCCTCGTCAAGCAACACGGGGGGGATCTCAGGATCTCACCCTCTGGTAATGACTAACAGTTTGCTGAAAATGGTCATAGAAATAGTGAATTTTATGGTGACCAAATGGTGGATCTTTCCATCGTTTTTGTAAACATTTACCAGAGGGTACCTTCCAGACCTTCCAGTCAACATACAAATATATGTTTTTGTGTTTATACTGGGATTCTAATATTAGAGTCCCAGTATAAACACATATAAACACGTTAGTTTGCCTACGCTGGATGCTTAGGGAATGGAAGCTTTATGAGATCTCACCCATCGAAACAGTTGACCAACCATGGATCATGGGATTGAATGCTGGCAATGGGTATCTCAATCAGAAACAAATAATGGGTATTTCAATCAGAAACAAATGGTGAATACCCTCTAATAAACTAACATAGCTATTGAAAATTGCCATTTTTAGTGAGTGTTCCCATTGAACATGGTGATTTTCCTTAGATGTGTTAGTTTACCAGAGGGTACATGAGAAGGACCGATATGATGGGAATACGGGATGTGTACCCAAACATGCGGTTGTACGGGGATATGATGGGATATCATGTGAGCCGCGGATGATACTTGGTACATTGCGCAGTTGACGGAGTGTTCCTATTCCTACCCCGTTCTCCAGTCCCGCAATGTGCATTGGGGTCTGCCCTGGTTGTCCGATGGCGCAGTTGTTTTGACGCGCTGCATGTAAGATCCAGTTGATGAATGACGTTTCATCGAACATTGATTCACCTGCGTCGTGTTCTTCATCGAACAGTCGCTATTACCAAGCGTGTGTTCGATAGTGATAGGTTGCGCTGCATGTGTGATGTGGGTACAGTTAGTGACGCTCTTGCTCGGTGCGCAATTCTGTGCTAGTTTGATGGTGTAGCGTAAGTAAGAAAATCAATACTTTTTCGAAATGGTAGCGACATGTAGCGATCATGCAGCCGCTTGCGATGGTGAGGTGGCTGCGCACATTGTGCATCCATCCTTTTGGATACCCTCTGGTAAACGTTAACATAGCTATTGAAAATGGTCCAGTCGAAATAGTGGATTTACCCAGCTATAAAATGGTGGATCTTTCCATAGTTACGTAAACGTTTACCAGTTCCTATGGTTTTCCTATGGATCCTTTTTCCCGGCTGAAGTGGCTGTGGGTCTGTCGCCGTGGCCATAGCTGAGGACTTTTCCAAGTCCATGCATCCAGCAAAGCTTGGGGTATGGTCATGCCAACAGCATGAAAGATTCCTTGCGCATATTATATATATATTAAAAATAATAAATATAATATCTAATAAATAAATGTATCTAATATGATATATATAGATATATCATATAAATATACATAAATCCATAGTACAGGTAATGGAGTGATGGGCATCCCCTCTGGGTGCAAGGTCCAGCTAGCAAATCCACCATGCCATGAGTTGGGGGTAGGCTACTGTCCTCGAACAATTCTCAGCGTCGAGCTGCTGGTTGGGGGATGGGGCAAATCTGGAGAAAACATCATCCGGAAAGGAGTTGGACAATCATATCACTGAGACGTACCAAGACTGAGACATTGACATTTCCAAACCTGAGTTTGTTGGTAAAATTGATGGATTCTGCCCATGTTGTGCGCCATAAGATCGATGGCAGATGGGGTCATAACGGGTCATATATGCATGGAGAACTGCGAGAAAACCAAGTAACAAAGGTTTTTCATGCCCAACGCATGGCCAACATTGATCAATATATCAACGTATGCTTTGGAAAAACTGCTTGGCAAAGATCCCCACTGATTGCAACACATCGGGAATTTCAGGATCCAATACATGGAGGTACGTTAGTATCATATTTCTGGCCATATTTTCTGGGGCAGATTCCCTGAAATTTAGTCCCCCAAAAAAGGCCTTATATATGGCCAGTGAACACATGGGTTGTACGTTGTACTATCCATCCGTTGGGTTGACCGAAGACCGAGCCTTGCAGAGCTCTACGCCACTGTTTAGTCATCGCACAATATGGATATCTCCAAGATTGTCCAGGCTGACCAGCTAAGTATGGTTGTATACTGTCTACAACTTTGCATTCATCTAGATAAAACACAATATGTATATTTATATATATATATATATGTGCATATGTTTTATATAATATATATATATATATATATATATGTATGATATATGATATATATATATATATATACAAAAATTATATATATGATATTTATCAAATTATTATATATATATATATATTTATATATATAATATATATATGTATATATATAGTATGTACATATTATAAACATCTTATGGTCCACTATCAATGACCATCAACCATCACCACGAGATGCAGACCATCCGAAAAGGCCACGTCACCAGCAGTGTTGAAAGGCAGGCGACTCCGGCCACAGGTTGTAGACCTGGCGTCGGTCGACTGGCATCGATGGAAGCAACCAGCTTTCCGGTGAAACGTAACGGAACACCAGGGGAAAACCATCGGAAAACACATGAAAAAACGACCAATCATCATGTTTATAGGATTTTATATGCTTATTTATCTAGAAATGGGCAACTTTCCACAGTGATGTTGAATACCTGTCACCTGTCAACTAGACTTAGAATCTTAAATCATTTTAGCGATCGTTAGTCACTCCGTGAGTCATGATATGTAACTATCCATCCCCAATTGTTTGCATGTTTTTACTGCAACAAATATATACATAACCTACTGATGGGCATACTTAAAGACAATGAAAATTGCCACAACGCCAGGTCTGTTGCTTACTGAACGATACCCTCTGGCAATCTGAGTTGGTTCGGCAATTTGCATTTAAGAACATCGTTTTATACAGTCCTCTATAAATATGGTAGATTGCTGAACAAGCAAACATGGCATTGTAATGGCTGGTGGTTCCAATATGTTGTACTCACAGGCGGCTGAAGATGCCGTGCCCTGATAGTTATAGAATAATGAGTATAGATGCAACCCATTTTGACCAAAGGAATCGATATTGAAATGCATGGACATGTATCGCAAATGACAAGGGTCCCAGGAGAGTCCCATCAAAGATGAGGTCGCGCCATAGAGCCGAAGAAGCTGGAACCACATGGTCACAAAGATTGGATGGACCACGATTTCACCAAAACACCTTGGAATGTTCACCCAGACTGTGCTGGCGTACTTAAGGATGAAACAAACATTGAATTTCACGACATGCGTGGATTTGAAGAACCAACTTAACCCAAATGCGGACTTTACCAATTACCACCCAAACCCAAATCCTTGATTCAAAATTATATAGTATATATTCGCATCCGCCGACTTGTTATGAATCAGACTACCTCCACCGACTTGTTATGAATCAGAACTATCCCAATGACTCACCCCTAGCTATTCATCTTTTCCAAAGAAAACAGTTACCGCCGATTCATCCAGGTTTACAGAGGATGATGGGTTTCGACCCAGAAGTGTGCCTTGTGCAGGAGGTACGATTCATCAAGACCTCGATGCCACGTAGGGCAGCGATCCCAAAGCCCCTTGGATGTGCCAACGTTAGATATATTACTTAGACGGGCCATAAGATTAGATACCTGGTTTGTAACTGGGGCTATAACCCCCTATATCCCAATTGTAACCCATTAGTTAACTAACTCCATGGCCCATCTAAGTATATCCTCAAGGCCTAGTGTTTCTGGTAATTTTGAGTTTGTGACAAAAACAAATTTTAAGGATTGGGTATGCCGTATACCCTCCAACTGGCCACTGGAAGATATTCTAAACAGAGAAACACATGATACACATCCCCCTTGAAATTCACCCCAAGGGGTCAGGGCCCACATTGTGTAGCTATAAACCCCGGGGTATTGCCAAACGCCTACAAAAGGAATGGGCGCAAGCAAAAAAAAACTCCATACAAAATGGCAGGGCTTGGTGCATCAACCAGCTCTTTGCAGCACCCCCGTATTTTGTAGATTTTTAATTTCTATTTTTCTCTGAATATGAGTTTCGCTTGCATGCTTGGGACCTGATCCCCGAAAAAGGGTATCATTTTGTAAGAACCTGTTGCTCTGCCATTTCCCTGCGGTTTTCTCACTCAGCCCTCAATTATCTTTACAGAGCAACCCATCCTTTTTGCAAGGAAATAGGTCTAGTTTTATTTATAGTTGCTGCCTTTCTTGTTGCAATGTTGACGCAGAGTGAAGCGTTTTGTGTCTTCTTACACAATGACGGGGTGTCACCACATAAGTCCTACAAAATGATGGGGTGCACCATGCGCACCTAGTGCACCACCAATTGTTCAATTTCACTCCATAACTGTCCATGCCTACAAACAGATCTACATAGTAACTCAAGTCTTACATGGTCTTACAAAGTGCTTGGGTGACTTGTGCAGAAGAACACGGTACATCAGACCATCCTGATAACACCCTCCCTTGTTGTAAGCCAATGCATGAAGTTTTAATGCGACAACCAAAATCCCTGCACAAATTTGGAGAGCAGATCGTTTTTTTCAAGAATAGCACGAATTCCTTACAAAATGGCCCCTTAAAATGGCCAAAGACTTTCTTACAAAATGAATGGCCCCAACCCAGCCGCGATCTCAGACTACATTTTGAGATTGCTATATGATCGTGATTTTATGCCTCAATCATCCTCAATCATCTGTTTATGGCAAGGTGCAAGCAACTCCCCACAACATGGCCTCCGAAATGGGCCTTGAGGCCGTTCAAATTAGTACATGCTACGAAGTGGCTGGCCTAGGGAAAGTGATTTCTTACAAAATGACCCTAGAAATCGACCTTATGGGCCTTGAGGCCAGCCATTCCACAGGGGAAATTTCAACGGGGATTGAAATGTGCGGGTGCCCTATTTTCCAAACAAACCAGAATTTTCCAGCACATAACATCCAACTCTTTGGGGTCATGGCGTCATGACAACATTCAAATTGGGATGGTACCAACAACTCAGACACCTCGCTCGATTAGACCTATGGCCATGGCTTTTGCGGTGGACCTTAAAAGCCTAGTACAGTGTTTGCGCCTGCTTGCCTACACCCGTTGAAAATACCACTGTTTCTTTGTTTCAAAAGTATTGAATATTGCAATATATTGCAGTCATATTGTGGTAACATCAATAACTTTCCCAGTCAAAACCAGTACCTAGACATACATAGACCACCATTTTAAGAATGCATCAGATGGGTGCCTTACCAATTGTGCCTATGGGAAAACAATACCGTTGGATACAGGATCAGCAACTCATATCGATTGTATGTCTAGTTGCAGTACTATAAACATCATGAGTCATGAATAAGTCAAGTGTTAATGAACCATCACACAAACACCAGGTCAAAATACCGCCAATCAGGATCTGAACAAAAAAACATAAATAAACAAAGCCAAAAAATAACCTTCCCACATATTACCATAAATGCTAGGGATTCAGACCATCCCCAAATGGTAGTTGTTTGTTCGATGGACACCCCTGTTCTGTTTTGGCTCCAAAAATGAAGGTCAAGGAGATCATCTGTTCAGAAAAGGCCATGCGAAGGTGTTCGCTGTATCTTTCCAATTGAATCACATGATAAAATCATCACAGAATATCGAAACAAAACCGAAAGCACGCAAAACTCAACCCCAATTTTTGGCTAAGTTTCCATAACCATTGGTCCAGCCTTTCCTAGCCACACCCCGAAGCTTTGAACCCTCCACGGCGGCCGCGCGTAAGACAGTTGAGGCGGGCAAGTTTCCCTCGTAGCCTCAGAGATTATCCATGGAACCCATGGCATGGGGAGGGAGATATACCGCAGGGTTTGAACACCTTTGAAACACAACCAAAATAGTTGTTTTTTTCACAAACATAGTATCTTGTGATTATAATATATTACCATCCGGTGGTTTAACATAATGACCCACTTATAGTTTATGAGTCTGATGATGTACCTATGAATACAATGTTCGAGTACCGGTTCGCGTCCTCGATGACCAGGGCTTTGAGGGCATACACAGGATGCGACCTGTCTAGCTCTACTGGTGAATCCCCAACAAAGTGTTATTAGTCTATTTTCTACCAGGAAAAAATAATACAAAATTATACGTACTCTACGTGAATATATAAAAGTGCCTGGTTTAGATCTACCACTATAGTATCTACCTCTACCAACCGTTTGTTGGGAAGTACATACGGGTTTGACTGAAACTAGGTACCACCACTGTTTTATTTGTTTAATCATAGAACTTACTGTACGTTTTTCTCATTGAAATATGGTAATTTGATGGATACACACCAATATCATACCATTCTCAACGAAACACGCGTATCATATATTTGTTTCTGGGTCCTTATGTATATCGCCATACCCATCTGGTTGGTATATCCCCTGTTATGGTTGGTTTAATCCGCATGGCGAAGCTCTCAGTTCTGGCGCATCATCCTTTCAGGTCCAGACTCACATAAACCTCTTTTCGCCTGTTGAAAAGGCAATCCGGGCATGGCACGTGGGTACACAGGGAACCCCAAAGGACCACAAAATCGACTTATCATGTCAGCTAAAATGTTTTTTGCGGATATAATTATATATCGACAATTTTTCAAAAATTAAAATTTGGATCTGCGTCTGTCTGAAAATCAGAAAACTGGCTATATATATATATATTACTGAGAGAACATGACAAAAACTGCAATTTTTTGGTATCCAGTGTTCCATGTTTGGGTGTAAATGATCCCATTTAGTAACGGGAGGGAAAACCAAAGTTAGCGAACATACTGACCACAGATATTTGAATATTGTCATGCTGGGATGATCCTCCAATTCGCGGCCATCTAAAAAATAAATCCACTGCTTAGCGGGAACGCGCAAATCGCAAATGCTGTCTATATTTGGGACTACTTAGGGATAGATGCTAAATTAAACGTATATACTGCTGTTGAAACGTATGGGGCATGCAAGGCAAAGTGGGTCAATATAAGCAACTCATAGCCTATGTATGTTCGTCACCGCAACTGTTGGGGAAAATAAATGAAAATAAAACAGTTTACCTCAGAAATGACAAGGTTGGCACCGCATTTAAACAGCAAATTTATGGATCTTTTTGCGCAATCTGTAAAGTCCCAAGCATGGCCCAAAGCCCTTCATAATTGTTTCCCCAACGTCAGCTGTAATCTCCTCGTCTTGACAGTGTTTTAATTTCTGCGCGCTGCTGGTATATTCAACCCCCCCGCGCGTTTTCGATACCCCCACGAAAACACACCAAAAAATCAAACAATCCAATTGCATCGATAGCATCTGTAAAGGTTCTTGCAGCCACTGGTTTGTCAGGCTTTGCATCCCTGATTTCGCTGAGTTGTTGTCCTTCTTTAAATGCAACATTCCTTGGCTGGTGGTTTCCATCCATCCATCCAAAAACTGGTAAGTTAGTGTCAACGCAAGGTATGTTTGAAACAATTTCTCTCCAAATGCTTTGCCCGCTGTCTTCGTCGCCGGTGGGCCTTTCTAACCGAAAATGAAGCACAATAACGAAGCTGGGCGCGCTTGAAAAAACTGACATGTGACATGTAACATGCGTTCAGTTGGTTCAAGCCAACGTAGGCCAGTACCGGCATGACTACCTACCAGTCACCCGCAGCATGTTCCCCGAGCTGGCATGGTCGCGGAGCATTGAGCCATTCACAAACAACACCATTACCAGCATTGCGGACGACCTCTGCTATTTCATTTGAGGAAGAACTATGCCAAACAACCCAGGGGCCTTTTGCTTCAAATTCGAATTTTGAGGTCTTGTGCGTAGAGTTCTTCTCTGTGGGGTAGCGTGTCTTTGAAACACCTGGAAGACATGCAGACAGGTTGCGGAGAGCACACTTAGAACGCCCCTAGTATTGCTTTAAAAAAAACTTGAGACTTGAGGCATGATAAAATATGAGTAAAGTACTTTTCTATACCTCTCATGCAAAGACCCCCTTTGGGTGCTGAGCCTTTTAGCATTCAGGATACAGGTTGAGAAGTCTTCATCTCGTTACTGAATTCTCCTGATCTAGAGGTGTAATTGAAATCCTTATGTTAATGCAATACTCGTAGACTCCCTCTATAGGTGGTAAACCTGAAGATGAAACTAATCAGTTGCAAAGTCCACATGGAACATCCCCAACATTCTTCCTGGAAAGATCTAGAAGCATCATTAAACTCCACATTCTGAGGGTTCATGAATAGACTCCATCCAGGTTTAAAAAAGTTTATACAGCACATCCAGTACCCCCCTAAAATAGATTCAACACTAACACTTAGAACATCCGCAATGCCTCCCTGAAAGATTTAGACGCATGATTGATTTCTTATCTTAAAAGCGTGTGCAGAGATTCCCTCGATTCTTTAACATATCTAGTGGTGTGGTGGTGGTGAAGTCATGCACCCTGCTCACTGGCAAGCCTTGGGCTAAACATCCAGGACCCCCATAGATATATGATATGCATATACAGTGTATATATATATACTATATATAAAGTAAATAAAACTATATACATTAAAAAAACAAAAACATATCTCTCTCTCTCTCCCTCTATAAATAAATAAATATATATATATTTTTTATTATCAAGGCACACAAACATCATAAACATCCGGAATACTTCCCTGAAAGACCGGCATGATGGAATTCTGAGGGCTGCATAAGCAGCCCTTGGGTGGCTGGCGTTGTTCAAGACACCGAGATGATTAGCCCTCCCTATACGTAAGATCCGAGACTCCAAAATTGGGTTGATAAGCCCCCCAATTAGGATACATCCAATGATCTCACTTGAAAGATCTACAGTTTTGACCAAAAAGAGTTATAAAAGGAAATATAACTCCTAGAACTAAGGTTGTTTGGTTTATGTATTTTACAATATCATAAACCCATTTGCATCATAAAACTCCAAACAGTTGGATGGATTAAGCATCGACTCCACCTGGGCGGAAGTTTTTGGAACAGACTAAATAATGAGATGGACATTCATGGATGATGTTTGTTAATTCACATCGGTCTGATACGTACGGATGTGAATATACAACATTAAACATAAATTTACAAATAGTTTACAAATGATTACATATGCATGCAAATAAAAATACAAATATCTATTGTCGAAGGAAGTTTAGAAGTCAAACTTCCGACAATATGGACAGATGAAAAGCAGAGCAGGGCAGAGGCAGAGAGAAGAGAAAGATCAGAAGAGAGAAGAGTAGAAGAGAAAGAGTCAGAAGAA
>Ga0126342_10022611_pt1 | contig 10357 bp, 9 predicted proteins | sample Cyp1metagenome_FD_92528 | JGI IMG/M metagenome (GOLD analysis project Ga0126342, IMG submission 92528) | Coral microbial communities from Lord Howe Island, Old Settlement Bay, Australia - Cyphastrea 1 metagenome | ecosystem: Host-associated > Invertebrates > Cnidaria > Coral ...
ACATACATAACATACATAACATACATAACATACATAACATACATAACATACATAACATACATAACATACATAACATACATAACATACATAACATACATAACATACATAACATACTAACATACATACATACATACATACATACAGACAGACAGACAGACAGACATACATACATACATACATATATTATCATATCAAAATTGAATTATTTGCCAGATACCATAGTTATATAATGTTATATAATTACAGACACACATGAATACTGTGTAGCTAAAACAGGATTCATACAACCTGCCTGGCGACTGTCTTCCAGCACAAGACCAAAAGAGGGATAAAGAAACCAAGAATGTGCGTGCCCATGCCTTAAGGTCGCTTGCAGCTCGACAAGCGTCTTTGTAGTCAATGCGACTCACGTATGCAACAAGTTCGGTTTTAGAAAAGATCGTCCAATTTCTTACAGTACAGCATAGGACACGGTCCAAAAGGACTGTGAACGCCTCCGCTGTCTTTTTCCAACAAGATTACTGCAAGAGTATGTTGAAATATGTTAAACTGCAGACAAACAAAATCAGCAGAATCACTCTCAGACTCTCCATTGAAAATATGCAAGCAGAAGGCCTCAAAAAGAGCCCCGGGCCCGTCAGAAGAAACGGAAGTCAGAAGCAAACACACCATCGCTCCAATTCAAACTTCGGCACTACAGAAAATGACTATATGATTCTATGACCCATCCTTCTTCTAGGCCAAAAAGAAGTTCAGTAAACCGATGGCGCTGCGAACATATTGTTCTCTTTGGCGCCATCTATCCCAATTTTGATTGTACGAATTCTCCTAGCTACCTCCATGTCTTTGATTTGCCTTCAAAGTCTTGGGTCAAGATCCTTACGTCCACGGAATAGTGACCAACAGACATACTCCAACATGGTAAGGCTAGCAGCTGCTGATCAGTTCCTCTCACGATAAGCAACTACTGCTCCTAACGGTGATATGACCAGCCAAGAAACGGCCCCCTCTTCTTGCTGAAGTTCCTCAACTGATGCTGGCAGCATCTTGCGGTTTCAAGAGAAATGATCAGCAACGAGAGGAAATTTCTCAAGGCACCCCGCCATGCCAGCCACACCAGCACATAGTAAAGCAGTAGGACCTGAAACACTCCGACAAGCAGTGAAACCTAGCACTGTTGCTGCTGAAACAGCAAGACAACATAATATTGGCATATATAACTTGCCTTCTTCATCCGACTGTTCACCCAAGGAAGTTGACATGTCTTGCGCACCCTTCAATTCATTCACAAAGCAACTTGGAGCTGGACTGGAAACACCTGAATGTGCATGGTGGGAACAGGAAATGCGATTGGAGTCATGCTATGGGAAGGGTGACAGATTGCTTGAAGTAAAGAATCTCACAGTTTCAACATGTCTCAACATGTCTCAACATGTTTCAACAGGTCTCAACATCTCTTTGTTCTGCGGTTTTCACCTATCTTCCCGTGACACTTCCCATAATATCTTCATATATCTTCTCATGTTTCATCACTTTTCTCTACATATTCCCTACCAACTGCGCTTTCGAAAGAGATTTTGAGGACGCTGCACGAAGGCTTCGCCATCGACGTCTCCGGGGAGCAGCTTGTGGGATGACGTGGACCTCTACACCTTCACCTGTAGCGCGAGCAAAAAACTCGAGTCTCGGTCAAAAATGCCAGATGCAAATCCCAGAGACATGGAGACCGATGGAAACCGATGGAGATCTATGGAATATGTGCTTTCGAACTCCGCACCTCTTGTGGCACCAGCAGCGCCAGCCTTTATGCTGCTACAAGGGCCGGAGCTTTTTAGTGGCTGCTGCCAAAAAGCCGGAGCCAAAATGCTTGGTTCAAATATTCATTAAATTGAATCAATTGAATTTCAATGCGCCCAGCCTCAATGTCTCCTGTCGCCGCATTGGGAACCTGCACGCTCCATGAGCATGAAAAATCACCAAGCTTGGATGGACTTGGATTGACTTGGAAATGGATGGTTACTTATTTCAATGTATTTGAACTAGAAGAGTTGCACTGTCTTCATGTGGGAGCCAAATGAGTCCAGAGGTGAGTGACACCTTCAACCAATAAATAACTGCTATATATAATATACTGCTATTATCTCTTCAGTCAAGCTGTTTGCAGCACGTTGCAGCGGAGTGGCAAGGTCTTCATGATCTCCAGCATTTGGTACTGGCTCTGCCTCTTCTATGAGCTGATAACGCTTCCGCAACAGCATGCTGCTAGTCACCGTTTCACAGATGCCAAGCAAGCCCGTCAAAGGCAAAGTCAAAGAAGTGGGGAGAAGGGGTTGAGATGATTTCTTTCTTGACAGACCTGACTCTACTGTTCGCGCTGTTTTATGGCACCTTGAGACTTGTGGCATCACTCACCTAGCACCCATGGCACAAATGTTCTGGGCAGCGTGTTGACCCCAAAGTTGTTTGCCCGTCAGCAAACAAATTAAATCAACTGCCATGCAAAGCCACTTCTCTAAGCTTCTGTTGAGTTTCTATGACATACAGCACCATGCTTGCACGTTACACCATGTCAAACCCTTTGAAATGGGGGCTTGCCTGGGCGGTCTCTTTGAGCAAACTCTTCCACTCGACAGCTTCAGCCTTCGACAGAGTGACCTCAAAAGGCTGGACAGTCCACTGTCACAAGGCCAGGATGCGGCAGGATGCTGGACTTGAATGGACTTGGTTCATCTTAGTTCACCTTGACTCTCACTGCAGCTGTAAATTCGGAAAACATGTCACACTCTTGGAGCAGCCGGGCGCAGCCTGCAATTCCATACTGCTTCGATCAAACGTCCAGAAAGAATTCTCAGGATCGACCTGGTAGCCGGTTCTGCTTTCACTGGATACACAGACTGGACATGACTGGACTGATTTACAACTGTAAAATGAATTTGCTAGACATATTAGACATCATTTTAGAATATGTTGGACATACTATTTGACATACTAGACATCTGTGCAATCTCTCCACGTTCAGCCTCTCCGGCCAAGACTACATCCTGGCAGAGTACTCTGCCACGCAGTCTGACAAAAAGGCTCCTGGAAAACATCGAGCTGCTCGTGCACCTCCAATTGCTCAGCTCCAAAAATGAAAAGACAAACCCAACTAATTAAAATTTGGATACAGTGGAATACAGAGAATGTTGCAAGATTGTGCTTGTCTATGTGTCTACGAAGCACCTTGACCCAGATCTAGGCCTTTTGTTTCTTGGTAGATTGCGATAATGATTGCACTACAGACCGGATACCATAATCCTCTCCTTCTGGAGAACTTCACGACAATGTCCTTCTTGGTAGCTCGAATGCCAGTGAATGGTCCTGTATTGAAACAAGATAAGACCAAAGCAGCATGAAAACTTTGAAATGCTTTCAATATCCTTATAATGCTGCGCGATCTGTCGAATCACAGTGCGACTAAGGAAAGAGGACAGGTGCCTGGATGGAAAACCACTTCAACTTCATCACTTGTCTGCTTCCAAGCCTCACTACCAGTATGCCTCCCTCCACAGTTTCTCTAAAGTTGCGAGGCAACGACCAAATCTGACCGTGTCTTTTGCAAATGGATGAGCTGCCCGACATACAAGTCCGAATCACCCTCTGCCATTGGAGCTCCACCATCCTTCAATCCAGAAAACCTAGGCTTGAGGCTTGATGGAAATAAAATACTCATCCTAAATGGTTGAGACGGTGACCACTCAGCATCCTCCTTCTGCTTCAAGCCAGACCTGGATTACAACGAATTCGGTCAAAAGTTTTGCATCATTCAATATCTCGAAGATTTACAAAAACCAAAAGCATCGTGAGGAATCGTGACTGACTTTCCCGCCAAATTCTGAGAGTTGGGCTCATCGCGCGCACGGCGGGCGTCCTGAGGTCTCGTTACGGCCCACCCCTACTTGGTGCGCAAAAAGACTGCATGTTTTCTTGGCAACAAAGTATTCCGAGTGTTACATAGGTATCTATATATATATATATATTTATTAGCATAATTCAAAAGACATGCGCTAGTGGGATATGAAAAATCACGACGGGTCGATATGACGATGGAGACGACGGCACGACGACAATGTGCCGACGGCCTGACGACGATAGCTCGGCAGCACGACGACGATGTGCCGACGGCACGACGGTGATAGACCGACGGCATGACGACTGCTTGACGACATGACGACGATGCGACGACAGCGCGACGACCGTCACAAGCCCGAGTTTGACATGTCATAAGCCCGGGTATAAGCCCGGGTTCGGCGCCGAACCCGGGCTCATGACATGTCATAAACTTAAACTGGGGTTGGACGCCGAACCCAAGCTTATGACGGTCGTCGCTCCATCGTCGCACCGTCGTGGCATCGTCGTCATGTCGTCGTCATGCCGTTGTCATGCCGTCAGTCTATCGTCGTCGTGCCGTCGGCACATCGTCGTCAGGTCGTCGTCATGCTGTCGTCGTGCCGTCGTAGTGACATAGCCACTCCGTTGTCATAGGGCCCGAACTATTGTCAACAGCCTCCCGTTGTGGAGTTCCTGCTTCCACTAGAAAACCTGGCTTGCGTGTGTTTAGAATTTAGCATATATATATACATATACACTATGTATGTGTATATATATATGTATATATATATGTGTGTGTGTATATATATATAGCATATACATATGTATATGTATATATATATATACAAATATATTATATTGATGTTATCACGCAGTTGATGGTACGCTGTTGACTTTCTTGTGCAGATGTTAACATGCTGTTGAGATGACTCCCTCCTAAAGGGTCTCCAGAGTGGTCCCCCACCTACATTTAGAAAAGTATTAATCCAAGGGCCCCTAATTCTTCAAGGTACCTCTATTGATTTGTTTGGCGGCACTTCCCCCCCGCCTAGATGTAATAAATGGCGATCTTCCCACCACATAAATTAATTTCAGGCAAAATTGTTCAAGAGTGGGGGAACTACTATTTTCTTTTGGGTTAGGCAGACCCCAATTAATTTCTTCTAGTTAATTGTGGCGTGGTTGGCTAAATTATTTGAGGTAGGGGTGAAGGTATCCAAAGTTTCAGGAACATATGGCCTCCAATGAGGCCAGCCAAGCCCATACGCATGATTCAACACGTCCGGCAAAAGCGGCATCGGATTCAAACCATGGGGTCCCAAACCAGTACACCCACTCCCAAATTAATTTTACCCGTGGCCACGCGAGCTGGGAAAAAGGAAAAGCTTTGCTGGCGCAAAAAAAATGAATTGCGTGCTTATTCATTCGTGATGCTTTTAATGGGTGTTCAATTCTCATTGCACGCAATCAATAAGATTCTGTTCCAAACGCATTTTCTTCCTTGTAAATGCCACCCAGGTAAATTTAGCGTCATTAATAATCCAAGTTTGATTGAGCTGGCATGAGCTGTTTGACGAAACATTGCCAATTAATTCGAGGTGGCCCCACTCTAATTCTCGAGCATTCAGCACTAAATTATGTTGGGCGCCTCTAACTTAAATTAATCCTCGGAAGATAGAGCCCTCGAAAAAGCTCACCCACTTCAAAATTAATTGAAAAAATGGGATAACCGACGATCCACCTGGATTAATTTCTTACGGTAGGGGTCTTCTGTTGAGGGTACGCTGTTGACTTTCTTATGTCTATGTCAACACGTTGTTGCTGGCACACTGTTTGAAATTCTATGTTTATGTTAACACGCTGTCGATGGTACGCTGTTCTCTTTCTTGTGTTCAAGTTACAGTAACTTCTTTTAATGGTACTCTGTTGATTTTCTTACGTTAATGTTCAGGTCCTTGCTGCAGCCGCGTTGCATCGAAAGCCAGGTCTCCAACAAATTTTGGATTCCATTCGGGAATGCGCCGCTGGCCTTGTCAGAATGTCATCTAGTGACGCCTTCAAAGCTTCAGTGGCTCCAGTGAGATGATGAAAAAGTTTCCTGCATGTGTTTCTGCGGGACAAGTTTTTGAAAAGAAATGAAAGGGTGAAAATTGAAAAATCAACAAAAACCCTCAGCTTTCAGCCGTTTCGGGCGACGGCGAGACATAGGGTTTGCGCTACACACATACATATATATATATACACACATACATATGCATATATATATACGTATATAAGTCGTTATATTATATTTCCTTTTGTGGGATGCGTGTGCGTGGGATGGCTTTCACTGCGACTTTTGTGCCAAGAACTTGATATCAATATTCAATACGCAGTAGCAAATTAGTATACAAATGGCTTCGTACATGTATGTATTGCACATGGATGTACTTTATGTATCTTTATGAGTGATACAGTAGTTCATGATATTTCAGCGTGCAGACTTGCAAGGTAAGTTCTCTGCTTCGACTTCCTGCTTCTTGGGTTTCTGGTAGGAGCTATCTTTACGATCAATGATCATTGATATTCTTTGATGATCTTAGGTCTAGTAAAAATCTTACCAGCCCCTTTTCAACATCCAATACCCACTTGCACCGGCACAACCTTCATGACTGACTCTGCTTATTCGGCTCTTCACCTGATTGAATCATATTGAGTCTTCGAGTGCTCCCTCGAGGCTTGAGAAATTGGCTGATGCCGCCTACAGGGACCTGAAATGACCGCAGTTTTATCTTATGTCGCTGCTCTTTGTTGAAGCACGGGATTTACAGTTTCAAGGTCCTTGAACCACTGAGCATTCTCGTTGCAATCCTGTAGAGTAAAGTCGCAACCTGGTACCAAAAAGGTAGGGACAAGTGGCGAGAGTCAGCAGGACTGATACGAATAGTAACAACAAAAAAGAGTTGCTACAGTACTGCTAAAGCCTTAAGTTACTGAAATCTACAGGACCTAAGGTCGCGGCGTCGCCAAATTGGTTTCAAACAGTCGCGTTCAAAGAAATCCTGCACAAAGCTGTTGCCTAGAAAGCAATCGAGTTGAAGCCTAAAAGCTGTTGAACATGCTCAAAGACTGCCAAGTTGGCTGAGTTGGACGGACTAGGAGTCCTCTGTTTGCGATAGGAAGCAGGTGCCTCGAATGTCCTGTAAGGCCGCTCCAGGGTTGAGGTCTGGAAGTCACTGGCTCTGAAGCATGACCAAATGTCAGCCCTGCTTGCCCAGCCTGTGGCGGAAAGCCTGCGGCCAGACAAAGGTTCGTAGCCTGAGTGTTTTTCTCGGCATCTCGCTCTGAAAGCATCAGAGAACTCAGCGAACATTTTATTTAGTGCTCTGCAAAAGTGATTGCCAAATCAAACAGAAAGCTATTCTGCTCTGTGAAGCACTCAGGCTACAGCCCGCTGGTTCACCTAATGTCTGCTGCATCATTTGGTGACAAGTCACATCTTTTGCGTCCTTTTGCTTCAACATTTGAGCTGGCAACAGGCCCCTCTTGAGTATCTTCGTGATAGAGGAATACTCCCTGACAGTCGTGAAAGCCATCGAGTCAAAACAACCCCAGGTATGGGTTGTCAATTGAAATCATGAACAGGTTGGTCCTTCTTTGCAGAGTCTTGAGTCGGATTGCGAAGAGCAATTACCTCAAAAAGCAAAAGCCAGCTCTCCCCGAGCGGAAGTAAGGGACTTAAACTTTGGCAAACTTCAGACCAGCCTTGAAAGTCCGCATGGATGCAAGCAATTCCAACTGATCGTTGTCGACTTTCTGCAACGCATCTCGAAGCCTGTCCTGAAAAGCCCAAAGGCGCCACCATGACGCCTATGTCAAGATGACCGTGAGAGCTATCTATGTAGCCAATGTCTCCATATGTCTCCATGTATGAGTTCTTGAATCAACGAGGCTCCTCTTCTTGGAGCATGTCCTTCTGGAGGGTGTTTGCCTTCACAAGAAATTTAGATCAGACAGTTCAAACAGTTCGTATCATGCATCTCTGTTGGAGCGTTGGAAACCTAAAATGACAACTGTAGGACTGTAGGACTCCAACTGTGGCGCGTTGGTTTGGGCCTTGGGTCTTGGATTGCAGGCCGGACAACTTTAGGCCCGGAAACTCTGCAATGCACGCACTTGAGTGTGCCATCTTTCTTGAGGATTAACATACTTTGGAACAAACCCACTCTTGAAGAATCGACAAGCTCCTCGCGAGAGCAGTATGAATTGTTGAAACAGCAGTGTAGCCGATGATGGCGAAACAAGAAAGGAAAGAAATCACAGACATGCTATGCTAGTAAGAGACGGTGTAGGTATGCTAGGAAGAAGATCTAACAACATCCAACAAGACCTAGTGAGCGTGTCCTCAAGCAGCTTCTGGCGAAGACCATCTGTGGCAAGGGCCTCCGACCAATTCCCAAACAAGCTTTGCTGAATGCTTTTGACCCAGTCGTGTTTTAAGCACATTGTTCTCAGGGCCTAGCACCCACCCTGTCTAGTTTGTCCATCTCCTGTCCCTCTCTGCTACAAGCGCTTCCAGAATTTCATTGGCTCCCATTAGCTGCACCTCCTTGCCAAGTTCAGCTCGCAATGCTCTGAAAAAGCTGAGGTCATTCAGCTCTGTGACTTGAGAAGGAAAGTAGACCTCACCCCAAGCGTCCCAGAGCGTTCGCAAGTGATCATAAAGTGCTCACATGCAATTTCCAGTCATTCAGTATGGGTCTGAAGGCCTGTCGCATGGCTTCATCAGCTGGGATGGCTACCTCAATTTAGACCCGGTACACCCCAAGCAACAAAGCTGCAAGTGTCTGCAAAGTGGCTTGTAGTTTCCTGACACAGATTTAGGCTAAATGGTTTGACTGGGCGTTTTCTTAGCAATTCAAACAGAAGATGTTTTCCCTCAAAGGCACGTAGAAAAATCCGTCTGCCATCCTTGTCAGCCTCTCGACATTGCTCTGCAAGGATCCTTGAGATATTGGTTTAATCTGAAACAAGTTTTGGGCTGTCAAACTTCTTGACTGTTGTTTCACTGAAGCTTTAATGGACTGTATGACGCCTTTGTCCAGCAGTCTGCCAAATGAGATGCTTATCGAGAAAAGTCCGCTCAACATTGTCTTGGCTATGGAAATTTGGAAACTGTCCGAAACAATAGGGGTGTGTGTGTGTATGTGTTGCGGTCTTGACTTGTGGGAACGGCTGGCCTGGTTGCATCCAAAACTATCCAAAACTGGCGTTTGTCTGCGTGCTTGATCTGTCTGCTTTTGCATGTTTGCGCCGCTGCCTCAGAAACTCATGTTGAGAAGCCTGTGTGAACAAAGCAGGTGCTTGGTAAAGGAGGCGTAGGGACAACATGCTTCAAAGTGCAAATCGCACTCCTCATGCGAACTATATCAGATCGAATACAGGTAATCCAACTTATCCAACTTACACAACGAAAACTTCAGTGTGAAAACAACCATCGTGCACTCATGCACGTGGATGCCTGTAGGTTATTGGGCCGCTTTTTTGCAAACACGACTTCCAGGAGTGGCGCAGTTCTGTACAGAGCTGTCTATGCAGATTGCAGGAAGCTTCCAAAGTCTGCTCCAGAAAGAATTGCTTTGACCTGCACATCAAGCATCATGTCCATTCTTGCTGCAAGATCGCGATTGATCTTGTAGTTGGATCAAATCATGAAGGTGAATAGTGGGTCCTACTCTACATGTCAAGGAGCGGGAAAAGCAAGAAGACAAACCAATCAGCTAAAGTTTACTTGACTACTTTCTTTGGTGAGTCAATCATAACTGGTTGAAGGAAGTACTCTACCAACATCCATGTTGAAATCGTCTAGTGTAACAACCCTTGTGACCTCTCAGCCAGAAATGCAATTACAACCCTTTCAACTACATTAAACATCCATGTATGTTTGTCTGCATTGCGTGTGTGCAACGGAACGTAGCGCAACTTGATGTAATGTAATGAAATGTAATGAAATGTAATTTGATGTAAAGTGGTGCGGTGCAGGGCAGTGCAGTACAGGCATGGTTGTATTTCTTTGCAGGAATCAGACACTTGTATACTATGTATAACCCCATTATAAGCCCATGTACACCGTGTGCATATTGTGGGTCTGTGGCCAATACACAAGTGTTTCTTCAGTTTCTTCTCACGGAGCCATGTTGGCCATGAAAAATGTATGTTGCGCTTTGTGATCCTGCAGATTGCCTCACTGTCGGAGAGCAATATTCCATTCCAGAACAAAACATGAATGTTTAGAGTTTTGAATTATATTGTTGTATCATGTTGTATCAATGAATAAGACATGTTATGTTTAAAATCCTTGACGCTGCTGGCTACTTTCAATATCTTTATCAGGGTGCCGGGAGGGAGGGTTGAAAAACATAGCGGCTGACTGCGGCTGACTACGGCTGACCGGCTGACTCCGGCTGACTCCGGCTGACTCCGGCTGACTCCGGCTGACTCCGGCTGA
>Ga0126342_10022612_pt1 | contig 10357 bp, 10 predicted proteins | sample Cyp1metagenome_FD_92528 | JGI IMG/M metagenome (GOLD analysis project Ga0126342, IMG submission 92528) | Coral microbial communities from Lord Howe Island, Old Settlement Bay, Australia - Cyphastrea 1 metagenome | ecosystem: Host-associated > Invertebrates > Cnidaria > Coral ...
CATGCATGCATGCATCCATGCATCCATGCATCCATGCATCCATGCATCCATGCATCCATGCATCCATGCATCCATGCATCCATGCATCCATGCATCCATGCATGCATGCATGCATCCATCCATCCATCCATGCATCATCCACACACAGATACTTAGATACATAGATACAGACACACAGACATACGTACGTGCGAGCTTGCGTAAGTGCGTACGTACGTCCATACAGACGCACACACAGCCACACATCCACACATTCACACATCCACACAGGCATCCATACAGACATACAGACACACAGAAATACAGACAGACATACAGACAGACAGACAGACAGAAAGACAGACAGACCGACCGACCGACCGACAGACAGACAGACATACACATTCAGTGCCACCTGGGCGAAGTCGGACCTCCATCTCAAAGTGGTTCTTGAGTGAAAACCATTTCGTGTCTGCCAAGAGTTATGCCCTTCCCGTAAACTTCGTACCACCCATGAACTCACTTGCAGCGGCTCTTGTAAAGCCAATCTCACCTGCAAATTTCGCAGCAAAACTTTCGACAACACAGTACACCGAATCTTCCATCAAGGTAACTGCGCCCGCCCGAAAGCAAGCCCTCGCCTCCCCATCCCGGGTCCAATGGACATGACCCCAATGCGACCGGAAGATAATCAAACACAAAGGTCAGGGGCCCAACAAGGTTGAAGGGGCCCGCACCCAACACGTACAACAGTGCCGTGGCTCCGACCTCCTCAACCATGCATGCACTAAATGCAATAAGGTCTGGGATAGTATTACGGCCAGACTTTCGCATCAGTCGCAATGTAAAGCTGACACAGAACAACGCGCACGCGGATGCTGCAAGCAGTTGTGGGAAATTAAAGAACGTCGCATCAGGCACCAAAAAGTCCAAAAACGACGCGGTACTTTCTGACCCCTGCATACACCGACACACATGCTCGCACACAACAATGTGCATGATGGGGGAGTGTGTTCTCTGGCACCCGACGTCCATTGGCAGCCCCTAGCCGTTCTTTGGCGGCAGCACAGTGCAAACACGTGCGCGTTACGTACACCCCCCCAGATCCCGAGCTCTACTTCACCATGCTTCATGCTCCTAACTCATACAGTGTACACGCAAACCTGCTTCATGTGTTTCGCACTCTAGCAATCAAACATATTAGCCTACTGACGAGCCCCCGCCATCCAATCCCGCAAACGAACGCGCGCCGACCGCTTTCAACTACCCACTCCACCGCTCTCCAATTCCGCGGTGCAAATTCAACATGGCTCACTGTGATACAGTCTCGAGACCAATAGTACAGCGGGCCTCAAGTCTTGAATACGTCACACCAACGCATTCACCCGGTTAACCTCTTCTTGGTTTATCATCCTCCCCACTTGTTCTCAGGCCATGCACACACACATCACACATGCATCATATCGGGGAGGTATTCTGTGGCACCTGACGTCCTCTGGCGCCCCAAAGCCGTTCTCTGGCGGCAGCGCAGTGAGCACGCACAGTCTACATATGCACATAACTGCCCCTTCTCCGAACGCTCTTCACACTAACGGCGAACTTTTATTAACTGCAGAGAGTTTTAACCCCCCAACAAAGAAGACTTTGCCAGACTGACGCTGAATGCGTCCTTGCTTCCCGCAGATGGGCTCAGTTTTGAAGGTAGAAGAAATGAAAGCACCGACTAAATCATGCCGCCAAGCCAGGACCTCACTTGTCTCATCAAGGACATGTATCAAATGACTCAGGGACTCCGACTTATGTTGTGGAATTTCACGTCGTTGGTTCCAACCTCTAATCGGTTAAAGGGTTCAAGAGCCGATTCCTCCGATATTATGGGCCAAGAATTGGGGGCCAGCGCAGAATTCTTGTGGCAATACTGGATGTTTTTTGCCGCGGTCCAAAACGAAATGCAAAATGGGGGAGTCCCCTCGACTGTGTTGCAATGGATAATTGGTCGCAAGCCAATGGCAGTAGAGTTCCACGACTTTTTCACCCAATGCAACATCGTAGGAATTTTCCGCAAATTGAAAAGAATTTCATTTGCCGAAGTGTTGAGGGATCCTTGAAAATCACACACCTCCTGGCCGCAGTCATAGGTGCTAAACTCAGACCCTCCGACAAGCCAGAACGCATCACATACGACAAGACACTCCCACGAGGCTTAGCTACTCCGAGAGGCCAAGGCAAAGGCAAGGGCCCTGCCCCCAGAGAAGAGGACCCGGCAATGCAGGAAAAGGAGCCCAAGGCAAGGAAAAGGTAAAGGTCAGAAGGTAGTTGGGGCCCCAATGGTCAGGCTACCAGGACCTGCAGCAAATCCACCACAGATCCCCCCCTCAGGCACCCGAAGCGCCGAATCTAGATGCATTGGCTACAGGTAGGGGATGTTGATGGTTGACCTCTTTGAAGAACAGAAATTATTTTTTTCGAACAATGTGGGCATAGCAGCAGGGATCATAGTTGATGTGAGGTTCCAAATTGCCCTTATCTTTCCCATTCTCCAAATTGGATCACTAGCTACAGTGAAACATCCCCAATTGGGAAGACGGTTCTTCAAAGAGAGCGCAACCCAGAAACGCCAAGGGAGCCTCGGCCTGTGATGGTCATTTTAGACACCTGGTTTCTAATTCTTATTGTCAATCAACAGTTGCGATTAATCACCACAGAGCTGAGGCCCCCAGATTTTGGCCAAATTTTTGTGAATCAATTTCAAAAAAACAAGGGACAGAGGCCCCACACGGCACATGCACTATTCCACTGTAGCATGCTTGGACCGTTGTACAGCTTGACACTCACGTTTCACAAACTGGTGCGGCATCATGAAAAGACAACTTTTTCGACACGTTCAGAAATCCAATCCATTGTGGCTATTGGCTGATACTTGCAGCATCACACTGCTGTGTTTGTTGGTTGTACCAGAGAACTTCCACCACATACTGATGGATCACAACCACTTACTCTCCTTTCTTTTTGAACGGGAACCGCGGGAGACCAGGTAGCTGGGCGCCCCTCATGGCTCGGTGCCCCTCATGGCGGCGCCCATGCACGAGCTCGATGATTATGATGTTGTTGATGATGATGATGAGTTTTGGCATAGGGTCGCTGCGGATTGCACTGAGAGAGTTTTTGTATTTTTTGTTCACAAACGAGTTGAGCTCACGTCAGCTGCAGAAAAAGTGCAGACTGTCAATTTAGAGACCGCTCAATCGACATATATCAGCGCGCAATTGCTTGTGTGTACACCTACCACACATACACACCGAGGATTGTCATGCAAGACCCATGACAACCGGGCACGCAGCAAACCTCCACGCGGTGCCCCCTGGAAACCTATCTGCGACACGGTCTGGTCTCTAACAAACTCGTAGGGGTTTCGCCACTGCTTTTGTACACAAGTCGTTTATCGGGTGTTCATATCATTGCATTAAATCTTCGACCACAGTCACCCCTACGCTGGTCTCACACAGTACCCCTTAGTCTTAGTCCACCATTGTCCCGTCACCGGGCACCCTTACTCTGACAAACGACTAAGGGCAGATAGGGCCCACCCCACTCCTCTACGGAGGCGCTCACATTCCTAATGTGAGGGGGAGGTGCAATGAGGTGGTTCAATACAAGGTCGGACCGTTGGAAGACAGCCTCCTGGGGACTCGACGGCTTGCCTTCTTCTCCGCCGCCCCCTGAACCACATCTCGGGTACCGACTGCCGAACTATTCCTGTGGGTTTCTCTAGCACCTTCTTGTATTTTCACGCCTCAAGAGCGTGCAAGCCCGGAAGAACCACGAAAGATACTCACACTCACAGGACGCACTCAGGGATGGTCTGATTTCACGACACAGGCAGGTAAGGGACCACAGTTATCATGCCCAGCTGCTCAAATGTCGCAGCTTCTTGCCCTTCCCCGCAACCATCATGAACTTCAAAGTAGTGCTTTTGTGTCTTACCCTCCTGGTCTTGTCATGGCTCGTATCCCCAGGAATCAAGGGAATACAGACTCCACCAGGAAGCGAAAAATGGACAACTTTGAACGTCGTCTCACGCAAGCAGAAAACCGCCTCACCCAATATAGCGATCGTTTGGATCATGTTGAGCTGCGCACGGAAATGGATCAAAGCTACAAATTTCTCCGCGTGGAAGCCAGTCAAGGGTTGGCTGAAATGTCCGAACGCATCGAAAAAGGGGAGGTGGCCAAAGGTGACATACGTGATCTTACGGGTCAAACAGTTACCAGGGAAGGAACGCCAACATGACGAAGGGGCATTACAACAATCATCACAAACCCACGGGAACAACCGGCGGAAATGGCCCACAGCAGTACAGCGGAAATTGGTCTTCGACCGGCTTGCATACGAAGCCATACGCACAACGATTAGCTGGTCCTTCTACATATACAGCAAATTTGCTGCGGAGGGGGAGTCCAAACTCCAAGTATACCCTGACCGGGGACCAAAGCAACGGGCGGCCAAGGGCAAAGGAAAAGGGAAAGGTAAAGGCAAGAAAGGTGGAGAGAAGGGCAAAGGAAAAGGGAAACGAGACCAGGACAACCAGGAGGGGTAGGTCCCGGGCGGAGCCGCCCACTCAGGCAGGGAGGGTACACAGGTGTGAGGGGATACAACCCAGTCAAGATTCCCTATACACCCCCCTGATGGTACAATTGCATACAATTGCAGAACAGGTGGGCGGATCTCCCACGTGGAGCCCCCAAGGTTTACGCCTGGGCAGGCGTCACGTTTCTGCAGTACCTCAGGGCCTCAATAGTAAGTTAGAATTCCAACAGTATCGGTACCGGATATGAAGCCGGATCAATTTGTCACTCCACTGCTCCTTCTCTGCTCCCTTGCGCTTTCGCTTTTCTTTTTTCCGTTTGTGTGTGTGTGTTTGTGTTTTTCTGGGACCACCACATGGTCACGATATTTCAGCTTGATAGTCTGCGCACGTGTACATGAATCAGCCACAGCAAATGCGACATGTGCAAATAGGAACCAACCGACCACACGAGCTGGTTTCAATCCACTTGCCCTTTTGTTGTTTACTTTTGGCACAGGGTAAGCACCAATGCGAGGTCGACGCGCCCATGGCAATTCGTCTCTTCCACATGGACCTCAAGCATGTTGTGGCTACCTTCGTCGCGCACATCATTATCATCAATTTTCCTGGTGGTTCTCCAATGTGCTGGCACGCCTCCACGTGGCAGGAGAACGGATGGGCCTTGGCTTGTAGTGCATTCTGCATTCTAGATCAACTGATGTCAGTCTTGTGCAAAAAGAGATGACAGTGTGCATTCTTGCTACTTTTGTGTTGAGCCGAACTTGTGTTGTCACTGTACATGTTTTTTACACTGCATTTGTGCTCATGTCAAATGGTGTAAGCACTTGCGAACGCCCAACCAACCCCATGCTCATGAAGCGTCACTGGTGCATATGCGTAACGCATTTCGTAGGTTTGTCATGAGGGTGACGGGGAGCCAGACAGCTTGCGGTAGGCTGTTGAGGTTTAGTCTCCTGGGAACTATGAGCAGGTCGGGATGTTGAGGGTAGGTGTTGGTAATCACTGGATTTATCTACTTGGTTTCGGTTACCGCTTCTGCTCTTCCAGCCTTTCGCTCCGGGCACTACTGGGTGGCTGCCGGAAAAAACAGCATTTGAGAGTCCTCCATCACATTGGCTCACGGACGCATATGTTCCGCGCACCCGGAGTCTCTACTCTGCTTAACATAACACATTTGTATCGGCTTACAAAGGCAAAGGATGAGGCAACGGAGCAAAGGAGCTGCAGGAGCAGGACGAGGAAAAGGGAACAGGAGCAGGAGCCTACGCCAACTGCGCCCTGTTGGAGCCCCAGGTGCCGCACAGCAAGCAGCCCCCCCACCTCCCCCCGCCCAGGTCTCCCAAGCAGAGGCAAACGAAATGGAAGGATAGACTGGTAGGTCGTTGGACACATTCTTTGAAAACATCGTCAAATGACACTACTCACACTACTTCGGTTGCTTCCCTAGTTGTATCTTGGCACTTTTCACACCAAATCCTTACTTTCAATACCTCTGGTTAACTTCGTTTTCCCAGTTATACATCAAGGTTCTATTTTCAAAGAGTGTGTCGCACAAGTCGATCCAAAGGGAGCCTCGGCCTGGCACAAAAAAAACTTACGATATTCCGGACTTTCCTACTGTGGTTTCACTCTATCATTGCTTCACCTACTTCTTGTTTATCTCAACTGGTTAGTTGACAGCGCCGAGGCCCCAGGGGATCTGATTTTTTTGACGTTTTTGGAGGTTTTCGGGCCATTAACGCAAACACCTACACCAACAAACAAAGTTGTACCCCCCCCAAAAAAAAGGGGGAAAGGACTAGAACGGTTGTACAGACCCGCTGCTTAGTTTCACACTCTGACGTGGCACGGCATTAGAGTTTTTTTGGATGCTTTACACTTTCACTAATCCAGAAATTGACAGGACTCACAATTTTACAATGACACGTCATTATGTTATCAGACTCAGGCACGCACACCCATCATGATTGGATCACAACACCTCACATTTTTTGCTTCTTTCTGTTTCTATTTGCTTTCCAATGGGAACCAATTAGACTGCGAGCGGCTCGGTGCCACAATAGCACGGCGCCTACGAGCTCAATGGATGGATGGATGGAATTTTGAGCACGGGTCACCGTGAGTCGCTTTTTGGAGCAATGATCTGACGCGGCAGTAAAACAAGATGGGACTACGCTGACGCCATATGGTTAAGGTTTAACGTGATGCGACCATTTTCCACCACAACCCAGGGAAGACACGGTGAGTTTCACATTAGGACAAATGTGAATCGGACATGTGCTAGACCTCCACGCGGTGTCCCCTGGAAACCTGTCGAGTTACAGACCCGTCCACATAACCCCAACAGGCAAGATAGTTATCCGCTCACGGCTTCGATCACACTAACCTCCTCTGGTCTTCGGACAGCGTATTATGGACAAGGTAACGGGTTTGTTTCACACTGTCTTCCACTCAACCTACTCCTAAAGGATCTAATCGCACAGTAACCTGGTTTCATTATGTTGTGATCCTTGGGCGACAGGGCCAGCACCACTCCCCCACCGGGGGCGCTCTGATATCATCAGAGGGTGAAGCACACGATAAGGTGGAGCCACAGTTGGAATGGGGCGTTGGGATTAAAGATCATCTTGGGGACTCGATGGATCTCTATCCTTCCCTATTCCGAGTGGCTTCATCTTGAAATGGCGGGTGGGCTCCGACATTTCGACCTTTCTGGGGGGTATAGGAAAACTTTTCTAACCACACCAGCCTCTCGACGCATACGCAATCATGGCAACAGGAAACAACACAGATCAGCCTATTACGCGCTCACGCCAGGTTACATTCAACGGCTTCACTATACAGCAACCAACCAGTGACCAGCCACCTCCACAATCCTCCCCCATCATCCCCTCCACTACCTGCTGGAAACTAGTTTTCAGTCCTCTTCTTCGCTCCTTGTGGGCCAAAATGCTCAGTATCTGTTTTTCCGGACCACTGGACCACGGGTTTGACTTCCCCATGACTAGATCATCGGTATTGGAAAGAGTAGCAAGAAAGAAAATTAAACAGGAACAACGTACGAAGCGAATCGGGCATGGTAAATGGGTGGGACGATTTGTTAAGCGTAGACAAGCCAAACGTCTCTGCAATGTAGGTTCATGGAACACAAGACAATTGAGAACCCGCACCGGATCCATTGACCAAGACCTGAAACTAGGCGAGCTAATCGATGTATGGGAACTCAGGAAATGGGAAATAGTCACCTTGGTAGATACCAAGCTAGGAACTCATGCCACCCTCGAAACACAATCTCAAACTCAACCGAAATGGACCATAGTAAGCCGAGGTAGAGTAAGTATCGCCCTAAACGAGCCCTGGACTCTTGCTTGGAGAAATAGCTCAATCCAAGTCAACACAGATGGCAAAGGGGAGGCATGTCGGAGCATGTTGCTACAGATCCCCTGTCACCACAAACTGGGCATATCGATAGTAGCAACGTATGCCCCAGCACCAATGTCACCGCAGAAGAGCAACAAACTTATCTAGACGACTTAGAAGCCCTCCTAACCCACGTGAAAGCCAGGCACATTCTCATTCTTGCCGGGGATTTCAACGCAGAAGTCGGAATTCGGGATCACCACACTCAGGTTCGGGATATACAGGGTATTTGGTAATAAGGATGCCTGTTCTCAATAGATGCAATAGTCCACAGACGCTCGAATGCACAGGATGACTACATGGAGGATGGACCTACGAGTGCTCATCGGCATGGCGCTACTTGACACCGATCAAGAGGATGGAGTTCATAGGACACCCGTAGGAGGGGACCAAAAAACAGATGTTAATACACCCTCTGGCCAGAGCTCGGCGTAGCAATATATATATATTTATATATATATATTTATATATATATATTTATATATATATATATTTATATAGATATATAGTTTATTCGTATACTCTTCTTCTTGTGTATATTTTGTTGATATATTATTCCCTACGGTCGTATTTCACCCTTTTCCTCCTCTTCATTCTCTTCAGTCTTCCCCTCCGCGGCTATACTTTGGTATACTCATACACGCTCACCGGATACTTATACGACTTCTCGCTCGTATCTCTCGCGCAGCCATCTCAGATCACTCCGCTCCAGCGAAACGCTTCGCCTTGCCAAGTGACAATGAATGCCCGACAGCCAGTGGAAAACAGACAGTCTATGGACAATCGTGTCGCACGGTTGGAAGAACGTACGCGTGCATGGGACTCCACACTCAAAGTTCGACTGAGCGGTTTTACCGCAGTTAGCAAACGCTGTCACGAACTGGCTGCTGGAACACGACAGTTCTGGAAGTTAAAGCAAGAAATTGCAGACCTTATGTTGATTGATTTGGGGCCCCACCTGAAAGAACTCTTTCCAGTGACAGCCAATAATATTCAGAACGAGCTAGTTGAGAGCCTTAAGGAAGAGTTTTTGGTTGGGATTTTCCCAACGGGAGCTAAGTGGCCGAATGAAAAATCAATCGATATAGTGATGAAACCAGGGTTGCCCTCCTTGCGCATGAACTTGTTGGTTCGATTGTCACATTCAGCCAAAGCTCCGTAGCCGCGAGGATTTGAACTTGGACCTTTGGGTGCCAATGACTCAAGATGAGATGGAACGCCGTAGCAGACGTCAGCAGCGTGGTAGAGAGTCAGGCCGAAGCAGGTCCCGTAGGAGCTGAGACCAAGCTAGAGACGACAGAGAGTAGATGGCCAGAGGGTGAAACCTTGTGCTTGTGAGCATGCTTGCAGGGCGGACCCATACCGGATGTTCAAATACTAAGTTACTGGTTGTTCATGGTTTTCCACTCTCATCACGTAGAAAACTTTATTCTTGAGTAAGTCTTTAACTCCACTTGTTTACCCAATCTAGTCTGTTTCGGTTAGCTCATACTGTTATTCCGGTTGAAACTTTCACCCATGTTCTTTCGTTTTTCTCCTGGGGAAATAGCAACACGTGTTTTCCAATGTTTTCACTGCTGTTCCCTGTTTTTTTATTTTTATTTTGATGTTCTTTGTTGGCCAATCCTGTCCTGGTGATGCCCTTTCTCGGCGCCCCCCCCCCCTCTTTTCTCCCTCCTCCTCCTTCTCTCCCCCTTTGTCTCCCCCCCTGTTGGACCCTGTTCCTCTCCATTGGACGGCTTGTCCCTGGATGTTACGTTCGGATGACCTTAGGTGCTTCACACTGTTAAAGACCTGATGTTGCAAGGACACTCGCGGGAGGCCTTCGCCTCGAAACCGCCGAAGAAGAAGACGTGCCAAATGGTTTGGCAGCAATTTCCAAAGTGCCCGCCGCAGGATGGGGACAGATCTTAGCGTCGGGTCACTGTGAAGTCGTCACTTAGCAACTGGTGTCACTTGTGCATCTGTTTTTTAATCGGATGAGTTTTCACTGAATGAATCGCAGCCTACAAGCCAGCGTGCACGGAGAAAACAGACGCATGAACGGTTTAGACGAACTGTCAACTTGGACCCAGGGTTGACATGCAGTGAGGATCAGTACTGGGGACCAAGTACTGACTGAGCAAGCATCAAACCTCCACGTGGTGCTCCCTGGAAACCTGTTCGCTAACCTGGGTGGTCCATTCACTCGACGAGCGGAGGTCTCTGGATTTTTGTCTTTAAACTCCTTCTTAACACCTTACCCCTACACCGCGCGCATACACCCCGGACACACAGTGTTCCTACCCACTCCGCTCACCGTTTTCTACATATACGGTCCTCATACCTTACCCGATAATCAACCTGTACAAAAGCCTTCTTTTTTGGGTA
>Ga0126342_10022613_pt1 | contig 10357 bp, 10 predicted proteins | sample Cyp1metagenome_FD_92528 | JGI IMG/M metagenome (GOLD analysis project Ga0126342, IMG submission 92528) | Coral microbial communities from Lord Howe Island, Old Settlement Bay, Australia - Cyphastrea 1 metagenome | ecosystem: Host-associated > Invertebrates > Cnidaria > Coral ...
CCCAGTGGTGCAGAGTCAAACCCTAAGATTTTGCTGGAAATTGAGGCGGCTGGATCAAGCCAATGTTTAGGCTTCCAATGTGTGAAACTCCATGTTCTGTCATCGGGAGTCATCTATTTCTCAGGCTGAAATATGGTAATTACTAACGTAGCTCCATCTGTTGGATCCTGAAGATCCCATTGAACCAGGTTTTGGGGTGTTGGTAAACCATCACTGCAGGCCATGAGAAAGAAACTTCCGATGATGGGTTTAATGTAGGGAGTGATATGAACGGGCTTTTGGGGATTGGTATAACCCAGAATAGGAATATTTATGTACTAACCAACCAGAAATGATGGGATCTTACATGGCTCACTTTGGTGGTTGGTCAAATAGCCCCTCCGAAAATCGTCAAGTGATGCTGCTTTGTGGAGAAATGTGAGGAACCCTGTCAGCTGTGACCGGTGATTTTTAATCGCAATGACCATGTCATCGCGGTTCTACAAGTGATGAGTATAGTCGGCATGGTCTGTATACAGTGTACTTATGCAAAGTGTTATAAAGGTTCTTCAGTTACAACCCCAAGGCCCCAAGTCCAATTCAACCGCAGTTCTGTGAAGTTAAAAACCGTCCATCCAAATCAGTAAAACATATCAAGTCGCAAGCTGTGTTTACCTGGGAAGATGGTTTATCTCCTCAAATTGGCTAAAATTGCCATGGTTTCCAGTTCAGATTTTCCCTGCAGTCCTTGTTGATCTGAAAAAATCTCTGGAATGGTAAGATATCCTGGTTAGGATTGGGGTAACTATCTCAAACTGGCCGCAAATCTTCAGGTTGGGGCAATACTATCGTCCAGATATTGTTCTGGTTGGTGGTTTGGACCATTTTTATACATTTGGGTATGTCTGAAAATGGGGTATACCCCCAAGTATAGCCATTTAGTAGGGATAATGATCATTAACCATTGGATACCATTGGGTGTAGGGGTACACTATTTTCAGACAAACCCATTTTTTATTTTCCCATTATTTTTCAGAGGGGTTGAAACATATTGAAACCACCAACCAGTATGGTCCAGATCCTGCATATCCTTTGACATGCTCAAATCCCTGCGTAGGGCTAGGGCTTTTTTACTTTCCAAAACCAAAACACCAAAAAACCCTAAAACCCTAAACCCTGAATTAAAACCCTAAATCCTAAAAACCTAAAGTCAACATCGCTGCGTATAGCCAGTGTTTTCATTCATCCTCTGACGACAAGTATATGATATCGTTTGGGTGTGTTCTTTTTTGTGTGGGCGAACGAGGGCTTTGGAGGGAACATGTTAAATCCCCAAAAAATCTTCAAAAATCCCTGAAACCAATGAACTATTAGAAAACACCCACTGATATTCCCATGTCGTTGAAGTCCATTGAAATCCCATGAGGTGTCCATCCTGAAAAATCCATATCCGTCTTTCAGGACACCTTCTACCAGAAGGAGACCTCAAAGTTGCTGAAAGGCTTGCAGGAAGATTGCCGCGTGAAGCCACAGGCGATTTGAAAAAAGGGTCCCTTTTCAAAGGGAACGATGACGTTTTGCCATGGCAATTTTGCTAGGAATAGTTGGGATGATGGTTGGAATCCCCTAAATTTTCAGCCATGTGCTTCACATATGATGCGCTCCCGTTTTGCCAAACCGCCATACCCAAATATGATCACACATTGCGTGTTATCGTTTGTTCTGAGCCTTCGTCTAGCTGACGGATTTGTGTACGGTACAGGTGAAAGGTAAATAATGGTAAATAGATATGCCAACACCATTGGTGATTTGTATATTGGGAAGTTTCGGAGTTGTTGGGAATCCAAGATTTAGATAGTTGGGGCTGACAAAACGTATTGTACGCGGCGGCACGACTTTTCTTTAGCAGGGCCATCCTAGGCCAAAGAACCATGTCTTTTGTTGACAAATCATCCCATTCATGTTTGGGCCAGGTCATCTTCAAACCATTGGCATTCACTTTTCCAAGAAATACTGAATGCTTACCCTCTGGTAAACTAACATAGCTATTGAAAATGATCATTTATAGTCGATTTACCCATTATAAATGGTGATTTTCTATAGCTATGTAAACGTTTACCAGAGGGTAAATGGTTTTAGTATACGACCAGCAAATTTACATGATGCAATGCAAGCAGGGAGGTTTACTAATCGCCAATCACCAGGTCACCATTTTCGAAATGACCGAGTTTTGGGGCTCGGTTTGTTGTTAAAATCACCATTTGATGCGTCAAAGCAGCATCTCAAAAGTGAAATCCCCGCTTTAGCTGTTTGAATCCTCACGAAATTGGACAAATCCCCATTTGTTTTGGGTTGAACCACGAAATTTAAGCTGCTTATTGATGGCTTCTTCCATTGAACCATCCATTTTTATCGCTTATTCCATTGACCCAGCCGCAACCAACTTCCACCCCCCGTGGCTCCGCCGTGCCGCCGTGCTACGCCGTGCACAACGATTAGGTGATCATTGTGGGAGCCACACGCACTGGTGCCGTCTCGGCCTTCCTCAGGAGGCACATGAACCAGACGGAGGCGCCTCTCAGACACTGTTTGGATCCATAGGGAGTCATATTCTAAAAAGTATGGTAAAACAGAGGCCCATTATAACATATTATAACTAATGACTGTAATAGTGTTAGTAAAACATTGATAATATAGTATTGTAAAACAATGTCAAACATGGTAAAACCATCATATATATATGCACATATAATTCGTTAATAAGTTCAAATGTTGAGGTCAGTTAATCATCGTCAATTTATCTATAGCTGGGAACATCACATGTTGCTGCTGGAGATTCATCGCCCGGATTCTGGCTGAATCTTTGGTGATTTTGGGATAGTTAGCCTTGATGGAAATAGTTGGTGATAGTACCATGGCTAGTAACTATAGTTGCCCCAACCCATCTTAAGATTGAACATGATTATTTCTCATCACACGATATGGTGCGGGTGCCAAGATTCGTGTAAATGTCCGGCCGGAAAAACGGTGGGATTTGTAGTGGGATTTGCCCGGAACCATGGGTTTGTTTGAATAGTTGGGTATCCCATTCCATCCGATCAAGAACTTCATTTCCCCCATGAAACTAAAATTCTATGGCCCCATGGGGGAATGATTGGTTGGAATGGGGGAAATGTTCCATTGGTAACCAAAATAAAAAACTTCATGATTACTGATTAATTACCATTAAAATTGTATGGTTATGCCCCATTTTCATCCATGAGACACCCAAATGATTGGTTGGAATCGTATGAGTGCCAAAATATGTTCAGATTTGATTTTCAAACACCAGTGCATTTACAGGATTTTGTAGAGTTAGAGAAAGAAACAGAACCTCGAAAAAACGTGGTTTGCAACAATTCTAGAACAGAACAGTCTTGGTTAACGGTTAATGTTATTTCGGCCCAGGATAGTTTGGATAGAATGATCATTGATATAGTTCATAGACATTATCATTATAACAATGACACACACGAGTATCTCTTGTATAGTGTGACACATGGCTAACCCCTTGTTTCTTCTAGTCAAATCAACTAGTGAAATGAATATTTTTCATGGTCAAGTCCAAATTTTTGCAGGTTATCCCTGTTGTTTTTGATGAGTAGTTAAGTTAAATCTGTTAAATCATGTGAAATCCAAATCAAAACATCCTTTTGTTCTTTTTAATCAGTTGATTATGATCTTCTCATCTATATCACCAGTTCAATCACCATTCTTCATAGGTACACCAGCATTCTTGTGGGTACCCCTATTTTTCATAGGGACTCGGAATTTTAGCAGCTAAAATCATCATTGTGGTTGGTGGTTTGGAACATTTGGATTATTTTGCCATATCTTGGGAATCACATCATCCCAACTGACGAAGTCATATTTTTCAGAGGGGTGGCTCAACCACCAACCATCATTTCTCTAGGTAAAACCTTGCATTTTTTCATGTCAGAAACGACCCCCCAAAACCAGTCGCGGCTTCTCGCCAGGTGATGCCTGTGGTCACCACCGATGCACATGTGCCACCGAAGCATTTGGAACAGGTCTTTGTCCCGACGTGACCTGGTGATGATGACTTCACATGGTTTCCATAGTCATGGGGTACCCCAGGGTTTATAGTGGAAAGTCCATTTATAGATGGATGATTATGGGGAAGCCCTATTTCAGAAGATGAGACAAGAACTGGTTGGTGGTTTGGAACATGGCTGGATTATGACTTTCCATTCATATTGGGAATTTCATCATCCCAACTGACGAAGCCATATTTTTCAGAGGGGTTCAAACCACCAACCAGGATGGTTTATAATGGAAAATCCATTTATAGATGAGTAAGGGATAGTAAGGGGAACCCCTATTTCAGGAAATCTCCACCCTTTTTACAAGCACCGGTGTTGATAAACCACTGCAAGTGTCATATGAATATCATCGGAATTCTTAGAAAATGACTGGTTGTGTATCAACAACTTGAAGATCTTGGTGACCTGAAAATGCTGGATTTAGGCCTCAATCGACCACTCTCATCCAAGCAAAGCCAGCCTTTTTCAATGGCGGTAAACAAAACTTTCTGTACATGATATGGGATATGGACTGGTCTTATCTGGTATTTATTGAGAGGGAGAATATCACCAACAAAAGGATACGGCTGGGTCTTCACCCGTTCGTGAATTCATTTTGCACGACTTTCGCAAAACGCTGATCTAAGCAGGTGAAAATTCGCTCTAGGCGGCGTATTTTTGCGTAGCCACTGAGTCATCGTAAAATGACAGCCCCAAATAGATAGAACACAGCCCTAAACAGTTTGTCATGTTGAATTTCTGGGCAAATCATTTCTTTCATGATTTTCCCAAATCAGTGTCAATGATTGTTTATTACCTTCAGCGGTGCAGCGTCCAAAACACTGCAGGTGATAGTACTACGAAAGGGTGTCAACTGGGTGCCCATCCTGGTTTTGTTGCCCATCCTGGTTTTGTTGCCTGGGTATAGTTTAATAATAATACTTTAATAGTAATACTGTATATACTTACTTTATTTTTCCATATATTGGGAATTTCATCATCCCAACTGCCGAAGTCATATTTTTCAGAGGAGTAGGCTCAACCACCAACCAGATAGTAATACTTTATCAATTTATAAATGCTTCAATTCTTTGCCATTCTGATGGCGAGGTTTTTTGGCGAAAACCCCAAGGAGTTGATGGTTAAACTGTGACAGACTACCATGAGTTGATGACGTTTGAGTATCTTAACTTTCCATCATATTCCATCTATATCTCCAGTATTCTCTTGTTAAGTCACCATTTTGGTAGGATTATCCATCTGACCAGTTCAATCACCAGTTTTTGTAGGTAAAACCACCACGATTTCCATGTCAGGAAGGGCAAGCGGCTCTTGTCGGTGCTCTACGAGGTGCTGGGCGAGGTACCAACCGTTGGAAAGAAGACCCTGATCTTCACCAACCGGCTGCCCACCTGCAAAATGGTGCCCCTGGCTGATTTCTCCCAACTTTTTCGGCAAATTTTGAGTCCCTTTTTTATGCCAAAAAATGATGGGATCCCATGACTCTCCCAATTTCCAGATGTTTTTTCAATGTTCCCAGCTTGAAAAACCCCGACAGGGGCCGAAAAAGCAGCAGCGAGTTTCGCAGGTCTTCCGAAGCCTACAGGAGCACGGCTTGGAGGTCTGTGCACTGCATGGGAAGGTGCATCCGGACAAACGCAAGGAAGCCTATGAGGCCTTCCAAGGAACAGGCGCCGCGCCGTGCAGCCGAGGGGTTGGTTGGGTCCAAGGTTCAGATTCGACTTCACCAAGCTGGGGATGGCAGTCGGCAGTTCTTGATGCCTGAAGGAGTGGAAAAACTGCTTTTTTTTTTGTCGGTTGGATGTTAGGGGAACACGGGAACACGGGAACACGGGAACACATGATAAAATATCAAAGTTGCAACAGGCACAGGGCATTGGTTGGGGGTGTTGATGTATGGTGACCTCCTGCAACTGTTGGATTTGTATGGATTTGTCAAGTCCAAGAATCCCTGAGGATGTGAATCAATATGTGGTGGAAATATGTGGAGACAGTCAAAAGATTCAAAAGTGGGTCCATAAATCTCTGCCACAATCACCCGATTGGTTGGTTCAGGTTGGGTTGTATGATTACTCCTATTATACGCAAACAATCATTGTATTGATTCCACAAGGTAAAGCCATGAGCAGGTAGGGGGTATCATGTATATCTTCAGACGCAGTAGACACAGGATCACCTGCCTGTTTAATCAATGATCAATCCACGTGAGAGCAGGGTTTCAATCCAGTTGCATCCTAGATCAAGAAATTGGCCATGTATTTGATCCCTTCAACTCTCATGTTTGTTGGTGGTTCACATGGTTTTTATGACTTTCCATTAATATTGGGAATTTCATCATCCCAACTGCCGAAGTCATATTTTTCAGAGGGGTAGGCTCAACCACCAACCAGATAGTAATACTTTATCAATTTACCATCTGGTAAACGTTTACAAAAAACTATAGAAAATTCCCATTTTCATGGGTAAATCAGCTATTTCTATGGCAATGTTGGGTTTTTGTGGCCCTTGGAAGGCTCCATGGCCGCATAGCCCGCCCTGGCAAGCGCAGGCAAGGACGTGATGGTGTGCACCAACCTGGCCTCCAGGGGCCTGGATTTCAGCAATGCCACTTGGGCCGTCAGCTATGGCAGCTATGGTATAGATGGCCCATTCATAAATTCATTGATGATTTACCTATGAAAAATATAGAAATAGATGATTTACCATGATTTACCTATTAATAGCATGGTGATTTTCCCATCCGTTTTTTGGAAAAACGTTTACCAGGCCGGCGAACAGATGGGATGGGTTTCAAGGCCGGTCAAAAGTTTGGATGGTGAGTTGGCAGCTTTCTCACAGCCAGGAGGGTGATGGGATGATTGGATGATCCGGAAAACCCATGGAACACTGGAGGAAGATGGAAGGATGGGATGTTTCGGCCGACCTGTTGGAAGTGGGATTCAGGGATGTGGCCAAGCTGTGTGGCCAAGAAAGATTGATCTAAACATTCCAGATGCAAGAGTCGGGAATTTAGCCTGTAATGAAACGTTGGATTTTCTCCATGGTTTTAAAACCCATTCTTTCTATGATGTTCTCCATGAGTTTCCCCACTGCTTCCATCTTTTTCCTCATGTTTTCCCATCCTTTCTCCCATCATTGCCATGAATTTCTCCATGATTTGCCATCGTTTTCTCCATGGGAAATTGCCATCGTTGTTTTTCTAGGGATTTCCCAGTTGGAACAGGTTTGTCCCACCCTCTGGTAAACATACAAAAAGCGAACTTGAACATGGCCATCAGTCGATTTATAGTGAGTTTTCCCATGAAATTCATGGTGATTTTCCAGTTCGCCAAGGGTTTTCCCAGGTTCATCATGTGGTGATGTACGACTTCCCCTTAAACATGGCCGACTACCTGCACCGCGTGGGGCGCACCGCGCGGGGAGGCCGTGCTGGGCGGGTGACCACCATCACACCGCGGCGCTACTGGCCCTTCGTGGCGAAGATTCAGGAGATCATGGATCATCGATCAATGGTTAATGGTGATTAATAATGGTTAATATTGGATAGTATGCTGGTAATCCATTAATCACCATTAACCATTGTTAACCAATACTAACCAACTGGTTGATCATGGTTGATCATGGTTAATAATGGTTAATAATGGTTAATAATGGTTAGTAATGTTGGGTTACTATTATTGATCATATATAGCTAATTTTTAAAAATGACTGTCTGGTTGGTGGGGACTGGAACATGGCTGGAAAACATGACTTTCCATGAAAATATTGGGAATGGAATAGTCATCCCATTTGACGAAGTCATATTTTTCAGAGGGGTTGAAAAACACCAACCAGGGTTTGTTGGTGAAAAGAAACCACTTTTTCCATGGTATTTTTGACCAATTTTCACCAAATAAAAAGGGTAACATCCGGTGAACATGGATGCTACTCGTGACCCAAAGAATTTTCGATCATCGCCAGTGTCAAAATGTTCACCATTTTCTTTACCGATTTGACCAATTTTCCCATCCAATTCTTTGACACTGGCGATGATCGATGCTACTGGTGACCCAACTATTTCGACTTCACCACTTCGTTCTGCGAGGATCATCCCAGTTAGGGGATACTGAGCACGTTCCAAAAAACCACGAGATGGTTACCCGGCCTGGTAATGACAAACATAACGATGGAAAGATCCACCATGAATTATAGCTGGGTAAATCAACTATTTCGACATATTTCGACTGGGCCATTTTCAATAGTTATGTAAGTTATGTAACAGTTTACCAGTTTACCAGAGGGTAACCATTCTCTGTATAGAATTCCTCATTTTTGCGGCATACAGAGCCACTTTTTCCCTGGTTTTTTTAATCCCATCTGACTCCGTTTCGTAGAGGAGGCGACGAAGGAAGGCAAAGCCATTGAGGTTCGGAACATGTCCAGATCCTCGGAGTTTCCAGCAGTTGCAAAATCCCATGCTGTTGCTATCCACCAAAATCAGATCATTTCCTGGGGGGCTGGGATACTCAGTTTTATTTTGATGGATTTTATCTGATTTTGTCAGATAAGCATTTTTCCGGATGACTCCTCATTTCAGTTTTATTGAGTTTGATTGAGTCAGAGGAATCATCTGATCATTTTTGAGATCTTGGTGATTTTTTTTTTCGAAAAATGAAGCAAAAAGTATCCTATAGTATCATTAGTATTATTGTTTGATATGATGGGGTGAACTGGGATTTGCTGGGATTTGACTGGCGCCATAGATGTATCACTAACCAGGCCTAAAAAAAGAGGAGTTTACTTGCGGCAACTGCAACATGTAGGCTTTAGTGGGATGGGGAACCATCTTTCTAGGAGACTTCGTTGTAACCATGGGAACAAAGTTATATCACAAAATGATAGCTGATAGGCTGATAGTTATGATTTTTCTGATGATTATATTGCAGTATATATATAATTATGTATACTGTATATATATATACATAATTATATACGTTAACAACATTTAAATATGTGGAGGGCGGGCCTAGTATAAAATATGAATTGGAGTCCAGATGTCATGAAGACATGATCGTGTCCAGATCCGCCAGGAATGCAATTCATTCGACACTGTTGGAAGTCTCAGTGGATTCCGTATGTTAAAATGGCCGGGCCAAGGAAAACCTTCCCAGAGGTAGTCTAAAATACCTGTTTGTATATTTTAAGATCCGTATAGTTAAATGTTGTTACCATTGAGCACGCAGGAGGCGTTTTTTTTTGATTTTCAAAAAAGCAGCAACTTGCAGCCACTTGCTCCCAGCAGCCACTTGCAGTGAGCAGCCACTTGCAGCCACTTGCCCTGGAGCACATGGCTGCAAGTGGCTGCAATTCTACTGTCATATCCAAATGAATCAACATTAGAACCGATGAGGGCCCCATCGAACATAGGCCCATCTACCCCAGGATCAATGGTATTTATACCCTTTCATATAGGCCCATCCACCCCAGAACGAATGGTATGTATAATAACATTTTCCCATACTTTAATCCAATTTAAAAAAAACGTGTGTTGGAATATATAAGAACCACATTTATATATTTAAAGTAACTTAAGTCCGATTCTTTTAATGTAAATATTTTCTATTTACTGTATTTGTATAGTTTTGGAGTTGCATTAATTATCTTTTGTCTTACTTCTTGAACAAAATAAATTATATCGTGTTTTTCTTTAAAAAACATTTTTTGGGTATTTTTTCAAAAGATAATTAATTATATTTTCGGCTTGTTTTTTTGGTACCTAGTGGTATTTTAATTTAAATTATTCTAACTTTTGCTGATTTCATATTATTCCTTTCTTCAACCAAAACCCTCTCTATATTTAAGTAATTTTTTCTTTCGAAAAATTAGCCTTTTCGAAATATATTCCAATCTATTTCTTTTTTCCCAATTTAAAGCCACATTTCTTTTCTCTAATGAAAAATCAAAAACCCCTTGTAATATATTCTTTTCTTTTTTGAAAAAAATCATCCGGATTTTTTTCAAGCAAAAAACGCTAACTGTTAGTTTGCACTCCATGCAACCTTTGCCATAGCATGTTTTGCACCTGCCAGGTCTGTCCTGCACTTTTGCTAAGGTGTTTATACATGTGGCCATACCGGCCCAATTGCCACTTGCCCACTCAGGGTGGGAAACTTTCTGACCGCCGATACATGGCTGCGCTGTCTGCGCTTTGAAAAGGGCGCTGCTTTCGCAACTTGGCTGCGGACTTCGTGTGCCTCAGCTAGAGACTTGGTTTGGACCTCTGCACCAATCTCACA
>Ga0126342_10022614_pt1 | contig 10357 bp, 7 predicted proteins | sample Cyp1metagenome_FD_92528 | JGI IMG/M metagenome (GOLD analysis project Ga0126342, IMG submission 92528) | Coral microbial communities from Lord Howe Island, Old Settlement Bay, Australia - Cyphastrea 1 metagenome | ecosystem: Host-associated > Invertebrates > Cnidaria > Coral ...
ATTATGGTGGTGACAGCTCTGCAGTGCAAGACCAGCTCAGGAATGTGCAGGAGGTCCAGGGTACGACTGGCGCATTTGCTGCGATCCTAGCAGATGGATCTGTGGTTACATGGGGCCACCCGGATTATGGTGGTGACAGCTCTGCAGTGCAAAATCAGCTCACAGAACTTTAAGATGATGTCTACGGCCATGAGTTTCTTAATGCATTCGACTTTGGCAAGTTGCGGTGCCTGCGAGGTCGTGATTTCAAGTACAGACGATTTGTGGGTCCATTCATGGCATCCAGTGGAAAAAATCCAGGAAACCTCCGTTGTTCCCTTCAATTCTGTGTCCATCGCAAGGCAGAGAAGCAGCCAACATGTTTGTGCTGGTTGACTCAATAAACGCATTTTACAACATGAATGCTTGGCCTTTTATTCTGCGAAGAAAAACGAGTAGCATGTGGTTTCTATCTCACAAAACTACCAAGCAACAAACCAAAACATATTGGATGGCCCATTAATCGTTGGTTTGATGGCCCATTCATTGTTGGTTGATGTTGGTTGTATGTTATCCCATATTGTTAGTGAATGTTAGTGATTCAATATCAGTATACTCCAGTATAATTATTATATATATACATAGTATTACTATATCAATTACAATATATATATATATATAATATCCCCATACGAAAGAAACACCCTAGGCTCTAAACCCATCCATCCCCATCCCCTTTTGGCCCCTGGAAGGCTCAGAACTGCGCTGGCTCGCGTGACTGGTCGCAGTTGGGGTGGAAATTTATAGAGATAGCCATGGCATTACAGTATAACCTCCAAAAGTTGGGACATGGGGTTCCCTATAACTATGATTATCCACTTAGAGTTAACGATTTCCAATATTATATCACGATTCTTTTTCCGATTGGGTGGGTTGGAGGTTTGATGATTCTTGGATCAGACGCTTCTGGACTTTCGAAATCAAATTTTGGTACTGAAAGTCTCTCCGGAACCCGGGGCGTGGGTGAAACATATTATTCTGAAGGTAAATAAGCCTACCACCAGTAGTTCACTGGGAAAGTCCCAAACCCTTCCAGTCATCCTTCTCTTCTCCTTCAAAAAAAAGTCCAAAGGTTTTCAAAAAAAAGTCCAAAGGTTGGGACGATTTTGATGATCCCCTGTGGATAGGATCCCTGGTGAACGCATCACCACTATCTCGGAGTTGGTGATCATTGATCATGACTTCTGGGGCCATTGGTTCTACAAGTATCTCTCAATGCAAAGTACTCCGCGGCAAATTCACATGGAAAACCATGGTTTCCAAAGGAACATTATCTACAAATGGTACGTGTTCCATACCATACCCATGTTAACTCACTGGATGCGCAACTGACAACGTCTCAGAGATCATCGCCATGTAACGCCCAAGGAAGCCGAGCCGCGCGTGGGGGGCCCAAGGATCGAACTTTTGATGGTTAGGATTGTGGGGAATCCCTTGGGAAATCCCCCAATGGCCCAACTTTATTACCCTCTGGTTATTTAACAGTTCGCCATGGAAAATGGCCCATTTATAGATGATTTTCCCATTAAAACCTCCATTTATTAGGGATTTTCCATGGCTATGTTAAATAACCAGATGGTAACTTTTCCTGTGATTTCAGGTGAATTATGATACTTTAGCATACTTTAGCTAGATATCACGGTCATTTAGCCACCTTGTCTGACCGGTTCTTTTTTTAAAAAAACCACGGGGAAACGGGGGCAGTGCTGGCAGTGCTGGCAGTGCTGGCAGTGGTCCAAGTTCTTGGGGTTGGTCGATCCCCATGTCCCCATGAGATTCTCTGAGGCGGTTGCTATTCTATCCCATATTAGTGATATGAATAATATATATTCCTATGAGATAATGACATTACATAATGATATTATTATTCATATTATTCCTATTATAATTATTATATCCCTATGACATCTAGAAATTAGTATTAGTAGCCCTACATTTTCCCACATTTTGTTTCGTACTTTTCCCATGTTTGCCACGTCCTTTTAAAGCCTCCTCGTCATCGCTTCTCGCTTTCGACCTTTCTCCGACCGCGAGGTGAGCGTGAAGCGGAAACGTCGCCGTGCCGAGGCGATCTGCGTGCTGCAAAGCTTGGCCATCAGCGAGCAGATTATCAAGGCCGCTGACGGCCGCCGATGGCTGGGGGATGGGATGGGGTAAAACTTACGTGACGTCATGGCTAAAAACCACTGGGAATGGTAATGGGGTCCTGGTAAGTTTGTTTGCATAGCTGTAAAAATGGTGACTGGGGGATGGTGCAAATGGCATTGTTTTACCCACATTATATAGGGGAAAATGGATTGGATAGGGATTTTCCATTAAAAACACATATTTAAGACATGGGGAAGATGGTGATGAACATGATAAACCATGAAATTTTCGGGGGTGGCAGATGTTCAGAGCCAAATCAGGCCATGTTTGATGTTTCGAATGAGTTTGGCATGATTCAGGTACATGGGTGGATTGTAGATCATTGAAGCAGGAGAAATAGATCAAAACAGTACTGAGGATTCAGATTTACGTAGATGAACAGCAAGGATTCATCGCCAAGAACAAGGAATTGAAGCGATACATCATGGAACTTGCCGAGAAACCGCCTTGGGCCCCCTCGAGACCAAAGAGTTAGGGGGCTCCGAAATACAAGAACTGTTCTCCAGGCTATTGATTGATGAGATATGATGATATATATATACAGTATATATATCATACAGAATTATACAGATATATTATGTAGGTTTATTACGGTATATGATGCTTATTCTTATGTTTGTTATTTTGCTTATGATGTAGCCATTCTACATGGGTGATGTTTGAAGGTCAATGGGATGGGGCCAGAAGATCAGATATGTTTTTTCTTGGGGAAAATGGGCAGCTACTACTAGGAACCATCCAAAAACATCCAAGAACCCACTCATTCCACTTGAGGGATCATAGAACACATAGAACTGGGCCCTGCACCCGTAGGATCATTTGTAATGTGATATAATGCAATTGAATCACATGTTGCACTGGTTATATCTGTATTCTAATCCCAAACTTGACCTACTTCCAAAGAGCCATAATTTGCAGATTTGGATAATCCCATAATCCCAAAATCCCAATGTATTTATCAATACTTCGATAATTATAATGTACATAGTTCAAGATGATCCAAGTTTTTCCATGGATTCCACTTCCCATGGCTCGAGCTTAAAAGCTTGCTTTTTCTGTCAGATTGCCACCAACTTGAAAGCCTCTGTCGACGTTTGCGCGGAGGTGCGGGGGGGCTGAGGATCTATGGATTGGTTCACACTCTGGTGAATGGCTGGCTTAACAAAAAAGGGGATTGAACCATCAAAAATAGGTGTAGAATGGGATAGGGTATAATTTAGGGTTGAAACCATGGCTATATTGTCGATTTAACCAATAGATATATGGGGATGAATGAGATATGGGATTTCACTAACCATGGGCATTTCATCCTCCACAACTTCAGGAGTTGACCCATATGTTTATCAGAGGGAAGCCTATTTTCAGACACACCCAATGCTGAAACCGAAGAAATCCCAGAACATCATAAATCGATGCCATTTCTGTTTTTGGATCCATTTCTATCGATTTCTTTTCTTAGGTGTAAATGGCACCCCAGAAATGACAAAATCCCCACGAAATTGATGGAACAACAATGGTTTCCTGTAGTACCACCCAAAAAAGAGGTCGAACAATATTTTGGCACTATTTTAGAATCGGATTTTTCGCATTTCCATCTTGAGTGTTTTTCCCAGTTTTAGCACCCGATCTTTCTAAATATATGTTTTCCCATGTTTTCCCCTTGGGAACGTTGAAAATCACCTGGCAGGATCCGTTGTTTAAGATGTTGCAGGGCCGCTTCGGCCGCCTGGTGCGTGGCCTGAAGAAGTGGATTTGCGTGGCCCGAGGGCCCAGAGCGACCCATGGAGTTTTCCAAAGTGTTGTGGGTAGGTTTCAGGTGAAATCTATGGTCAAAATATGTAGAAATCTAGTAAAGAAATGTCATCAACATCCAAAGTCAAGTGACTTTGCCGTGATTTTTCAGAGTTTCCTGTGACATTTGCACGAACATGCAGCACTGATAAGGCGGGCATGGGAGGTGTTGGAAATTGCTGGGACAGTCATACAGATTGTTCAGAAACGATTAAATATTATGGGAATTTCATGGGGATATTGAGATGGGAATTCATGGGATATATATCCAACATTATCCAACCACGATGGCAATTTTTCTTTGTAGTCTGAAAATGGTCCGAGATCAACATCGAGCTGGTGATTATTGGCTTCTTTTCCATCGCCGGCAGCTGAGTCGATCTGGGTAAATCTCTGAAATCGGTGAGTTCAAGGTAACATGAATTGGAACTAAAGATGGAACCCCCTCCTAGGTTTGGACTGTTTTCACCCATATTCTTGCTGAATCTCTTGATTTTGTGGTTTGGATCTTTCAAAAAAACGCACTTTCTGATGGATCAATCCCAAATGCTTGGTGGTTAAATCATGAAAGACATCTAAAAACCGAAAATTCTGGTAAAACCGTCCATTTTGGATGGTAAAACCCTTCATTTTGGATGGTCAAACCCTTGATTTTGCTCATTTTGGATGGTAAAACCCCAACGCGTTTTCCCCCCGGAAAACCAAGGCGTCCGGCTTGGCGAATGCTGCGGTGACCTGCTCGGTGGCCAGCAATAGCAGCAGCTCCTTGCGGCTCGGTGGCACGGGCACCGGCGCCGTGCCGGCACCATGGGATTGGTAAACAGCCAGATGAATCATATGGGTATACAATGGGTAAATAACCATTAAATGGGACTATACATTTATACATGAATCATTTATAAATCATATGGGTAAAGAACAATTAAATATCATGGTTTATCCAAATCTCTTGGTGTTTTGGTGTTATAGTCCTATATAGCCCTGGTTACCCTCTGGTTATGTCAAAATAGCTATTGAAAATGACCATTGAAGTAGTGGATTTTCCCATTGAGAATGGTGATTTTCTATAGTTATGTTAAATTACCAAAGGGTAATTATCAGATTATAATCATCATTTATATATATATATAACACATTCTGGGAAATATTGGGGATTAATGGGGTTGCGATGGGGATTGAATGGGTTACCCTCTGGTTATGTCAAAATAGCTATTGAAAATGACCATTGAAATAGTGGATTGCCTGCCTATCTATCGATCGATCTATTTGTTTGTCTATTTTTTTTGTGTCTGTCATTGTCTATCTATCTGCTCACGCTGTCAGCTACCATTCAGCTACCTAAGATCTGGACGTGTGTGATCTTATAGTATATATAGTATCTTATCTTCTCTATTCTTTTCCTTGTCTGTATTTATATACTACCATCATGTAAGCAAGCACGGCAGCATGGATGTGGACACACCCTGCTCCTCCAGGAATATGGCACAGCAAGTGGATGCCTCTTGCACCCAGGTCGCTTTCTTCGGAAGAGATTTGAGCAGTGTTCAAAAGCCTTGTTGGTTGATTATTATAGGATATTACAGGGGATTATACTACCCAATATATTGATATAATTTGATATATATATATATATATATATATATTTATTATATATATATATATATTTATTATATATATATTTATTATATATATATATATTATATATATATGCACAGTATATTATAATCAAAGGAAGTTTAGAAGTCAAACTTCCGACAATATGGACAGATGAAAAGCAGAGCTGGGCAGAGGCAGGGAGAAGAGAAGAGCAGAAGAGAGAAGATCAGAGAAGAGAAAGAGTCAGACAAAAGAAGAGCAGGTGTGCGAAAAGGTAGAAAAGTTGCGATTCACGGTGTTTTTCCAATGATTTGTGGCTCCGGAGGGCCGAAAAGAAGGCTCGCTAAAGCGGCGGGTGCGGAGCCAGCTGGCCAGATGAGAGATGAAAAATTGCACGAAGTCAAAAAGCTAAAAGCACCTCACGTTCGGAGGTGTTTTTGAAGTTAAAATGTTGAAAAAGTGCACGCCGTTGTGGCACGAAGCACATTTCGAAGTTAAAATGTATAAAGCACACGGACGGACCACTTTTGGAAGTTGAGATGTCGAAAAAGTGCACGCCGTTGTGGTGCGAAGCACATTTCCAAGTCACAATGTGCAAAACGCGCCAGGTTCGGACGACTTTTGGACGTTCAGATGTCGTTTCGCGCGGCCGGCGCAAGGTTTGGAGCATCAGATCTTCAGGTTTGCTAAGATGATTTTGCGTGACAGGTGCAGCACTTCGTATGACCTGGCATCAGCTTTTCGTGGCAGGCGCAGCACTTTAGGCAGATGGAGTGGAAAAATCGCAAAATGCATTGGTACGAGGCCGTCAGCTCTGCACTCAACTTTCCATTTTTGAAGGAAGTCTCGCAGGTTTGCTTCGTTTAATTTTGTTTTTGATGTTGTCAACTTGAAAAATTGAGGAAGTCTCGCAGAATAGCTTCGTTTTCAAACTTGCAGATAGATAGATGGATGGATGGATAGATAGATAGATAGATAGGTAAATAAAGAGAAAAACAATAGATAAACATATATATATAGATAGACATATAGATGGACATATAGATAGACAACTGCAACTGCACTACACCACACCGCAACTTCAACTTCAACTTCAACTACACTACCACTACAACTACAACTTCAACTACACTTGAACTACAAGAACTACAGCTACAACCACAGCTACAACTTCAACTACACTGCAACTACAACTACAACCTCAACTACAACTATTACAACGACAACTACAATTACAAGTGCCACTACAGCTAAAACTACAACTACAACTGCAGCAAGAACGACAACTACACTACAACGACACTACAACTGCAACTGCAACTACAGCTGCAACTACCACTACAACCACAACTTCAACTACAACTTCAACTACACTACATTACCACGACGCTACACTACAATTACAGGTGCCACTACAGCTGCAACTACAACAGCAACAAGAACTACAACTACACTACAACAACTACAGCTGAAACTACCACTACAACTACAACTTCAACTACACTTCAACTACAAGAACTACAGTTACAACCACAACTACAACTTCAACTACACTTTAAATACAGCTACAACCTCAATTACATTTACTACTACTACAGCTACAATTACAAGTGCCACTGCAACTACAACTACAACTACAATTGCAACAACTGCTACAACTACACTACAACTGGACCTGCAGCTACAGCTGCAACTACAACTGCAACTACAACTTCAGCTACACTACAAGTACACTTCAACTACAACTTCAACTACACTACTACAACAACAGTTGCCACGATACTACAACTACAACTGCAAGTACAGCTGCAACTGCAACTACAACTCCTAGAGCTACTGCAACTATTGCAACTATATACTACAATTACCACAGCTAAGACAATTACAACTTCAACCACACTACAACTACAACTATAACTACAACTACAGCCACAAGTACAACTACAACTACAACATTACAACTTCAACAACATCAACCCCACTACAACTACAACTACAACTACGACTACAACTACAACTACAAGTACAACTACAACTACAACTACAACTACAACTACAACTACTGCACTACACCAGAGTTGTGAGTGAGGTGACCACTGCAACCATTGCAACCACTCCAAAAAGGAAAGCTCCAACCACCTTTCGGTCCATCAGTGGATTCGCTCTGCCATGCATGCATCACAACAATTCACCTCTCCTATAGTGTCCCATCCTTGAAACTTCCGCCGCCGCCTTGTGCGGCACTACTGATATACACACATACATACATACATGCATGCATGCATACATACATACATACATACATACTTACATACGTACATACATACATACATATATATTTATATATATATGGGATTGTAAGACTCCAAGGGCTGGAAATCCTTATTAGCCAACAGTATAATGGCATGATAAATAAAATTTTTGAACGCTGTTCATTTGGTTCAATGGTTAGGGAATCAATGCAACCATGGCGGCTTCTGGGAAATCCCCGAGCTATAATAGAGGGTTAGTTCGCTGGGAACATCAGCGAACTAAGGGGTTTTTCAGTCAGCCACGTTTCATGGATATATCGGGGGATGAATATCAATGACTGGCTGTGGCTGAGTTGTTTTTTCGAGGCTTTTTGTGATGGCGGAATAGAAATTCAAGTTGCTTTTGGGTTGAGGAACAACCACATGCCGAATTGGGGGTGTATTCACCGTCCGAACCTCGGAGGTTTCACAGAATGGTTTGGCGCAACAGATGGCAAGGGAGAATTCACCGACAATTCACCGCTGATTTCCATTTTGAGATGTTTTACAGATGATTTAGGGACGCATCGGTGGCAATTTAATGTATTCTAATGCATTCTATAGATGATTTGCCAGCATATGAGAATAGTTCCAGGGCGGCTGGATATCGTTGATGGTTTCAGGGTTGTTTTGCCCCAGAACAGAGACAAAGGCCAACTGAACTGCCCATGCCAGACAAGTGAACTGACATGAACATATGATTTACGGATTGCCCTTAAACAAACAAAAACATGAATGTATGATGTGGTCTTGCAGATGATGTAGATATGAAACAACCATCAAACTCCCAATTTCCACAGTTAATTCCTTGGATCAAAAGGGAAAACACATGCACAACAGTGTTTTGATCCAAGACATATATCATTTTTTTCTACATATTGCGGTGTTCCTGGAGTCTTTCATGTGTTCGCCTATAAAAAAACACGGGTTTCCTTTGTTTTCCTGTCATTTTTCCGTCCAATTTTGGGACAACTAGAGATTTTCGATCCGCAAGGCAGGCTTGGTGCTGTCGCAGAGCTTGGTGACGTTGGCTGCCAGTTTACAGTTTTTCGGACCCGAAACTGCGAAAACTGGAGGTGGCACCCTCTGGAAACTATAAACATACAAAAAACGATGGAAAATCACCAGTTTCGAATGGGTAAATCAACTATTTTTATGGCCATGTTCAATAGCTATGTTAGTTTACTGGAGTTGGTAAGCCACAAAAAAATGGTGATGATGGTGGATATTGGTATCAATGCCCTTTGGTAAAGTAAAGAATAGGATATCTATGGACAAACAAACCATTAAATATTGGTATAGCTGTACTAAATTGGTGATTGTCAATACCCTTTGTTCGCGAACTGGACAATCACCATTATAGATCATAGACTAATACGTAAATCATCGAACTAAATGCTCCATTTTATATAGCTGTCTTAGTTTACTCGAGGGCAGTATCCCATATTGTTCATTTCAACAGATGAAATGGTCATAAAAAGTGTTAATAATATGGCCTAACTATTCCTTATAGATAATAAATATATCAACAATAACAAGATGGTCTATCAGTCTATCATATTGATACCGTCTTTTAGAATTCCGTATTCAGCTTGGGATCGTATGGAATAGAATGGTATCAAGTATCAATAAGGGTTTTTATATCAATCCCGTAATAGCAATAATATCCATGTTTTTTTTCCTGATTACAGTTCGTGATTAACCTAGATTACAATTCATGATTAACCTAGTATCCCAAACCCCTAAATAAATTAAATTGTATATGATAAAGAGAATATTGTATCAATAACGCTTATTTTGATTATCAATATTATAAAAGATGGCATCTTATATCATCATCACCGGGTATCGCAAGATTTTAATTTTATAACATAACATAATCTTATAGTAGCCCGCAACCTGTAAACATCTAGATCGTTCAATTTAGATATCAGCATTATAGGATTGGATCTTGTACGTTTCGATCTTTCTTGGGGCCAGTGAATGTGAGTGGTTATTCAACCATATACACATCAATGTATATATCAATGATATATATATATATAGATATGTATATATATATATACATCATATTATGAGTAGGTTTTCTTCATAACCGGAATGCACATTCAATTTTTGAACCCACTTTGGCTTTGATCAAAACCTGTAGAATTTTGGATGTTGGAGCTTTGGATGATCATCCGCTGGTAATGCTCCGGATTTTTGTTTTCATCAGATCTAGAAAACATCAAGGAGTTTTGCAACTCAATTGCGCTTCTGAATTAATTACTATTCTATAACTATATGTCAAAGGGAACTAAACGCTAGGACACTTATCATGTACATATGTGATTGTGCATTGAAACGCCGTACTGGCTCAAGCCCCTGCACGAGGAAAAGTCCGAGCTCCGCTTGCAATGCCGTAACGCTGTCCAAAGCTACCAGCATAACGGGTATCACAGCTCAATAACTACATCCAGAACAAGGATCCATTTGTTCACAGGTTATCAGCC
>Ga0126342_10022615_pt1 | contig 10357 bp, 9 predicted proteins | sample Cyp1metagenome_FD_92528 | JGI IMG/M metagenome (GOLD analysis project Ga0126342, IMG submission 92528) | Coral microbial communities from Lord Howe Island, Old Settlement Bay, Australia - Cyphastrea 1 metagenome | ecosystem: Host-associated > Invertebrates > Cnidaria > Coral ...
CAATGTGAGGCCCCCAAGATATAAGTTGGTTTATAAGCCCCAGTAACTATAGTTATAAGTACCATAAACCATAGTTATTGAAGTTATAAACCAAGTTAGCTATCTAGGGGGCCCCACCTTGTATGTTCCATCGTTTTGGCGTCTAGGCCGGTGAAGACACGGAGACCGAGGAAACGCCGGAACTGCAGATCTACAACACGTCGGCTCCTTGGAGATCAACGAAACATACGAAACAGCTACAGCCTTACAGCAGCCTGACCTGCAGAACTTCGCAACTGAAACGCGATCAACTTCAGCACTTTTCACGAACTTGGAAAAACACACATACGGAATTATACAGTAATATTACAGTAATACAGTATATAGATGCTAACATGAATCAGTCACGTCACGTGAATCACAAACCATGAGACCAAAGAAATCCACTTACAATGCTTCGAATATCGAATGGCAATTTGGGAAGGCTCAGTCGAAGCAAGGAAGCGTTGGGAGCACAGAGGGCCGGCTGAGTGAAAGCCTGGCATATGCTGGCATTGAGCTGGATCAAGAAGAAGACCTAGTTATCAAAATGAATGAATCAACTATCAATATGCATAAACTATGAATAAAAAGATTTCCTTGCAAATTCTTGCAAAACATGCAGTCTTTCAATAGTTGTCTTGATTAGAACTAAACACATTAGACACATTGACACAAATCTCAAGTGTCTTTGCTTGGATTCCTTGGATTTCTTGAAGAAATTGCTGAATTTTTAGGTTTAAGACCTTAGAGCCTGGAAAGGTGAAGATGTATGTTTGTCCACGGCTGAGTTATCGAAGGCGATCATTGGAGAGATCCCCGAGATCCCCGAGATCCCCAGCTGTTTCGATCAAAAACCAAGGTGGCGTCACTGTCTACGATCTTTGCCATCTAGGCCATGAAGACTTCACACAGAGATATGGCACGAAATGGTGGACCCTGGTAGGCCGTTTCAGGACTGCGGTGAGGTTTGAAACTGGTGTTACAGTGGTTTGACATGTAGTCCATACTTGAATTCAACACAGAGATGAAACATTGCCAGCAAAGGTCAAAGAATGAGCCTCCTTCATTTGTGTGAAGTTGACTTGACACGCACTGCAACACAGCTATAGATGCACCTGCAAATGACAAGCCACAAGCAGCAATGGGAATGATGCGAGGCCACGCGCGCGTCATGGTGTTCTTTGATATTGTGGCGCGGTTTCTGAGGCAGGGTATTTTGTGTATTTTATTTGTTCGGAATTGCTCCAAGCATGAACAGAGTTGATTTATATGATTTGTAACACGTTGGTTTGGGAGCTGCAGACGGCTCTTGGACCCAAGGCATTTGGGCTACGATGTCACTTTTGTCCGCAATGTGACAGACATTGAATCCTGGCCAAAGGATGTGCATCAGATGTCCATCCAATGAACCAAAAAGATCCAAAAAGATCCAGATCAACGAAGAAGCAGCCAGGCCACACTGAAAGCCCGATTTGGAGCTGCATTGATTCGCTCAGGATGACAAGATCATCAAGAGAAGTCAGGAGACTGGTGAGACTGCCCCTTGACATCCCTTGACTCATTTTGCGACACAGACTTTGATCAGAATCTAGTGCGGCAGGAACATAGGGAAACAAAAATAAACAAAACAATATAGATAGGGAGATAAATAGAGATCTTAATAGATCTTAGTAAATAGGAAGTTCAACAGGGGGACAACTAGGGAGATGATTCCTGCTTCAGTGCAGATCAAAATCTGTTGGGTTCATTGTGAAGCTCAGATCCTGAGGCAGAGGAGTTGGCCCGAAGGCGAGGCACTAGTGGTATGACACACAGTGCCATTGTGTTCATTGAGCAGTCCAGTTTTCCAACAAATTTGTTGCCTTGGCAAAGTTCACCATGACCAAATCATTCATTGACGTACAATCATGGAAAATGACCTTGGAAAATGCACTGTGCACACTTTGCATTGTTGTGGCAGCATTGTTGTGACATCGTCGCAATCCTAACAGCTCCCAACAGCTCCCAACAGCTCCAAACTCAAACATCGTACGGTTTGTGGAGCTCTTGAGCCAGGATGGAAGAAGAGATGGCTCGGGATGCAAAAAGTGAGCCACTCCCAGCTTGGTTCGATTGGACAATCCATTTGATTGCGAACCCATACAACATATACAACTACTATCAACTACTTAGTGTACGTAAATAATCTTGGTTGCTGTTTCCGCCAGACGTCTGAAGAGGCGACTGTGAACGACTGTGACATACAGTGCCTACGAACAACTTCACATGGGAGGAGCAGACAATAGACTCATCAGACCTGTTTTTTTCCCCAGAGTCCACTCAATCAGTGAGCATGTCCTTTGCCAATTCCCAGTTGGGAAGTGTGGGTCGTTGGCTTTCCCACCTCACTTTTCAGGCTTGGGCTGCGCATCGCCAGACTTTGAACCGTCACTTGGAGCAAGAGAACAGCTACCAGGGACCCTTGAAGTCGAAATCGGAAAGGCTGGTACAACAGGATGGTTCGTTTTGAAGCGACGGTGCTTCCAACTCGTAGTTTAAGAGGCAATGCGCAACACAAAGTGGCCCCAAAAAGACCCGCCAGTCACCGAGCACATGGACCATGGACCTGCCAGACCTTGTGGGAACGTGGGGCCGATGTTTTGACCCCAGGAGAGTCTCTGAATCGATCGAAGAGATCACTAGCATGGTTGGCTTGGGCACCCAGTCATAGCTGAGTTGAAGTAGCCAAGCGAAGCCAAGCGAAGCCAAGCGAAGCCAAGCGAAGCCAAGCGAAGCCAAGCGAAGCCAAGCGAAGCCAAGCGAAGCCATTGTTGCAGTAGTTATCAGTAGTTGCAGTACAATTCCTTTGCAAAGTGGTTCATAGCGGTTCCAAAGGAGACAGATGGAGACAGTATGATTTGCGTATCCAACCTGCGCGATTTCTCCGAGAAACGCTTGTGAAGAAGGACTTCGCATATGCTGGCAAGGCACCGCGATGCAATTTCCTGATGTGTTCACATTTTTGAAATTTGGATTAGCGTGACGTGTTTTGGATCCCATGCAAATTAAGGTGAGGGCTGAGAAGTATTGGCATTGCCCAACAACGACCCAACAACGACACTTCGTTTGTCAGGGCGATGTGTACTTCCGAGTGCGACGCTTTGAGACCTACGGGCGGCTATCCAGGAGGGGCTCAATAAATTGCAGCGCTGATGGAGCGTGGTTGAATCTTTCTTGTAGCAAAGGTTCTTTCACTGCAGGTTTTGAGCAAATTATATAGATAGAAACAAGTCAGGGGTGTTTATGGTGAAATGTAGATGGTCAGTCTGCGATAGGATTCTAGTTTTTTTTTTCATTGCCTCAGATTGACTTGTAGCAATGTGAACTGCGAAGCAAACTCGTCCTCTCTTTCCGGTGTTTTCTTTTACCATTTGAAATGGGTGTGTGCGTTCAAATATTTTTGCTGTACCTGTTAAGACGATCCCAAGTCTTCAAAGTCAAGTGACAAACAAGGCAACTTTGTCTTTCCAAAGGGTTGAAGTCATCTGTTGCCACTGGCTGTGACCTTGATTGGAGGTGTAGCTTGGATGGTAATGAAGCTGGTGCACGCGTCGAGGCAGTCGGGGTGGGATTTGTTTCAGCTGATAGACAAATAAATAAGAGTAATACGGTGGGCCACAAAGTACAGAGTCAGTGAATGTAACAGATGTATGAAAATTCAAGTCATTCAAGCCCCATGCAAAAGTGTTGCAAGAGCGAATATGTTTCAACTGGGCGGTTTGCCTCATGCCTTATCCGAAATGTTGCATATTTGTTTCTACTTGTCCTGCTCTCACAGCTGTCCTGGATGGCATCCTGGGTATATTTGGATCATATTTCCACATAATTTTCACATTTGGCACTGCACAGGTGGCTGACGTCAAAGAGGCACCGGAGGATTTCGTGCTGTGGAAGTCTGCAAAGCCTTCAGAGCCTTCCTGGGAGTCACCATGGGGGCCTGGGAGCCAAGCCACACAGAAAGGTAGCCTTTGCTATAGCCACTGCCGTATAATACCGTATAATACCGTATAGCCAAGTTATGAGGAATTAGGAAGAATTAGGATACATCGATTCCCACTATAAAGGAAGAAATCATATGCTAATAATAATAATAATAATAATATATATATTATAATATATTGATATATATTGATAATGCATAGACTTAGAACTGAGACACTTTTTCTTGAGCTGGTCACAGGCCATGACATCGTGAGTTACAGCTCGTGTTCGTGAGGCCTGGTCGACCTGGATGGCACATTGAATGCAGCGCCTGACTCTCAGCGTCGATATGCGTCGATCCATGTCGATCCAAAGTCTGGGAAACTGAAAAAAATCTGAGCTTTGCGAAAGACCACTTTTATACATTCGTAGACATTCGTAGACTCTCAGAATCTGAATCTTGCTTTGAGATTGTGAGGCGACGGCAAAGCGCTACCTTGGCGATACTCTGGACATCCACGGCGGAGGGTTGGGAAACCAAGAGGACTTGGCAGATTTGGCAGACTGCCTTGAGCCGCTGCCGCTACGACACTTGCTCCTGCAAGGCCGGATCTGGTTTTCCCGCATCATGAAAATGAAATCGCACAAAGTCCATATCTCAGAGCTGTCTGAGCTTTCGAGAATGTGATGAATGTGCTGAATGGATGTCGGATGTGTGTCGGATCAGATCGCGGATGTAGCTTTGAGGCGAAGCAGCCAATGACCAGCCATATGTCAAAACGTGGATGCATTGTGCGGCTGTGTTGGGAGCCACAGCGCATGTGAACGGCTGCACCCGGGTGCACCAAGACTTTGCTGGGACTGTTCACACTTGCACATTTACTTTACAGGTAATCCATGCGCAAGTGTGAACAGTCCTGGGAGCGTAAAATTCGAGAGCTTGACTGGAATTGAAGCTCCTGCGGAGACGCCTTGCCAGAGTTGAGCAAGCTTCAAAATTCTGAAGGAACTTTGACAACATGTTTGTGAGCAAGTTGCAAAACGTGTTGCAAACGGTACAATAGGATTGAGATTTATTAAGATGATGTAATTAAATGTAATTAAAGCATATTAAAAAGCATATTGAAGCTGTGTATACATGTAATACATTGTACATGTTTCTTTTAATGGAAGTTCTTCGCTTGGCTTCCCAAGGCGAAGCACTGGCAACGAGAAGATGTCAAAATCATTGGGAAACTTCGTGGGTGCCCACAGCGTCACAGTGCTAGCGCAAGGTGTAGAGTCTCCAGAATTCTTCAGATAGTCTGTAGAGAATCTGTAGAATCTGTAGAGTGTTTGGCAGTTTTTGGTGTTTGTTTCGTGTTTGATTTGTTTAAATCGTGCGAGAGTCAGCTTGTGGTACTTTGGCTACTTAATCCTACTTTTTACATCTTTTACCGTGATTCATTACATAGCTGAGTTAGCTTTGAGAGTCTAGGAGCATGCACTTTGTAACGGATTGATGCTGCTCAGCTGTCAGCTCCACATGAGCGAAGGATGCGAAACGGAAAGTCATGGCAATGGCCCGCATTGGACAGTTCTTGTGTTTTGAACCTCCGAACAGAACATAAGACAAATCAAGCGATCAAGACACTATGTAACAGTGTAACACATTGCTCTCCAGCAAGGATCGTGGAAGATGTGGAGTGTCGCCCAGGTCACCATCAGAGATGTGCTCAAGCAGTACGATGGAGAGGCGCAGACTGTGATGTGTGCTCCAAGGTGACTTTATCTTTCATGATGCTTCATGTTTCACACGCGTTTTTTGATACCTAGACTCAGAATCTTCGGATATAGTTTCATCATGTTTCATCATGTTGAATCTATTAGATTAATACATACTAATACAATGATTGGCTGATCCTTCAAAAACCATTGATATCAAGCTTCTCTTGTGTCCTGGCGGCATCGCCAGTAGCCAAGTCGCTGGGTCCTGAACTCCCGGAGGATTGCTATGATTTGGTGTAAGTTTGTACTGTAATTATGTCTATAAATATTTGATAATATTTGGGTATGTATTATATTATATATATATATCAATATCACTATCAATATCTATATATATATAATATATAGTCGTCATATTAGTTTAGGGTATGTTGCATTTTGATACACTATGAAGGCATTCTTGTGAGATTCACCACACATTGGCATAGAAGATCATGCTAGTTCCGGCACCCTGCACACTTTCAAACTCAGCAAAGTACCAGAACGACAAGAATTTACCAGACATTTACGGCCGTAAACCATGATAAGATCATTGAATCATTACCGAATCAGTATCATGGTGTATGGAGGTGTATCAAGTCCTTAACGTCTTGGCGTTGCAGGTGGTGCGGTTCTACCTCTTGAGCTCCCAGTATCGAAGGCTACTGCAGTGCATAGAGCAACTACTTGGCCTACTTTCAGTTGATGTAACTGCAATTTGAAGTGGAACAAGTGGAACGCCTACTTTGCGGTAGTTACTCAAGCAACGTTGCTAATTACTGTGTTTCAGGACACAGAACACCAAATCCAATTTGGACTTTTGGTGCAAAGTGGATGCATTTGGACATTTCTAGATTGCATGGACATCTTGGACCATACAAAGACATCACATAAGAGAGTTGTCAATGACATGAGTTTGGAGATAAAGGTCCGTGGTGCACGGGAAAAGCGTTTGCAACTCGACAACGGTCATAAAAGTGTATCATGTTATTATCATATTGTTACGATGTTGTTATCTGATGATTTTGGTGTTCTATTGATAATCATTTATATGGTATTATATTTATATATTGCATTAAGTTCATGAAAAATACCTCGAGGCACCTGCCGTATGTGGAAGATTGTGGAAGCGTGGGAAGACTACAGAATTTTGTTGCTAAAAAACGTGGGAGTCTGTTTCCTGCGCGCTCTTAACAGCTTTGCTGAACCGCAAGAGTCTCCTGGGGGCGATGCTGCCAATTGCGTTGCATTACCCAATTTTGTCAGTTGGTGTCATGGTGAGAATAACTTTCCTCTTTGTTGCCAGCACATTGCATTGGTAAAGGTAGATTTCATGCTTTTAAGCTACCTTGCAGCTAACCTGTGAAATATGTATGTAATGTAATGTACTGTAATGTAATGTAATGTACTGTACTGTACTGTAATGTAATGTATGTATGCATACCATATATAGACGTGTTGTTGTGTCCCTTCTTTTGTATGACGTGAGCGCAGGCCTATGATGTATTCGGAAGAAGCCTTGGAAGAGGTGCCAAGATGCCCATGGAAACACCATAGCAGCTATAGATAGCTATAGATAGCTATAGCATGTTTAGATGTGGCCGTTTTTCTTATTTCTTGGGTCAGATTGGAGGCGCAGGAGCGTCTGCTGAAGCTCTACAGTTCACTGCGGGGAGCCGCCGGAGCGCAGACGGAGTCGCCTGGGCCTCGACTCGACTTTCGACTGAGAAGAGGCGAAGACGAAAAATTCCAACATATTCAAAAAAAATAAAAGACGTGTCTTGCTGACTGCAATGCTATGTCAAACAGTTTTTGAGACTTGGCAATTGCTTGGACACTCTTGGAACCTGGTTGATTTGAGAAGTAGCTCAATCCGGTGGTTCGGTGGTTTGCGCGTTGCAGAATCAACATGGATCAAAATGGATGCACCATGGGCATGCACTCCAGGCCAGACCCTGAGTGCGAGCCACGAAGCCTAGTCCCATCACGAGAGTGGCATTCTGGCACTATGGGTAGGATATGGTAGGATGATGTACTGTGGAATACTATGGAATACTATGGGTCAGGCTGCAAAATACAGACACCTCGAGCCGCTGGGGATAGAAATGGGACGTACTAAGTGACTTGAAGGCCAGCAAGTGGTGTGCGAAACTTGGTTTCTGAACTACTGTAACACTAAGGTTTCCTCATTTTGTCAATAGAATCGTGGAATCTGAATATAATCAGAATTTCAGAAGTTTTCAAGTACGCTACCGCACCCTACCCCACTGACAGACAGCTCGACTTGCCAAAAAACTCTGTGCAAGCATTGTCCTGTTGTCGCCTAGATGTTACTGGATGAGGCAGCAGCACCGCTTTTTGGCCGCCATGGCAAATGCGTCTTGGCATGCCAAGGGGTCATATATGGGTCATATATGAGTCATATGCCAGTGAATTCTGACCGCCTTCAGGATACGAATCTCTTGAATCGACCCACGGATCACATGCGGAAGCGCATCGCGAAAGCAGCATTTGACAGAGATCAGATAGAAGTGTCGGTTGTGGAGCGGGCAGAACATACTCTTCTGCCCATGCTTACAACGCTTACTTACAAAGATGTTAGACTAGTGTCCAGATTTTTCTTTGATAGAAAAGTTATGAAACGCTACTTGGATCACTCAGATCACTTAGATCTTTTCCAGGAAAACACTGCAGTATTTGAAGTCTTAGGATTTCGACACTGTGAACGCAATCGCAGCAGGGAATCCAAGACGCCGCTTGCGTTGCGGAGGTCCCACCTGGACGGTCAGAGTTTTTTGTGAGTTTTAATGCACTGTATTCGAGTTTGAGAGTTTTTTCAATGTCTCTAGTGATGATGTGTTCTGTGTAGAACTATGTAGAACTCTTTCCCATATCCAATCATATAGAATTGTGATGAATTATGTGCAGAAATCATCAGAAATCAACAGTCATTCCATCTCATAGATCCACAATGATCCACAGGTAACAGATACGATAACATATTGTGTCAAGATATTTCCAAATTTCCAAATTTCCAACATTTGTCAACTACATGAGCCCTGGGCAGCCTAGGCTCTGACAGACTTGTCCAGAGAGCTGCTGCAGCTTCAGCAGGGTTCGTCGGGCGATGTGAGAATGTTGGCTATGGATGTGATTGTTGCAATGTAGGCAATGTAGGCATTCTATGATTTCTATACATTTCTATACATTTCTATGTTATTGATTTCATTGTGCATTTTTCATTTCATTTCATACACACAATGCGGCATATGATGTCACACATGTAGGAAATGTCAGTGCGTGAATGTCGGTCCTCAACTGTTCTCAACGCATTCTCTCACGCTCTTCGTACTCTCGAGTTCGGATTTGTCAAATTTTGTCAACACACCGGGGGCAACGCTTCACTTTGGTTCACCTGCTCGCACTGGGCGCACTGGGCGCACTGGGTAGGTGATCATGGTGCCGAGTTCCAGACCAAAGCAAGGCCACGGGGTGCCATCGAAAGTATCGAAAGGAATCAGTGCTTTCATAGGGTACCGGGTGGTTTCAATTGCTGTACAAACTCTTTTCCAGCTGATTCAGACTGATTCAGACTGATTCAGACTGATTCAGACTGATTCAGACTGATTCAGACTGATTCAGACTGATTCAGACTGATTTGCACAAACTCGTTTTATGATTTGTCATGCCTTTGAGGCAACTGCGCGCCATGGGAGCAGTTCTTGGGATTTTGCAGCAACTTGGTGCATAGAGAACTCTTATGGGGTGACGAGTCGACGAGGGCTTAAGGATCTCAAAGCTAGACTTTAACGACACTGGCAACGTGTGTCCATGTACTTTATGCCAATGCTGGCACCTACTTGGTCGACTTTGGCAAAATGCTTAGTCATGCCTAGTCATGACTAGTCCATCCTTCAGCTTGTTCATGCTTTTTCGCTCTTTCATGCGCTTTCACCTTAGTTGACAGGTTCTCTGTGACTTTCTGCAGATTGTCTCCAGGTTCTCTCCTGTCTTTGCACAAGAAAGCACAGCATCCACAGCCATCCACAGTGCCTTCAGAAACTTCACCGAGGCGAGATCCCGAGGAGGTCTGCAAAGGCCCTGTGGATTCCGACTTCGAGGCAGACAGAAACAAGAAACGCATGAGACACACATGAGAAACAAATAGAACCCGATAGATCCCAATAGAAACAAATAGAAACACATAGAAACAAGAGATAAGAAGAACAAGTGGGTTGGATTTTTTGTCGAGATAAGAATAATTCAACATTGATTTCTGTTGAGATAACAAGGGATCCTTAAATTCATCAAAGGAACAATTGTTGAACAGTTGTTGAAATATGTGCAGTTCTTGAGACGTGACGAGACTTGAAATGTGTTGGATGTATCTTATCACGAAAGCTAAAGTCAGCTAGCTGGAGTCTTCTTGCTTTAGCAAGTATTGGGGGGGCTGCTCAAGGACATCACGTGATTTTTCACGCGAACCCCCCCCCCCTCCCCCCCCCTTCCACCACCACCACCATCACCACCATCATCATCATCATCATCATCATCGTCATCATCATCGTCATCATCATCGTCATCATCATCGTCATCATCATCGTCATCGTCCTCTCCATCGTCCTCGTCC
>Ga0126342_10022616_pt1 | contig 10357 bp, 10 predicted proteins | sample Cyp1metagenome_FD_92528 | JGI IMG/M metagenome (GOLD analysis project Ga0126342, IMG submission 92528) | Coral microbial communities from Lord Howe Island, Old Settlement Bay, Australia - Cyphastrea 1 metagenome | ecosystem: Host-associated > Invertebrates > Cnidaria > Coral ...
ATATATGATATATATATATATGATACATATATATATATGATATATATATATATATATGTGATATATATATATGTGATATATATATATATATCATACAACCGTTATAAGTTATAAGCTATTAAGCATCCATCAATATGGATGATTAACCATCAATTATTGGAGCCTGTTAAGTATTGACTATTTTGACCATTTATCTTTAGGGCTTGCGGCCTTGAAAGGGGCGGTTCAGCCCCATCCAAAGTCGTTAAATCCTCTGGGGATCCTATTTATAATGGCTCACCACTGTGGTTCACCATTGTTCAAAACCAGCTCCCAACTGGGATGAGAATGTCTAATCATTTCCGATGTCTAATCGAACAAAAAATGAACAAAATACACATTTCTGGCTTAAATAGCCCAGAAATGCCCAGATAGAATCTTCTAGATCGAGGAGATTGAGAAGTTGATGCTGCGAAGCCCAATCCCGGAAGTATCATGCAGCTGTGTCTGTTACAGTAAGCACCAAAAAGATCGCTTGATCAGCATTTTTGTTTGCCGTAAAATTTGATGGACATGTTGGGGGTATACCCTCTGGTAAACTAACATAGCTATGGAAAATCACCATGCTATTAATGGGTAAATCCACTATTTCGACTGGGCCATTTTCAATAGCTAACTGTTAGTTTACCAGAGGGTATATCCCATTAATATCTCATTGTATCACTATAAGATCCCATTAAATCACTATAAATCCCATTAAAAATACCAGAGGGTACCATTTTTTGACCCCTTTTTTTGATCAGTTCTTGGCGAAATCTCCCACTTTCACGTTGATCCCATTGAATCCCAGGTGTCGCTTCTTGTGGACATTCGAAATGACGTGTTGCACACATCGAAAAATGAAAAAACCTTGGTGTATCCCCATTCTGGTTGGGGTTGTACATTCCCCTCATATATATATACATACATATATATAGATATAGATATATGTCTATGTATATATATATATCATGTCTCATAGTTGATATCCATATGAGATCTCCATAAAGATCTGTTTGGTTTAAATCCATTGATGCGTTGTAAAAAAAACCATTGGAAGCATACCAAGGCCGCCAAGGCGAAATCTGGAAATCTGGGCTGCCCCGCATGGTGCTGGCCGTGGCACCTGCCACTTGAGGTTCAACGCCCAACTCCAGCATCAATGGTCTACGGCTGCGCGGATGCAAAACGGCAAAACGTCTCGTGTCGTGTGAATATGTCATCGTAATGATCATTGAATATTTTTGTGAATCCCAGAAAAAAGAAATGCATATCTAATCTTCCAATCAATGTATACTATGTGCATATGTGTTGATCCACTGAGAAATTCCCATTGATTTACTGATGTTCTATGGGAAGATCATTTGGATTGTTTCACCCTGGTGACCATCACCCACCCTCTGGTAACCATCACCAGTGTTACCCTCTGGTTATGTCAACAGTTTGCTATTGAAAATGGCCCAGTCGAAATAGTGGATTTACCCATTAATCATTAATAGCATGGTGATTTTCCATAGTTATGTAAACGTTTACCAGAGGGTATGTCTGAAAAGATCAACCAACTATGTTGGTCTTGATAGTTGCAGCAATTAAATCCAGATCTTGATCTTGGGTGTGGCTTCCCCCACCAGAAACCGTACCATGACTGGGGATGCTTTAGCCAAAATAAACGGTGATGTGGTCACCTTCCAACAGATGATGGATACGTTGGGTTCAAATGGCTTATCCCAGCATCATAAAAATCATGGTGGGTAATCATCGGTCCAAACAAACAAAAATGGTAGGTGTACAAATAACCCACCATGATTTTTTTGATAACGGGATAACCAAAAAATTGGCAATCATGGGTGTGTCTCAAAAATGCAGTTTGTTTGTTTTTTTCTTGGGACACACCCATGTAGGTGTATATACATGTCTTGACATGTAGGCCAATGAGTCAACGAGGGATGTGGCGAACATTAAACGAAATAACAGCAGCTGAATCGGAAATGTGATCAAGAAACAAATGTAAATCAAAATACGCAACATAAAAAGGGGAGTATTATCTATGAGTCAACAAGAGTCATAATCTTACTCTGGATTAAACAGAATGAATTCACAGATTGAGTCCTTCAATTTTTTGCCGTTCTGCATGCCCTAACCTGGCAGACCTGGCAACATTCCTTTGGTAAAGCTTCAATGGTGGATGTGCGCCGCCAAAAGTTGGTGGTTGAGCCCTACCCCTCTGAAAAATGATGGATTTGGTCAGTTGGGATGATTATTCCATTCCCAATATGATGGGAAAAAAAAGTCATGTTCCAAACCACCAACCAGTTATATACTATATATATTGCTATTCGTGGATGGTGGTGGATGGTGGAACACCATCCAATTGAAACGATGATTTTTATAGCAGAAAGAAATGTCCACACTTTTGTTGTCAAAATCATACGGCCGGTTCTCGTGCATTCAACAATGGCTTTGAACTGTGGCTTTCCTGGGGGATCCCCCATAGCTGGATGGTTTAAAAAATGGAAAATCCTACAAAATCCCATCTATAAATGGATGATTTGGGAAATCCGCCCTACTTTGGAAAGGAAACCCCCCGAACATCTTTGTTTTGATCCCGCCGCTGTACTTCTTCGTTGTTCCACCCCACGTGGAAAATGAGCCGCCGACCCTTTGATGATGCCACCTGCACCGGAAAAAACGGGACAACCAACTCATTGGGATCATCAAAAGTTGATTCCATGAACAATAGTGAATTACTTGCAACAGTAAAGCTCTAAAGTTTAACTCATCATGAATATATGTTCAGCGGCTTAAACCCACAAGTCCAGCCACAATAGGTCCATTTTGTTTTGCATCAAATCCTAATTCCGTTGCTGATCAAATCGCAATTCTTTCTGTTCGAAAATCCCGATGATTGTTGCTTAGATCCCTCATTTCAATGGGTGAGCAAAATTTCAGGGGCGCGATCCCATTTTTAATCGTGGTTCATTTAAGTTCGTTTCATTTAGGTTCATATTTGTCATGAAATTTTTCATTGAAGTCATATCAAAAACATTTCGTCATGGTTCCATCTTGCCTAATATGATACCATCTGGTTATTTAACGGTTTGCCATGGAAAATCCCAACCATAAATGGAGGTTTATAGCTAGGGAAATAATTTATTTCTATGTGCCATCTACAGTATGCCATTTTTCTATGTCAGCCATAACCAGAGTTTTTCATGTGTTCCACATACGTTCTAGTGTCATCAGCCGCGTGGAAACTGCTCACTGGAGCCCCAGGAATCTCGATGGCCCCAACTGCCCCAATGTCCAGGGTTTTTTCTGGAGTTTCCCATGATTTTCCTATTCAAATGACCATTTACCCTCTGGTAATTTAACATAGCTATTGAAAATGGCCCAGTCGAAATAGTGGATTTACCCATTAATAGCATGGTGATTTTCCAGTTCGCTATATTAAACTACCAGAGGGTATAACTGGTTGGTGGTGCGTTTTAACCCTCTTGAAAAATGATGGACTTCGTCAGTTGGGATGATGATTCCCATATATCATGGATTTTAAAAAAAAACACCAAACCACCAACCAGATATTTTTATGGTCATTTAAATGGGAAAATCATGGAAGAAAATCCCCAGCCATAGCCATGGACATTGATAGTTGGGATTTTCCGATTTTCAAGAGATTTCATGGGAAAATCCTATGAATTCACCATGATCTCATTGCTTCCCCATCCAATGTTCATCCAGTTCCGGCTGATTTTCCACAGATTTGGGGATGGGTCAAAACCTTGTACGCCTGGTGAACATCAAAATAGCTGGGATTTATGGATGTTCATCCCCCTAAAAATTGTATTAATAGGTATTGATCCATACCCATTTCATCATTCCCACCAGGTGGTGCCCCATACTTAGCTAAGTTGGTTTATAACTCCAATAACTATGGTTTATGGCAGATATAACTATAGTTCATGGGGTTTATAAACCAACTTATAACTGGGGGGCACCATCCTGCATGGATCAATTCTCCAAGAACTCCCCCTCTTTCCAAGCACCTCCCACGCCAAAAAGGCCAGCTAAAACACCCGCCAGGCTGCACAGCAAAGGGTACCTCTGAGCTTGACCCTTCCGGGGACCGTGGAAACGGACCTGGTTTCGTGCCTCAAAAAAATGGGGCAGGAAACATGTGGTAATGATGATTTTCCCACTTCAATGCCGTTTGAGTACCAAAAAATTTAAAAAAAAACATGGTAAATCCTATATTGTGCTGGTAAATGTTATCAACTCCACTAAATCAGCATATGAAGTTTTCCTGAAATGGGGGTACCCCTAAATCATCCATTTTGGATTGGGATTTCCATTATAATCCAACTATTTAGGGGATCCCCCATTTATGGAAACCCCCATATCACTAGGGTAAGTGGTTATTAATCTGATTGTTGATGTGGCTATTCAAGCGGATATTCATGTGGCGACGTGGTTTAGATAAGTGGTTATTCCCAATAAACTAGTGGCTCACCAATGGAAAAATGAACCCATTTCGCAACTCTTTTACAACCAATATACAACCCGTACTTGTGACTGGGTACATTCCATGTACTAGGATGTGAATGGCAATGATATGTGCCGTGGTCAAATCATGGTATATGGAGCCCCTTGTAATGGGTATATAACGCTACATAAATCCCTATGACTGGTTTGATGAAAATCCGCCAATATGAGTAGATAATCCAGCTAATATTACCATGGCACCTTTTTTTTCAGTGGGGTAAAGTATGGACAATAGAACAATACATGGTGTTTTTTTTTATTACTGGGGTAAGTGGTCAATGAACAATAGATAAAAACCGTACAAACCACCATGGAGGTGCACCAAAATGGCCAGAAGGGAAGAAATATCTGTGGTGCTTAGTGAAAAAAGGCTCGTCTGGACGGTTTCAGGCAATATTGGGATGGTTTATAGGTTCACTGCTTTATCATTGGCTATATTTATTTGATTATAGTATCCTAAAAATAAAAAGGCGTTGTGAATCAATGTGATTATCAGTTACTATCCATTTACGAGTGAGTATGTGGGGGTTCTAATCCAATGGGGTTATATTGCAATTTTAACAACCCCAGTTATAGTGGGTGGGTTTCTATGGCCAGACAGCCAGAGTTTCTTGGCGCAGTTTCAGTGAAGATTTAAGTGATTGGCCAGAACTATAGGGGTGGTTATTGTTGGCATTATTGGGATATTACCCTCTGGTAAACTAATATAACTATGGAAAATCACCATTTTTGATGGATAAATCAACTATAAATCGCCATGTTCAATAGCTATGTTTGTTTACCAGAGGGTACCCCCCTTAACAAATTTTGGTTATTGGAGAGTTTACTGTTGGGATTACCTTTACCACCTGAGGTAGTTTGGGATGTTCCACCAATCTGGTTGGATTGATTCAATGAAGATTCCTGAACTCTGGTTGATTTCTTGCAATTGAAAACAAAAGTAAGACATTACGAGTGACAACGGAACGGCAAATTAAAAACACATCCAAAGGTCGGCATTACTCCTATGTTGACATGAGGCAATCGCCAGTACAGAAATGTCAGGTTCTCAAGGCGCCATCCCATGTACTTGGTGAGTTGGCTCGGTCAAATTGATGGGCTTAGAAACGAAACCATCATTTCGGTTGGATGGAAACAAAAGGTGTTTAAAACAGCCAAAAATCTGCTTATTCTGTCACCTCCCTTTTTTTTTTGGAGGCTGATAGCTGGGAAAACCCCATGAAAATCATCTATAAATGTGGGGACTTTCCATTGAAAAGTTCGATTGCCGGATGGTAAATCCATTTAAATCCTCTAAACCCGATTGAAGACCATACCGTATACCAATATACCGCTTGGATTCTACCGTGCCCTTCGGTGTCCTCAAAGATGTCTAGCTGGGACATCTCCGAACTAAATGGACAGTTTATTTACAAATACATGTGTATATATATATACCCTCTGGTAAACTAACATAGCTATTGAAAATTACCATTTATAGTGGATTTTCCCATTAAAAATGGTGATTTTCCAGTTCGCTATGTTAGTTTACCAGAGGGTATATATAATAGCCATAGTATCATGGTTATAGGGGCCCCATATCCCAACCCCCAAGGTGAAAATCTCATACTCTACAGCTCAGCTTTTCAGCTCCCCTCAGTTCACCGGATGGTGTTCACCGCGTTCCAGCGAATCTCTTCGCAGTGATAGTCATGGCCGTCCTGTCGGTCAAAAAATGCCATTTTTACCACCCAGAAATCCAGGGAATGGCAACCATATCACCTATAAACATGGTGATGACTGGGGGATGATTTATGATTGTTTTAACCACATCACTATTTTTTACTTCATGACCACCCAAAGCCGTAAAATTCTCTCTAGTTTTCATGCTTATTGGGGATGTTTTTCTTACGTTTTTCTTGCGTTTTTCGCGCCCCAGTGAGGTGTGTTGAAAACAACCCCAGCCGACCTCCTCATTTTCCAAGTGTTCATTGATGAGGATGTCCCGAAAAATCATCCCTCGCTGGGAAATCTGCGAGCCATCCCCATGGGAAAATCATGGGGATATTATGAAAGAAACATTTTCATAGCTACATAATATGTAGATATATGTATATTATATATATATTATAATATATATATATATATAGATACTATATAGATATATGATATTATATTGAAATATTATCTAATAGACATAAATATGTAGATATATATATAATGATCGAAAAATGGGACATCTATTGGAAAATCCTCAAGATATAGCGGTTTGTTAGTGGGCAACTCAGTTCATGGCTGATGATATAGCCCCTACACTCCTCAACATTCGTCAATCAACTTGGGTTTATGAGACCTCTCGATAATATTGGGGGTTGCATAAACTAAACAACCACGCGCTTTCTGTTCCAAACAGAAGTCACGCGGGTATGTTTCAAAATGTTGAACTCCAGCGGTGGATGGTTCCTCGGCCTTGCGAATTTTGGGAACGGTCCAATTTGCAAAAAACGATGAAGAAATCATATGGCAGTGTGTCAAAACCCATGGAATCCCCTGTAGTTCACATCAAAATAGCTGGGATTTATGGATGTTCATTCCCCTAAAAATGGTATTAATAGGTATTGATCCATCCCATATGGACGTGATGGGTCCAGCTGCCCAGCTTTCAGACCCTGGTTTGTCACTGCAGGATTTCTACCGGCAACATGTTCAGAGAAATCTCCACGGTTCCTCCCAAGAAAACCATAACTTTCTAGTGAAATCTCCCATTTTTCCTCCTAGAAATCTCCCATTTTTCCTGTTTTTCCCCGGTGAAAAACGCCGCCTTTTTCTTCGGCCGAGCTCCCGTACCGAAGCCCAAGACCCAGGGCAGCGTGGCCCAGGTGAGGAGCCAGAAACTCAGCGAGCCGCAGGTGACACCTGCAACGAAAAAAGGTTTCCATGGCGAATATTCGTTATTATAGTTATGATATGATGGATGTTATATAGTTATATAGTTATTAATAGTTAATAGTTATATAGTTATATACGTTATTAGTGTTTCCATGTTAATGATGGTTATGATATGTTATATAGTTATAGTTCACCTATAATAGTTATAATATGATGGATGTTATAATATTCATGATGGTTATGATACTAAAAAATGGAGAATATTATAACTATTCATATTTTCCATAACCATCATATGATTATTAATAAGAGTTATTTTTATATTGTCCATATTAATGATGGTTATGATACTTAATGATAGTTATGATATTATGATAGTAATGGTTAATGATAGTTAAGGATTATTGCATTGGGAATCTTAATGATAATGATAGTTATATAATGTTATATCAACGATAGTTGTACATGATGATTGTTCTTATATCAATAGATTGACCGGAAATAATCATTTGTGGCAATATGATCAGTCATGGATGGATTCATGGATGGACATTTCGTGAGATGAACCATTTTACAAAAACATATTTAATAAACAATATATCAACCTTTCAATTATCTCGTCATATCAACCATAATGAATGTAAATATCCATATGATAACCATAACATTATCAACCATATTTCTGAACCATGGATTTTTATCATAACATTATGGTTATGGAATATCCATCATCTCTATGGGATGATAGGTCAGGTTGTCAGGTTGTAAAGGGTCAGATGTTCCAGTTGGGAAGATGTGTTGGCGATGATCCTTCATAACTTGGAAGAAAATGTGATGATTGTTCCTTGGATGAAAGCTTATTCATATCCAATCCAAGTATCTTTGGATGATTCCCAATAACTTTGGAAGCTTGCTTTGGGAATAGTAATGGAACTATTTTTGGGGATGACAGTGGTGGGGATACCAATAGGAATGTGTATGTTTCAGTACTCCCAAAATAATGACTTTTGAGATGTTCCAGGAAATTTTAGGAAATCTCCCATGAATAGCCGGGATAATCAAATAAATGCTGAGAATATCTAGGTCAGGGGTGAATTGAATATTTGGGAAGATATATACCCTCTAGTAAACGTTTACATAACTATGGAAAATCAACTATGGAAAATCACCATTTTTCATGGCTAAATCAACTATTTCGACTGGGCCATGTTCAAGTTCGCAAACTGTTTGTTTACCAGATGGTATTTGGCATTTGGAATACCCTCTGGTAAACAAACATAGCTCTTGAAAAAAATGACCATAGAAATAGTGGATTTTCCCATTAATAGCATGGTGGATCTTTCCATAGTTTTTTGTAGGTTTACCAGAGGGTATACCCCAATTTCAACAAAATTTGAGAAGGTTTTTTCCCAGAGGGTATTTGTCATTTGGAATACCTATGAATTGAACAATCTTTGGCAAGCTCAGGGAAGAAATCTCGGGGCCACTCTCCTGATGGCACGATGTTTTCCAATCCGGGATTCTCCCAAAAAACCTGGGGAAATTAATGGAAATAATGTGGGAAATCTTATGTTAATGTGGGAAATTTTCATGGAAACATATTTTTGGGCGAGTTACATGATAGCAGCTGATAGCAAAATAGGTATTGAAATTTGGAGAATAGGTTTGATTCTTGTAATGAGATGACGTCCAACAGAGATTTGTTGCATTGGACCAAGCAATTTGTTTGAATTTTGGAAATGGACCCTCTGGTAAGTTTGTTATGAAAATGACCATGTTTATAATTTATAATATGTAAATCGTCTTTGAATGGGGCCATAGCTAAACAAACGTGCCATGTTGAATAGTAGAACGGATGATGAAATGTTTAAACAAGTACACCATACAAAGGAACACTGTTTGAAACAAGAGTGCCATGATACTGTGGATGGAAGGAATCCTGCATCACCAAAAGGATGGTTGAAGCCGTTTAAATAATGGGATGTTTACCACCTATCAACTGGTGATTCGGATTTCGCAACCATCCACAGTATGTTTATCATTCATTGTCCATTTCTATCAAAGTCAATATTTTGACCAACATTTAACCAACATGTTGACTGTTAATTTTCCATAGCACACCGTTTTTTCTTACCAAGCCATGGATCACCATGGATCGACGTGCGCCTACGATGGAGCCATGGCCGCTCCCTTTGAGGACCGTCAGAATCTGGGCGGATGAGAATAGCCTACCCACAGTGATGAATGACTGATGATCGAGGAGTGATGGTGGATGAAATTGATGAATGATACATGATGAATGATGAATGATGAATTATTGGTGGGTTCATCATAGAGGAGGAGGAGGATGGAGGATGGCGATGATCATGATCATCATGCTGATAGTTTTGTTGGATAATGAAAATAATGAAAGAATTGACAAGGATGACAACGAAGATGCCACCGATAACCAGGAGGAGGAATGAGGAGCAGGAAGGAGAGGAGGGCGATGACAGTGCTGCTGCAGTCCTTGGTCATGAACCAAGCTTGCCAGTTTCGTTCCCACAGAATCCGCAACTGGCAGCTGGCAGTATCCCACCAATATTTCAACAGTTTTGCTCCAGAAACCATGCTGTAGTCCAAAAAATCTCATTCTGGGGGTCTGCATTATGAAGAGCTCATAATGGGGGATGGGGCAGGGCTGATCGCCCTCTACCCCAGGTGAAAGACCATGTGAAACCAGCATCTAAGAATCTATTTGCACATCAAAACTAGCAAAGTCATTGCACCTACTTGAGAGCAGGCGGAGGCGGACGAAAGGTAGTGTAGCGGGAGAGGAGTGGTGTCAAAATGCTGCGCCCCTAAGATGATACACCAAAAACGTTTTTGCGCAGTCTAAGATGATTTTATCCAGAGCATGACTGCATGATACGGTGTCTTGTGCAGTGTGAAA
>Ga0126342_10022617_pt1 | contig 10356 bp, 7 predicted proteins | sample Cyp1metagenome_FD_92528 | JGI IMG/M metagenome (GOLD analysis project Ga0126342, IMG submission 92528) | Coral microbial communities from Lord Howe Island, Old Settlement Bay, Australia - Cyphastrea 1 metagenome | ecosystem: Host-associated > Invertebrates > Cnidaria > Coral ...
AGATAGATAAGGATAGATAGATAAGGATAGATAGATAAGGATAGATAGATAAGGATAGATAGATAAGGATAGATAGATAAGGATAGATAGATAAGGATAGATAGATAAGGATAGATAGATAAGATTAGATTAGAAAAGATTAAGATTAAGATTAAGATTAGATAAGATTAGATAAGATTAGATAAGATTAGATAAGATTAGATAAGATTAGATAAGATTAGATAAGACTAGATAAGATTAGACAAGATTAGATAAGATTAGATAAGGTTAGATAAGATTAGATAAGATCAGATAATATTAGATAAGATTAGATAAGACTAGATAAAATTAGATAAGATTAGATAAGATTAGATAAGATTAGATAAGATTAGATAAGATTAGATAAGATTAGATAATATTAGATAAAATTAGATAAGATTAGATAAGATTAGATAAGGTTAGATAAGATTAGATAAGATTAGATAAGATGAGATGAGATAAGATAAGGTAGATAGATAGACAGATCGACAGATAGACAGATAACTAACAAACAGACAAACAGATAGACAGATAGACAGACAGATAGATAGATTTGTAGATAGATAGACAGATTGACTGATTGATTGATTTCTTGATAGATCAATAGATCAATACATCAATAGATCAATAGATAGGTTGATAGATAGATGTTTTTAGATTGATAGATTGATAGATAGATAGATTCGATAGATTCGATAGATTAGATAGATTAGATAGATAGAATAAATACATGTAAATAATGGAAAGTAGGTTTACCATCATGTTGAAAACCGATTCATTATGCACAAAACTTTGGGGGGGCAATACATATATATATATGTGTGTGTGTGATATATATATATATATATATGTGTGTGTGTAATGTGTATATATATATATGTGTGTGTACATGTGTGTGTGCCTGTGTGTGGGCAAATAAACATATATGCAATCCCACTTTTTCGGGAACTCTGCTGAAGCAAAATACGGTGCCCCCGCAGGGTTCGGCTCAACTTTGCTTTATGGTAGATTTCTTAGATATAGATATACCTATGAGCTGGTAAACCGACTCTCATCCTGAGGGCTCCCTAATCTTACAGAGCAAACGTTCCCATTAATATCTCGTTAAATCAGCATATATAACAATTAAATCTGCGTATGCCATTATCTTCCCACTACGGTGGTAAACCTAATAATAAACCTACCATTGAGGGATGGTGTATACCTTCCATTCAAGATGATTTCGGTTTTTTATTATTATTGTGTTTCCCACACTATCTATACATATGTATATATATACATATATATATACTGATGTATATGTATATATAATATGTATATGTATATAGAATACATGTATATGTATATAGAATATATGTATATGTATATAGAATATATGTATGTATGTATGTATATATATATGTGTGTGTACCCTCCTGTCATCAAACGTGTCAATGAAAAATCCACCATGTAGTTCGATGATTTTCCAATCCAATCTACAAACCTCCATCTAGTTTCGGCGATCCATCCACGTTTGATTGCCAGAGCATACATGCATTTTTATCCCATTTTTATCTCATTATTATCCCTATAAACCGTGTACAACCATATAAAGCGATAGAAAGCCATATTACATCATAGTACACAATCTTGAACCATATTATATTATATTGATATATTTATCAATTTATTCATATTGATTTACTTATTTATATGTATTTATTCATATTGATTTACTTATTTGTTTACATATCCCCGTGAAACAATCCAGAACTTCAACCTGTGCTACCACGAGCGCGTGGCGACCCCGCCTGGGACTTCCCTCCGTCCTCGGGCGGCGCGTGGCGAACGCCACATGCGCCGGCAGCGTGGCACGCTCGCGCGGCTTCTCGACGAGGGCCATGGGCTACAGCTGCACAGAGGTGTCAATCATGATTTCTATGGTTTCATATGGTTTCATTCAATGGATTGGGTTAATGGAAAATCTACAGGAAACCATGGTTTTTACCATCAAATATAGTGGTTTACCACCAATTCTATGATTCATGTGATTTAATATGGTTTAATATGGTTTAATTTAAATAATCAATGATTAATGGGTATTGTAACCAACCATGTCTTAATGGGATTATAAGGGGACAATAATAGGATATGAATGGGATAAAGGACGCCTGATTCTACCATTTGGTGGTTTTATAAATGTTGAAATGTTCGTGGTTTACTATTCTTTTCCAGGGCTTCTCAATGAGAATAGGCCTACCAATAACTAACCCAATGCATCCCGATGCCATAAACGACGACCATCTGCGGATGATTCAAACCAACCAACCATGTGTTTAATGTTTTCTTTATTGGATCTATGTTTGTTACGTTCTCAACCCTCTGGCTGTCATCTGTTGCCATGATTTGCCATGGGGGTGGATGCGTAGGTATGATCATATTGAGCTCTGACCCCAAATCGCCCATGCTTCGGGGAGCAAAACACCTGCGCAGATCACCTGACAGGCTGCGAGGTATCTGTGAACACCATGGTTCCTGCTGGTGTCCTCCTAGGTATGTGTGGTTGGCTCATGTTCACCCATCCAACTAGCCAGAGGCCATAGTCATAATCAGAAAAAACCCAACAGTGAACCTAGTGAACCTAGTGAACTCTTTGGCAACTTAGCTAGTTGGACAGTTGGACCTGGGGCACCACCTGACAATCACAGGCGCCCATCCGCCCATCCGTTGCTCGAACCATTTTTTGAGGCTACTCGCTGTCGGCGCTGTCCTTCGGTGGAGCCATAGCCATCATGGATCATCATGGGATATGGAGGATATGGGGAGATGGTACCACCGCCTACGACTGGGCTCCCCTGTTTTTGCCTGTGTTTTGGGGACAAATTGCTCCACCCCCCCAAAAAAAAAACACATCGCAGAACAAAATGAGGGGACAAAATGCAAAGCGATTGGGAATGCAGCTGAAATTGACATTCGCAAAAACTGAGGAAAAATACAACATATATATATATATATAGATATATATATATATGTATAAATGCGAAAAAAATGCAAAATAATTGCGGAAAAAAGCAAAACACCAATAATTGCTGAGGTGGTTACTGTTTGCTTTTTTTGCTGTCTTTTGCGCTGTTTGTGCCTGTTTTGTTGCATGGTTTTTCAATCGCCTTGGCATTTTTGAAAAAAATGCGGATTTCCAGAAGAAACTTGGTCGGGGCACCTGGGAAATGATCTGGGGCGAGGGAGGCCGGAAAATCAAAGGTGCGAAATCACCACCGTTGTGGTTGATCTGTCATGATCTTTCCTCCTCTGTTGGTCAACATCCCCCGTTTGGGGTGCTGAATCCATGTGTTTTCTGCAAACGAAAAACATCATCCGTGTGCTCTACGTGTGGGTGTGCCCGAATATCTATGGTCATTGTGAATGCCGGATGCGGTTTTAAACCCAATAAACGCCAGTTTCTCAATTTTTCTAGAAAACCACCCCAACATTTAGGAAACCCATCTGATATTGTGATTGCTTTTCCATGCTTTTCCCTAAATCTCCAAAGCCACATACCTTTGCTGTCCTCCTCATCCTCCAGCGCTATGCAGCACTTCCTAAGCTTGGGGAAGCACCAAGCTGGGACGCACAGTTTGCTTATGGAAAATGGACCATTTACAAATGATTTACCAATCCAGAACGGTGATTTTCCATAGCTATCTTATAAAACGACCAGCCGATTTTTCATAGCTATCTTAAAATGACCAGTGGATTTAGAAATGTTTTTCCATATCTTATACATAGCTATCATACAAATATCATATAAATCCACATATAAATCCACTTCAAAATGTTCTTTTCCTAGAAGGTCAAACGGCTTCGCGTCAGGCGCTTGCCCTTCAGGCATCTTCAGGCCCCCGGCAGCTTCTTCTTGGACTTGCCTCGGAGCAGGGGAGGTTTTCCCATCAAACCTGGAAGCTCAAAGCAATCCTTCCGGTCCTTCCATGAGGAATATCTATAATTATGTATAATTTTAAATATGTGAGGAATATGGACCCCAATTGACAGGTTTGAACTAAGTTTGAACTTGAAAGAGGCCCGACATTGGCGTCGGTTGGATCGCTTGCCGTTTGCCGGTGGGATCCTGATCTTTTGCTTCTTTAGATCCAAGTTGTTGCAATACCATCATGCTTGCATAGCTGTGCTAATCAAAAAACTGATTGTGAAAAGCAAGTTTTGTTTGATCATCACTGTTGGTCATCTAAATCCACATCTTTACCACTGAATTTCACATATGGCATGTGTGGTGCGAATTTCTCATGTTTATAGGTGACATTCTAATGAGTGAAATTGCAATTTCTTTTAGTTAAATTCTCATGTGTATGGCATAAGTTCTATTCTTTTACGCTGAAGACTGAAGAGATCGTTTTTATCTGCAAAGTTGCGATTCTTCTCTGCGAAACTTGAACTGTCCCGGGTCAAATTGTCATGTTTTTTTTGTGAAATTCCCATTCCCATTTTTCACAGATGAAACTCCAAGTTTTACAGGTGAAACATGGTGAAACTCTGAGAGTTGCCACATGTTTTTCCGTGAAATCCTCATTTTTTCGGCAGCCCAGCAGGTTCCTGGGCTAACCGGGCTCTCCAGCAGCGCCCGCTCGGCGCGGCGCTTGCGGCGCAGCTCCTGCTGTCTTAGCTCCTGGTCGTTGAGTTCCAACTCACCGGGAAAGATGGTTGGTTTGAGCCATGAAATCCATGGTGGTGTGATATGGATTACCCTCTGGTAATTTAACATAGCTATTGAAAATGGCTATTTATAGTCTGGATTTTCCCATTAAAAATGGTGATTTTCCATAGTTTTTTGTATGTTTACCAGAGGGTAACCATTCAGATGGGTGAAAAAAAACGGAAAATGCTGGAGATATCATGGAGATACAGTGGTTTATTCGTCAGGTGTCATGGGGAGTTAACAAGCAAACATCGGGATTTAAGCAACAAACATATAGATTTAACAAGCAAAAATTAGGCGACAAAACGCTGAAAATGGGGATTTCAACCGTGGATTTAACCGTGAAGAATCACCAGCAATTTGACTCAGATTTATTATGATTTATTTGTTTGATTTATGATAGCTAAGTGGAGAAACATCATGTTCGTAGTTCGCTCTTGGCTTTAGACATGTCGCCCAAGCTCATGGGGTTTACCAACCCATGAGTAGCTGGTGCCACTGGGATTTTCCGGGCAGATTAGAACGTAATTGCCAGCAAAAGTGGAGGGTTAACCGTCTCAACCACAAAAATCTGAGATTTACACGGCAAAGACTGGGATTTAACAATGAAAAGGGTGGATTTGTATGTCTATTGCGTTTTGATATTTACAAAGTATGACAAAAGAGACGCTGCCCAATCCACGATTGATTGTTACTTTCTAATCCTCGACCAAAATCTCTTTTCCCAATCGTTGACAAAAATAAAAAAGCATTGATAAAAAAAACCGTCTCCAATCCATGACTAATCTTTATTTTCCAATCTTCGACAAAAATTTCTGTGCCCGCGTCGATAAAAAAGACAAAAATCTAATTCGCCGACCCTTGCTGGCAAGGGAAAAACCGTTAGAGAAAATTGGAGAAAGGTGTAGAGGTTGCGGCAAAATACATTACGAAAAAATGCATGTCGGGCAAAATATAATGGAAAAAAATGGCATCTAGTGCGAAATACATAAGAGAAAGGCGCAGAGGTTTCGGCAAAATACATTACGAAAAAATTGATTGTGGGCAAAAAACAATGAAAGAAAAACGGATTCAGGGCAAAATAGATTGGAGAAAGGCATAGAGGTTGCGGCAAAATACATTACGAAAAAATGCATTCCGGGCAAAATATAGTGGAGAAAAAAACGGCATTTAGTGCGAAATACAATGGAGAAAGGCGCAGAGGTTTCGGCAAAATACATCATGCATTGTGGGCAAAATAAAATGAAAAAAACGGCATCTAGGGCAAAATAGATTGGAGAAAGGTTTAGAGGTTTCGGCAAAATACATTACGAAAAAATGCATTCTGGGCAAAATGCAATTTTTCTCCATTGTATTTTGCCCAGAATGCTTTTGTTTTGTATGGATTTTGCCGAAACTTCTACGCTTTCTCCATTGCATTTTGCCCCAAATGTAATTTTTTTGCCATTGTATTTTGCCCAGAATGCATTTTTTTTGTATGTATTTTGCCGAAACCCCTACTCTTTTCTCCATTGCAGGTTGCCTCAAATGCCGTTTTTTCTTTTGTATTTTTCAAAAAAAAAAATCCTGTGTATTTTGCCTAAACTTTTAAGCTTTTCTCCATTGTATCTTACCCCAAATGCAATTTTTCTCCATTGTATTTTGCCCAGAATGCTTTTGTTTTGTATGTATTTTGCCTAAACTTTTAAGCTTTTCTCCATTGTATCTTACCCCAAATGCAATTTTTCTCCGTTGTATTTTGCCCAGAATGCTTTTGTTTTGTATGTATTTTGCCGAAACTTCTACGCTTTCTCCATTGCATTTTGCCCCAAATGTAATTTTTGGCCATTGTATTTTGCCCAGAATGCATTTTTTTTGTTGTAGAGTTTCTTTCCCCTTGACAAATTGTATCAACTCCCCACAGAGTCCATTGCTTGAAAGTTCTTTTTTAGGAGCGCTTTTCAAATTGATGTCCAGCACAATATATGATCCGTCCAATACATTGGCTGCCCACGGGTTGCAGTAACTAGCAAAAAATGCATCTGGATTGTCGTGATCGTTTTTATTTTTTAAACGTGGATTGGAATATATATATATATATATTGAGGTTTGGACATTGTATTTTAATTCTGGATTGTAGAAAAAATATGATTGTAAAAACCAGTTGTGGATTGAACAGCCCTTGATGACAAAACGTCATTTTAGCCGCTCAAAATATATCAAAATATCTAGAAATTGGTGACGAACAGCAGAAATGGAGGTCGACAAACGAGACAAGCGAAGATCGGGGGGGCTCGCTGGATCTGGAACTCTTGGCTGACAGAGCTTTTGGAAAGGCTCCCAGCAAGAAAAAGAACTGCTTGGTGGTGCAATACCCTCTGGTTATGTCAAAATAGCTATTGAAAATGGCCATTTATAGTGGATTTTCCCATAAAAAATGGTGATTTTCAATAGCTACGTTAAATTACCAGAGGGTAACCATGTTGAAAATTATGAGTTCGTCAATGGGAAGGATGACATCCCATATATTAATATATTTTTATGGAAGTCATAAAAGCCATGTTTGAAACCAACCAGAAGAACTATAGATTGATCAGTTTCCCAGGTTCCAACATCCCTTTGAGCCAAGCGATGGGCCAAGCGGTGGCCTCGATCTTGGCGATGGCAGTGATGATTCTCCCATCTATACTTGGTGCAGGCCAGGGGTTTTCTTTGCCATGGGCATCACCGTTTAACCCACATAAGTTGGTATTAGCGACCCCGTTCATCATTTTCATATACCCGCGAACTGTTCGTGGAACTTCACCGCCCTGTCGGACAGCCCTGTGTCTCTGAGGACTCTTTGATTCCTCTGGGTGGATTACTATGATTCACACACCACGAACGAGAATGAATCAGTTACCATCTGGTAATCAAACATGGCAACTTCCAAGTTGTAGACGATTGTCCTATTGAAACCTCCATTCATAGGCCGTTTCCCAGCCATGTTTGATTACCGGAGAGCGCACCATTTGGGGACAATTCCCTCTATTCATCATGATTTACGGGGCTCGGTCGGCCACTGCTCCGGTTTCCATGGATTAAATTAGCTTGAAAGCCAAAGGGAAACAACACACTTGTTTCGAAACGAAAAATGGGTCTCCGGTCAATTTCTGGCCATCCAATTCCAGATGAATTGAAGACAGTTTATTCAACCACTGTCGGAATGGGAGAATTGTTTATGATTTCCGTTTTCTGGCATTCATAATGTCCACTTTATTCATCCAAAGATGATTTAATATATCACCCTGCAAACTAACAGATGTGGAAAACCCAGCATTTATAGATCGGACTTTTCCTAGGGAAACCATCGGTGTTCCACATCCTTTTGTATACCCCATGGGGTCCCCGGGGTATCATTCATCACGGTTTACTCCGCTTCCGAACGCGCGGAAAAACCCTTCAGAGCGACCCCGCTGTTTCCTCCTGCTCCTCCGCTTCTCGTTCCTCCCTCTCCTGTCGCGGATGAAGAAACACTATATACCCCATAACTCAACTTAAAATGACTTTGACTACAGAAAAGTGTCTGGAAATCCGAAGTCAAGTCAACTATCCAGTGAACTTGGTTCTAATTCTAAGTATTGGATTTTGAATGCGTTTGAACGGGGCTTTGGCCCGGGACTTGAGGCTTTTGTGGCCCCCATCTCTTTTTTGTGTGGTCAGGCTCTCTACTTGTAGCTTCCTTGTACCTAGAAAATCTGGAAACAGGGAAAACCCTTTTTCGAGGGGCGCCATGTCATTGGAGAAAATGCGAATATCATCCACAAAATGGAGGACCTCCTTTGGAATTATAGCTCTCCTTTGGTGTCTATAAACGCCATCTGGAGCATTTCCACTTCCCAAAAACTTGGCCTTGAACTACTCAAAAAAAGGTGCTGATTTTATTCAGGGTTATTTAGGGTTGGTTTAGGGTTTATTTAGGGTTGGTTTAGGGTTTATTTAAGGTTTATTTAGTTGGCTTAGGGTTATTTAGTTTAGGGTTGGTTTAGGGTTTATTTAGGGTTGGTTTAGGGTTTATTTAAGGTTTATTTAGTTGGTTTAGGGTTATTTAGTTTAGGGTTGGTTTAGGGTTTATTTAGGGTTGGTTTAGGGTTTATTTAAGGTTTATTTAGTTGGTTTAGGGTTATTTAGTTTAGGGTTGTTTTAGGGTTTATTTAGGGTTGGTTTAGGGTTTCTTTAGGGTTGGTTCAAGGTTTATTTAGGGTTGGTTTTAAGTTTATTTAGGGTTGGTTTCGGGTTTATTTAGGGTTATTTAGGGCTATTTAGTGTTATTTAAGGTTGGTTTAGGGTCTATTTAAAGTCTGTTGAGGGTTGGATTAAGGTACATGTAGGGATACAAGATATGTATACAAAGAAAGAAAGAAGGAAAGAAAGATAGATAGATCGATGGAGGGATGGATGGATCGATAGATAGATAGATAGATAGATAGATAGGTAGATAGATAGTAAGATTAGATTAGATTAGATTAGATTAGATTAGATTAGATTAGATTAGATTAATTAGATTAGATTAGATTAGATAGGATAGGATAGGGCAGATTAGATTAGATCGATTAGATCGATTAGATCGATTAGATCGATTAGATCGATTAGATCGATCGATTAGATAGATTGGATAGATTAAGGTAATATTAGATAATATTAGCTTAGATTAGATTAGGTTAGAATAGATAGATAGATAGATAGATAGGTAAAGCATGGTAAAGCCACAAAAGCCACAAAAGCCAGGCTGGAAAACAAAGCAAAAACAAAAAAACATAGCCCTCCCTCAAAAATCCTTGGATTTCAATCCGTAGTCACTTTCAGTTTCTCTGCAAGGTCAGGTATGGACCAACCAAAAATAGACTGTGCCAAGGTCACCAGTGCAACCCAAGATCCGAGTCGCGAACCAAGAATCGACAACTGAAATGAAACCCTCTGGTTACCCTCTGGTGAACTAACAAAAACCTATGGAAAATCACCATTCTTAATGGGAAAATCCACTATTTCTATGGGCCATTTTCCATTGCTATGTTAGTTCACCAGAGGGTATTTTGATGATTCTGGGTGTTTTACGAAACCCGGCCTCTGGGTTTCATATCACCCCTCTCGACCTGATCGTTTTTCATTACGGCGCCCGTTTAAAAAGTGACCTTCTTTTCACGCTCGCGCCGGGCTTCCATCTCCTCCTGAGCGTATTTCGTTGGAGACTCTCGCATTTCGCTCAGGGATTTCCAAGCCACACTTGATGACCGGAGATTGTATCTCTATGTGTTCTATATAGTCTGTGTGTATGGCCTATGCTCAAATCACAGTCACGTATTCTTGTACCTACTGAGACTTACATGCCCATCTCTCTCTCTCTCTCTCTAATTACATCTATTCTGTCGTATATTGATGGTAACATGTCTATCTGTTCGTGCTTGTCGTTACTATCATTATTCCCATGTCATCTTCAAGATTGTCATTGTGACCCTCTGGTAAGCTGTCCCAAAAAAAACGATGGCAAATCGCCATTTTGTAGCTGGGTAAAAATTACTTTACTTCGTGTGATCCCCACCATGACATTTATACATGTTCTTACTGGCACATCTTCTGGCATTCTATCTGACATATCTTCTGACATTCTATTTGGCATTCTATCTGGCATA
>Ga0126342_10022618_pt1 | contig 10356 bp, 10 predicted proteins | sample Cyp1metagenome_FD_92528 | JGI IMG/M metagenome (GOLD analysis project Ga0126342, IMG submission 92528) | Coral microbial communities from Lord Howe Island, Old Settlement Bay, Australia - Cyphastrea 1 metagenome | ecosystem: Host-associated > Invertebrates > Cnidaria > Coral ...
AGCATCAAGAGCGTGTCTGAAGTTCCAAGAACATGCTAGAAGCGTAGCATCAAGAGCGTGTCTGAAGTTCCAAGAACATGCTAGAAGCGTAGCATCAAGAGCGTGTCTGAAGTTCCAAGAACAAGTTAGAACAAAACAAAGAAGCGCGCGACAAGAACGTTATTACACCCCCCCCACCCCCCAACCGCAGAAATATACAAAACTGTACGAAAACGCCAAGGGCGTGTGCCTCCGACTACATAAGTAACGTAGCATGAACAATGTCAAAAAACAATTAACGCGGCATGAAAGATGTCAAAAACACATAAAACCACACGGCCAAATAAAGGTCGTGCTCCAACTACACACACATGCACAACCACACGTTGCAGAACACCAAGGGAGAAACGATTCGAGCCCGGCACGACCGCAGCCGCACCCGCCGCGCACACAAGGTACCCTTCATCGCCGCCTGCAGCCACTTTGCTCGAAAAAACACAAGGTTTCGTGCCCCGGTTTCCTCCAACCCAAACCCCATGCAACATTCATGCAGCCACTACAGTCACCACTTCCCAAAGTTGCAACTTACCAAAGTCACCACTTCCCTTAGTCACCACTTCGCAAAGTAACCATATTCCCTTCGTCACCACTTCCCTAGGTCACCACTTCCCTTCGTCACCACCCTTCGTCATAGTCAGCACTTCCCTTGATGTATTGTTATGTTGTTATGTGGTGTAAAGTCTCACACCACCCTTCGTGACGTATTGTTATGTGATGTAAAGCCTAGCACCACCTTTCAAGATGTATTTTTATGTGATGTAAAGTCACTTGAATAAAAGTCATCCGTAACTCGGAAGATTGCTTCCCAACTTCCTTTGATAATAACTTTATACATGAGGCTTGTGGTGGTTGTTTAGTTGTTGATGTGTTTTTGCCCCAGCATATCCAACATCTTTCACTTTCAGTGCTGCTTTCTGTTTTGCATTCTATGAATGGACATTTGCTACAGGCAGAATCCTCAAAAAACATGTGAAGATATTGAAGATTCGAACTCGAACCAGGAAAGACACCATGGAAAGTTGCACTGTGAGTAGTTTTGCCTCAGAACGGTGTTAAAGGCAATGGATGATGCAGTCCACAAACTTGAGGCCAAATTGAAAGCTGCAGTAGAAGTTCTTTCCCAAGCGATGGACATTTAATGGTGGGCTTGAAGTTCGAAACCGAAAAGTACGATCCGCTGATGATTCCGAAAAATGTGGCAAATCGATTTAACAAGAAGTGGAATGCTTGTTTTCAAAAACCTGACTTGTGATGGTTCCATGATCCGTCCTTCAGTTTTTCATTTCCAATATATTCCAATGAAGTTTGCCAGCCCATGCCTTTGACTGGCACGTCTCATGCTCAACCAAAGCATTCTTTCAATTTAAAATCTGTGCCGTCATACCGCAAAATGTGTGGACATGTGTGGGCTCATCTTCGGCCCCTTTTTGTTTTTTTGTTGCAAAGTTTCGGGCTGGAGCCTGTTTTTCCCCACATCTTTGTGTGGGGTTCTTGTTTTTGGTTCTGCACTCCCGCCTCCGGCCCTCCTCCTCCTCCTCCTCCTCCCGCCTCCTCCTCCTCCTACAACTTGCCCACACACAACTTGTCCACACACAACTTGCTCACACACAACTTGTCCACACACAACTTGCTCACACACAACTTGTCCACACACAACTTGCTCACACACAACTTCTCCACACACAACTTGTCCACACACAACTTGCTCACACACAACTTGTCACACACAACTTGTCAACACTCAACTTGTCCTCACACAACTTGTCCACACACATCCTACAACTTGCCCACACAGAACTTGTCCACACACAACTTGCTCACACACAACTTGTCAACACACAACTTGTCCTCACACAACTTGTCCACACACAACTTGTCCACACACAACTTGCTCACACACAACTTGTCACACACAACTTGTCCACACACAACTTGTCCTCATACAACTTGTCCACACACAACTTGTCCACCTTCACTTTGCGTGGCAGGCGTGGCACTTGGCGACATGGACCTCCACTTTGCGTGGCATTTTTGCGTGGCAGGCGTGGCACTTGGTGACATCCACCGTCACTTTGCGTCGCAGGCGTGGCACTTGGTGACATCCACTTTGCGTGGCAGGCGTGGCACTGATGGCACTGGGCTGGCTCTGGTGGCGCGCTTGGTTCCCAGATGACGCCGTGGACGCCACGGCTCTTTGCGTGGCAGGCGTGGCGCTCGGCGACATGGACGTGCATCCTGCGTGGCAGGCGTGGGGCTTGGTGACATCTACCTTCGTTTCAGGTGGCAGGCGTGGCACTTCTGGCACTTCTGGCTCTGGGCTGGTTTTAGTGGCACGATTGTCCACACACAACTTGTCACAACCTGTTGCCCACACACAACTTGTCGACATACATTTGTTGCACATGCCAATCCTTCACCATCTCTTTTCAAATTCCCGCGTTTCCCATCCCATCTTTACCTTTCTTTTGCCAGTTATCGGAAGAAGTTGACATGTGGGGTTATCCGGTCCTTTAATTTTCCAGGATTTTTTGGAGTTGGACATAGTCGCGCGCGTTTGAAGTAGACCTTTGCCGCGCTTATATCTCAGGGCTGGAATTGTTCGGAGTTACGCATCAAATAAGCTGAAGCGCTGCTGGCAATCGGAGTCCTTGGAGCCCTGAAAAGAGTTCCAAAAGTTTCGTATCTTGAATCGGCCTCTTGAAAGATCTTGAAAGCGCGTCGAAGGACAGAGAAGTCCTGGCATTCTTCCGGGATTTGGATATTGAGCCAAGCGAGGCCAAGTTCCTCTTTGACATGCTAGCCTCCCGGCCAAACAAGGCACATCACGAACATGTGCAACAAACATTTGCAACATTTGACAAGTCTCTAAGCTTCTCTAAGTCTAAACTTGGCGATGATAAATCAGGAGCATTTCCCTGGTGTCCGGCTGTCAGGTATTAGTTCACCTGGTAGGCACCTGCAGAGGGCTTGTGTTTTTAAGGTCACATGTCAAGATCTGTCAAGGATATTCCCGCACTTAGTTGCATTGAAGGAAACTTCGGATGAAATCTGACCCACTTGATTAGATACGCAGCAGGCGCAGGCTTATGTAGTCGCAGAGGCAGGCGAAAATGAGCGGCTTATGCTTGATGTCGGAATGTCTTTGAACTTAGGACATCAATCAGAGCGGCAGTATTGATTTCGAGGAATTCTTGCTGCTCGGTCCTGCTTGGTTGTTATTCCTTATTATTTCAAGACCGTGAGTTGCAGAACGACCGTGGTGTGGGCGATGAAGTTGCTGCGCAATGCACTGGATTTCAGACATGGCAACCAAACAGCAACTTGGCAAGTCAGGAACGGTTGCATTCGACTGCAAGGGAGTGCGAAGGACTCTTGGCGGGAAGAGTGAGGGAAGGTCAAGCATGGTCAAGCATGGTCCTGCGTGGTTAAACCCATGGTCAAGCCCATGTTCAAACATGTTCAAACATGTTCAAACTGCGATTTGTCATCTTTGTATCACATGCTATCACATCTGTAAGGAAATTTGCTAACAGCTGCTAACATGTGTATGTGTACATGTGCGTACTAATAGTATATGCGTAGTAATAGTATGATTCGCGCGCCAGGCGATTGATATGCTGGTGGTGACTCGAGAGACCAGACTGGCTTTTGAGCAGCTCTCTGGCCACATGCGACGATTTCAGGTGGGAAGTGTTTGGTTTTCCGATGTTTTCCTTTTCAGCTTCAAGTCCTTCAGATCGTGATCTCAATGAAATCTCAAGTTTGAACGGTAGATTTGTGTAGATTTATGGTAGATATATGATATGAGATATGTATAGATATGATAGATTTGAAATCTAAATGAGATGGGCCAAACCGAGACGCGCAACACGGATCTCGCAACACGGATCTCGCAGGCAGAGCTTTCAATCCTGACGGAAAAACTCATGGGGTGGAAGCGGCAGGAATCCTAGGGAATCCTCCTGCGGAGGGTTTCCAATGGAATTCCAATGATTTCCAAAATGTCAAAAAAAAGACTAGTCAAAAAGGCCATAGATAGAGATGGCAAGGGTGTTTATTTCAACACGGTCAATTCAGCTGAGCTGCTGTTCAAAGTCTCAAAAGTCCGGCGGTTTTTGCATCCACCTGGCCGGATGTTTTGATGTCACTGCTGTGACTGCTCCAAACCTGGACTGGTCTACTAATCACAGCATGTATCATAGAAGGAAATTTAGAACTCAAACTTCCGACAATATGTACAGATGGAAAAGCAGAGGTGGGAAGACTCAGAGAAGAGAAGAGAAGAAGAGAGAAGATCAGAGAAGAGAAAGAGTCAGAAGAAAGGAGATGCAGGTGCGCGAAAAGGTGGAAAGTGGCGATTCCCTGTGTTTTTCTCATGATTTGTGGCCCCGGAGGGTTGAAAAGTAGGCTCGCTAAAGCGGTGGGTGCGGAGCCACCTGGCCAGATGAGAGAGGAAAAATTGCACGCCGTTGTGGCGCGAAGCACTCCGCGTTCAGAGCATTTTTGGAAGTTGAGATGTCGAAAAAGTGCATGCCGTTGCGGCGCAAAGCACATTGCGAAGTCAAAATGTACAAACCACTTTTGGAAGTTGCCATGTCAAAAAAGTGCACGCCGTTGTGGCGCGAAGCACGTTTCCAAGTCAAAATGTACAAAGCACCTCAGTGTCGGACCACTTTTGGAAGTTGAGATATCGAAAAGGTGCACGCCGTTCTGGTGCGAAGCACATTTCCAAGTGAAAATTCTAAAAACACCACATGTTCGCGCCACTTTTGGACGTTGAAGCGTCGTTTTGTGTGGCAGGCGCCAGGGATTCTGCACCTTTCCAAAAGTGAGCAAAACGGGAGGGTTTTGTAGCATTTCCAAAAACGATGGCAGTCATGGGACATTTCAAGAAGCTCTGCAAAGATGCATTTCGTGTGGCAGGCGCGGTACAAGAGACATGTTCATCAGAGATGTTAGGAGGTTAGGGCGCTGATTTCCTGAGAGGGTTGCATTTTGGAGCATCAGATCTTCAGGTTTGCTAAGATGATTTTGCGTGACAGGCGCAGCACTTCGTATGACCTGGCATCACTTTTTCGTGGCAGGCGCAGCGCTTACACAGATAGAATGGAAAAATCGTAAAACGCATTGGCACGAGGCCGTCAGCTCTGCACTCAATTTTCCATGTTCGAAGGAAATCTCGCAGAACTGCTTCGTTTTTGATGTTGTCAACTTCCAAAATTGAGGAAGTCTCGCAGAATTGCTTCGTTTTGATGTTGTCAAGTTGGAAAATTGTGGATGTCTCGCAGAATTGCTGCGTTTTTGATGTTGCCAACTTCGAAAATGGAGGAAAATCTCGCAGAATAGTTTCATTTTCAATCTTGCAGGTAGACAGATAGATAGATAGACAATTACAACTACAACTACAGCTACAACTGGAACTACACTACATTACGCTACATTACACTAATTACACTACACTACACTACAGCTACAATGTTACAACTACAACTACACAGTCACTACACTACACTACACTAAATACACTACACTACGCTAATTTCACTTCACTACAACTACAACTGCAACTACAACTACATGACACTACACTACACTAAACTACACTACATTAACTACAACTACAACGACAGCTACAACTACAACTACAACTACAACAACTCTACACCACACTAGACTACATTACACCATTCTACACCACAGTACGCAACACAACAGTACACTACACTATGCTACATTACGCTACACTAATTTCACCACAACTACAACTGCAACTGCAGCTACAACTACAACTACAGCTGCGCTACAGCACACTACATCCAGCAGTTTTGGGTGAGGTGACCACTGCAACCATTGCTAGCATTCCAAAAAACATAACTCCGACAACCTTTCAGTCCATCAGTGGATTTGCTCTGCCATCCATGCATCACAACAACCCACCTCTCCTATAGTGTCCTATCTTTGAAACTTCCGCCACCGCCTTGTGCGGCACTACTGGTATGCATCGAGGACAACTTCAGACAATTTCAGACAATGTTGATGACAGGAGGCTTAGTATGTTTTCCATTAGTGAACGTTGCTGCTGTTGTTTTTGACACAGCTCAGTGTTTCAAAATACCGAATTGACTGAGTTGGTTGCAGCATTTAATTCTGTTTAATTCATGATTTTCAACCCAACGTTTTTCGGGCTTCCAAAGGAAGCAAGCGGCATACCCAAAGCCCGGAACACCTGAGGTGAAGCATGGCTCCAGAAAAGATGTTCCGAAACTGAAGCAGGCGAACAGGCGAACAGGCGAACAGGCGAACAGGCGAACAGGCGGCAGGTGCAAAGATGTGCCATGATGTGCCATGATGTGCCATGTGCAAAGTGAGAACGAAGTGGCAGAACCAACTGCAAAACCAGCCGCACACAGCTCTCGGATCTTCTCGGATCTTCTCGGGCTCAAGATCTGACAGCTGGGCACTGGGCGCGGAGTTACAAGGCGGGAGTTAAACCAATTTTTGTTTGGCCAAAAAACGAAGATAACGATAGGTATATTTGAAATATTCATCAGATATATCACTGATGTCATCTTGAGATATACAATAGCTGATGATACGCTAATAACATTAAGGAAGGATCTTACATCTGAGACTGATCTACATTTGAAACAGCTGCTAACCACACAGGTGAAGTGAGATACACATCTGATGATGACTAGTGATGACGAGTGACTTGGGAGATTTCACTGTGCAATCTGCAACACGTCCATCATGTCCTCATTTTTGCTTCCCTGGAAGGTCCGTGGCCGTACACCATGACGGAAATGGATGGAGTCATCAGGGAGCACGAGGTGGGTCTTACTAGTGACATGATTTTTGAATGTTGAAGGGCGTCATTCTAGATTTCTTAGGTTTACGGAAATTCACCTGGTTCGACCTGGTTCGACCTGCTTCAACGCACCATTGTTTCGTTGCTGGCATTGCTGGTTTGCGGCCTAGGTCTACTTTGCCACCTTGGCGGAGCAGGCTGAGCGCTATGACGAGATGGCGGAACACATGAAGTCAGCCGAAGCCCCGGATCACTTGGATCACTTGGATCACTTGGATCACTTGGATCACTTGGATCACTTGGCACATCGCACCTTCGATATCTTCGATCTTGCAGCGCACAAACAAACAACGTCCGTGTGTCAGCGTCAGCGTGTCTGCAGATGAAGTGGTTTGCACCAGGAATCAGAGAGAATCATGGAATCAATGGAAAATCGAGAGATATCGAGAGTCACAGAGAATCAGAATCGATCCACGTCTTGGTGTTTTGTGTTTTTTGATGTTTCCAACATCTCCAAGGCTGCTTTGTTTGAGCAAGAGTTGGATGCTGAGGACTTTGCCACACAACCCACAGACGTTGACGGACATTAATCACATTGGATAGCGAAATGGAATGCGAATGGATAAATATGGATAAATCATGATAAATATTGATAAATCGTGTTTAAATCGGTTGTTTTCTGCACTTGTTTTTTCATTATTACCGACAGAGTGTCCACTTGCTACCTCAAGACTTACTGACAGACTGCACCTAGTCCTTGTACTTGCCACAATTTGCCACATTGTGATATAGCCTGTCTTGAACAGGCTGAGGTATGTCTGTACTGCATTGCTGCATTGTGTAGTCAAGAACGTCTAGACCTTCTGACTCGAGAATAAGAAGTGACAAGTCTGACAAGTTGCATGGTGACCTGCCAGGTCAGGTATATCACAGTATATCACAGTATATCACAGTATATCACAGTATATCAGGTATATCAGGTATGATGTTGACATAGGTTGACCTCACCCTTCACGGATCTTCACGGATCTTCGCAGCGTCACAGGAGCGAAATCTACTTGCAGTTGCTTTCAAGCAAGCCGCCAACAGCTCAACTGGCCGAAGGAATTTGCAATCTGGTCAACCGATGGTCAACCGACAAGACTGTTTCTTTTTCAATGCAGCATAGCCATTCAGAGGGTGTGAGAAAGCAGTCCGTGGTGCATTTGAGCTGCCCTTTCTTGTCATCCTTCAATAGCTGCAATTTGTCATTCCTTGTGCCCCAATTCTCTATGTCACGTAGAAATCTGTAGAACTCTTGCTCTCTGGCACCAAATGGCAGCAATGTTGGTAACGCTGCTGTCACCGATTCAATGACCGGTTCAGTTGGGTGCTGCCATGTCCTGTCGATTGCATGTCATCGTTGCCGGTGGGCAAAGGATGCCATTGTTTGATTTCTTTTGTGCTGTGAATCCTGTGAAAGTTGAATTCACAATCAGATTCGTGAGCAATGAAGTGACTACGATCACCTCCAATCATCAGACAATCATCTACAATCCTTACCAAGTCTTTGTTTTCCTTCATTTGCCAGCCATTTGCCAGCCATTTCTAGATATGTCATGAAGTGCTACGGTGCTACGGTGCTACGGTGCACGACACTGCCCGGCGTTGGGGGTGTTGACCGAGTCGTCTCGAGTCGTCTCGAGTCTCGAGTCGAGGTTGGCCAACGCAGATGTGCCTGGCGCATCGTCTGCGCCGCAGAACAGGAGGAGCAGGTCGCGAAGACATCGCAAAGACCGACATCGGTTTTTTTCACCGACATGGGTTTTCGGTCAAGATTGTGTCAGCAGATGTCGGTGATTGTTTGGCAAAGCTTCAGAACATTTCAGAACTCTTGAGCAAAAGTTTCTCCAAAACCTTTTCCAAGACAGACATACAGACATAGCCTGCTGATTCAAAATTGTGATGTTTTTCACGTGACATTGCCTTAGAAAGCTTCTGCAAAGCTGGTGCAACAGAACTTAAGCAAACATATTGACATGCACTGACATACACTGACATACACTCTTGTTGCATCAAACTGGACCGAAGTTGTTTGCATCCGCCATCTATTTGGAGTGAAACATACGTGCCATACGTGCGCCAGGCAAAAGGAAACCACATGACCACAGCCAGTGCTCGTGGTTACCGAAAAAAGGCACCTTGGGAAGCTTTGTGATGCGGTATATGCAATGCCCAAGTCACCATGGACACAGGGTAGAAGGCAATATGGGTACAGGTACAAATGTTTGAGTCTCAAGCACTGTGAATTTTCGGAACGATCACTTGAGAGCACTGTGTAAGTCCAGTAAACAACTTATTAACATTTATTAACAAACTATTTAATGAATTTAATGATTATGGTGTTTGGAATTGTCTAGGCGTCAAAGCTTTCCGTGTTTTCCCATGTCTGGTGATTTCCACCGCAAGTCCTGCCAGATTGAAGCAGAGCTCACGAGCCTTTGCCAAACGATCCTGGTCAGCCGGCAGATTTCAACATGTTTCAACATGTTTCAACTATGAACATGCCAAACATTGCCAAACAGCAGTAAGAAACATAAGAAACACAGTGTGTTATGACTAACCCCATGTTGTCCATGCATTTAGCTTTAAGAAACAAACCACTCAGCATCTGTTTGTTTCAAAAAGGTTCATGGAAATTTCAGGCTGACACCATTCATATTACAGGGAGAATATGGATGGCGACTTGTGATATTTTGTGACACAGAAGCCATACAGAAACCATCAGAAACCTCTTTGGTCCTTAAGTCATATATAGATCATGCATATCATACATAAAGTCATGGCAGATCATGGCAGATCATGGCAGAAAATGTCACGTTCTGTCCCATGGTCCCAGAAATTCAGCGGATTCCCCAGAAAACCCCAGAAAATCCCAGGTCTTCCGGTTTCTGCCCGTGGCACCCCGTGGCATCCCGTGGCGCAACGGTGCCAGGCTTTGCTGACGGACAAACTGATCCCCGGCGCGACCACGGCCGAGGCGAAGGCACGCAAGAAACTCTGGAGAGATCTCTCTGGAGAGAACCAAAAGTTAGCATCAAACTAGATCAACTATCAACTTAAGGAAATGGCCACGAAATTGGATGAAATCGGGTAAACTAGTAGTAACATGTAGTATTCTCCCATATTTTGATGCATTACACTGCATGGCATCGTTTTGTCCAGCTCAGCGCCGCTGCTCCATTCGTGGGTCGGAGAGCGCCATGAAATCCATGAAATTGGACATTCCTTTGAACGATGCTGAACGATGCTGAACGTGCATGTCCATCATATGTTGATCATATGTTGATCATATGTTGATCATATGTTGATCGTATGTTGATCGTATGTTGATCATATGTTGATCATATGTTGATCATATGTTGATCATATGTTGATCATATGTTGATCATATGTTGATCATATGTTGATCGTATGTGGATCATATGTTGATCATATGTTGATCATATGTTGATCATATGTTGATCATA
>Ga0126342_10022619_pt1 | contig 10356 bp, 10 predicted proteins | sample Cyp1metagenome_FD_92528 | JGI IMG/M metagenome (GOLD analysis project Ga0126342, IMG submission 92528) | Coral microbial communities from Lord Howe Island, Old Settlement Bay, Australia - Cyphastrea 1 metagenome | ecosystem: Host-associated > Invertebrates > Cnidaria > Coral ...
ACACACCACTTTGTCACACACCATCTTTCATCTTTCACACACAACTTTGTTGCACACCAACTTTGTCACACGCTCCCTTTCACACACAACTTTCACACACACACACACCATCTTTCACATACAACTTGGTCACACACAACTTTGTTTTACTTCTCGATCCTCCACCTCCTTTGTCTTTCCTTCTTTCCCCGTCCCCGCTACAACATTTGGTGCTCATTGTTGGAAGAGGTTGCCTTGTGGGGTTTTCCGGTCCTTTAATTTTTTTCCGTCATATTCCACTGATCATCAGGTGGCATGTTCAGTTATATCCCAACTATATCCCAACTTTTGGAGGTTCAAATCCCATAATAATACCCATTAATGCACATTACTAACTATTATTACTCATTATGAACAATTATTAAGCTATGATTTCGGGGGAGGATAACGCATTCATAACCAATTATAACCAACATTAACCAACTATATCCATTAATAATAGTCTCTAGCCTGCAGCCCCATCGCAGGCAACTGCTGATGAAGCCGCAGCAGAAGCACTGGCTGCAGAGGAGTCGATAGCTGAGCCTGGCTATTGATGCATATTGATTTATACTGATAATATGTTAATCATTAATAATCATTAGTCATATAAATATCATATATATATGAGATATGGAGATAGTGGATATAAATATGGAGATAGTATGTAATATATATATATATATATATATGTATATACATAGTGATTGAATGCTTCCTAAATCCTCGATTTCGGAGGCACTGCATAGAACCGTGCGAACATTGCGTGATTGATGTCTTTGCTGATTCCGGCTTCAATGAAGGTTGCCAGTGCTCATTCGAGCTTGTCCCGCAAGTGCTTCAAGTCTTCAAGTTGATTTGGTCCATTTTGGTCCGATATCAGGACCATGGAGGGAGAAGTTAGTACCGATGCCATGGGATATATTTTGGATCCAGACCGTGTGCCTGCAGAGCTGGAGCCCTTCAAGGATAGACTCAGCAAGAACTTCTTTGAGGTTCGCAAGCGCATCATTAGTTTTATCAAGGAAGACATTATTCCTGGAATGCCGATTTGTGCCGTTCAGTATAGGGAAGAAGTGAAGAAGGTGAAAGATCGCAAGCCTGCATCGCCACATGAAGATCCCACATACACCAATCATGCAGTGTGGGCAGCATCCCCGCCCATTTTCGATGAGCTTCGACAGAAAGCAAAGGCAAGAGGCTTGTACAATTTCTTTTTACCAGAGGTGGGCAAGCTCAGTGTATTGGAGTATGCCCCGATTTGTGAAATTCTTGGAGCGTTTGGCTTGTGCAATGTTGCAATGAACTGCACGGCGCCTGACACCGGAAACATGGAGGTGTTGGAAAAGTTTGGTACGGAGGAGCAAAAGAAGCGCTGGCTTGTGCCGCTGCTTGAGGGCAAGATTCGCTCTGCTTATGCCATGACAGAGCCAGGTGTCGCAAGTAGTGATGCTACAAACATCAGTGCCACCATCACTCGGGATGGAGATGAGTATGTGATCAACGGCCACAAGTGGTACATCAGTGGTGCGTGTCGCCCGGAGTGTAAGCTCTTCATTTTCCTGGGACGGTCAACGTCCAATGAGAAGAATGAGAAGCGACATTCGCAGCATTCCATGATTTTGGTGCCCCGAGATGCTGAAGGTGTACACATCATCCGACCACTGGCAGTGTTTGGTCACATCCATGATCATGCCGAGATTTTATTTGAGAATGTGCGGGTCCCGGTGAGCAACATGCTGCTGGGCGAAGGTCGTGGCTTTGAAATTGCACAAGGCCGGTTGGGCCCTGGACGGATCCATCACTGCATGCGCACCATTGGCACAGCAGAACAAGCTTTGGATGCGATCATCCATCGGGTTCATCAGCGTGTGGCCTTTGGAAAACTCCTTGCAGATCAGGCGACCATTCGTCAAACCATTGCAGAAGCAAGAATGGACATCACCAAGTCACGCCTCCTATGCTACCTAGCTGCTGTACAAGCAGATGATCATGGTTTCAAAGCAGCAAAGGCCTTCATTGCAATGACCAAGGTCGATGCGCCTCGAATTTGTCAGAAAATCATCGATGAGGCAATCCAGATTCACGGGGCACATGGCGTCAGCCAAGATTCCCGCCTCACTGATTTGTACCATCACGTGCGCCACGTGCGCTTGGCGGATGGACCGGATATTGTGCATCTCAACACAATCGCCAAAGAGGAATTGAAGAGAAAGTCCTCAGTGATGGGTACGTCAGTGAGTGGCAACAACAAAAATGTAAAGAAATTTGGCAAGTTTGACCAGATACTTCCCAAAGTGCGTGCACGTCTCTGAAACTGCGCGCATACTGTATTTCTGTGGTGGCTTAATGTATCAAATGTAGCTGCCATGAATATGTTTATCATCAATGGTACAATGAGACCAGATACGAGGTATAGTGGTGTATATAGCAGAAGACTATGTACAGACTCAAAGAAAGGGAGTCTGCGCGCGGCAACCATCTTCAATTTCACTGACCCATACCAATCATGCCTTCATCTTGATTTGACATTCAACCAGCTAGAAATGTTCAAACATTGTGAGTCCCAACCAGTTTTTCAAGGTTTGAAAGTTTGTAGCATTCAGTAATTTCAGTCTCATTTTTGTTGGTCCAATCATTTTGATCCATTTTGATCCATTTTTCCCATGGGAAAAACCTCGAAACTGAGGCTCCGCAAGGCCGATGAAGCATCGGCGCGTGCCAAAGCCTTGTCCAATGCCTTGACCAAGGGCCAGGTGCGCCAAGCGCAATGGGAGATGTGGTTCTTTAACAAACCCATAGCCTCTGGTCATTTAACATTTCTATAGCAAAAACAGCTGAATTTTATATCTAAATCTATATCTATATCTAATATCTATATCTATATCTCATATAATTACATATACATATATATATGATTACATATTCGTATATATATATGTATATATGTATTAGCTGACTTACTTGTTGAACATGGGTGATTTCAATTGCTATGTTAGATTACTGGAGGGTACATAACCGGGGGGGTATTCCACTAATCTAAGGGGGGTATTTGAATGTATTTCATATGGTTATTTGAATGTATTACCCACTGAAAAAAACCTTGGATGTACCCGGAAGTAGGGTTTGCAATGGATGATGTGAGGAGTTGCTATAACCCTGGTCTGTCTCAATATGATGCGGTCATATGTGGTTGCTTCTTTTATGGCTGTTAGACAATGATGATCAATGGTCAACTAGGGGATTTAGATGGATTTAGGGGTTGCCTGTTTTGAGACATACCCGTTTCTGGAACTGCTTGTGAGTCGTTTTCCCATTCAGTGAGGCTTTGGAAACGCCTGGCTCCAACTGAGGTAGAAGAGCTCATGGAGATCCTGAAGGTGCCATTTTCGCCAGACAAAGACATTGTGCCGAGTGATTCAAAGGCGGGGGTACAGGAACATGGAAAGCTGGCCGACAGCAACAATGACAAGAATGAGTGGTCTGTCTTGTCCCAACTTTTGCCCAGGCCATTTTAGTGAGCACGCAAACTGGGGTGCTTCAAGCACCAGAAGACCCGGTCTGTGCCTGAGTCCGGCACCGGAAAGAGACTCCAAAACTGTAGAGCTCCTCTCCCGAGGCAGCCCCAGGCAATGGCACTGATTCCAGCGCAAGGACACTGCAGTTCATTCAGTGTTGGCGTTTTTTTTCTGCGGTGCTCGTGTTATGGGCGCTGCAGGATGTGTGATCCAAGTGTTGGTCTCCCATGCAAAGCGCAGAGGGCACATGGCTCGGAAAATGCCACAGAATCTTGGTACAGGAAGGTTTTCAGAGCTATTGGCATCCATCAAAGTCCATTAAAATCGCAGCAAAATACCATTGAAGATTGAATCCATCAAAAGTTCTTCAAGAGTTCCTCGAGAGTTCTTGACATGTCTGTGACTTTCTTGGCTCAAGACTTACGCAAACATCTGGTACTATTATTTCAGGGGAGGTTTTCGTGAGCAATGGTGGGGACAGTCAAGGCTTGGATCCCATTGGACAAGAACTACCCCTGGTGAACATGAAATTGGCTCGCTGGAGCTCCAACGCCCAAATAACCGGTGCAATAGCTATTGACTGTATTGACCGATCACCATGATCACCGATCCCCGATGATTGTGGTTTTATGCGTTTTTATTGTTTTCAACATACTTCAATTAAAGTTACAGCTCGATGGCAGGCAATCCTTCTTGTGCTGACCTTTTCTCTTTGCTCCGGCTCCGAGATGAAGACACTGCGAAGTGTCGATGCGGGAACCTCACACTTCCAACTTTTGCGGTTGGATGTTGGATGACACAAACCCTTGGAGGACCCATGTTGCCTCCGAGGTGAAAGCCAATGATGAGAACCACACTGATATTGGCATAGTATTGCTGAGTCCATCGTTTCTGACACAAGCCCTTCAGGTGCGGCGGTGTGAGACGGCAGCAAAAGGGAGACCTTCTGGCAGTTGGTGACGGTGACACGCATTCATCATTTCATATCCACAGATCAGGATGGTGGGTACTCGTAGGACGGATATCGCATTAGTCTTTATCTTCAATAATCTGTCGAAAATCCATTCATATTCCATCGACAATTCATATGCATATCCCATCATATCCCAGTAACCATCCATTAAACATCCATTGTTTATCATTCATATGCCATTAAACATCCATTAAACATCCATGAATGCACCCTTAAAATCCATTAAGTATCCATACTCATATGCCCTAACCATGGCATGTGCCATCCACGTGGGCACCAGGCTCCAGGCCCCATCACCAAGATTCAGATTCGATGGCCCACTCCAGGCGGTTGAAATGGGGACAGGAGCCACAAAAAAGTAGATAAACTCAGATAGACAATCATTTCTAAGTGAATTGGTAGTTTTTAAGTAAATTGGTCAATGTTTGATAGTTTGTGGATCATGCCGTCAACTTTCTAAGGCCAATTGTTGGTCATGTTGAACCATCCATTTTGATCATTTTGGACGATCGATTTTACTCCGCCATATTGGGATGATATTCACAGCCAAGTATGTCGCATGATCCATAGAGGAACCCTCAGAAGCACCGAAATTTGTCAATTTCCTCCAGCAAAATAGATAGGGTATCCTAAACCAGATGAGTGGCTTTAGCTGAGGGATACCCCAAAAATCTCATGGTTTACTAAGCTTCACCATTAAAAACATGTTATTTTGCCTACTATGACTATAACCGTTTTTAACCCCGCATTTTTCAAGAAAGAAAAGGGAGTGAAGAAGGGAAGCAACCAGCAACCTGCAGCTGGCGCAGGCCAGGTGCTGTCGCACATGGCCTTGTTTGCTGGCATCACGACAGTTGCCGCACTTCTATTTAGGCGCGGTTGCTGAAAATGTTTGGACAAAGCCAGGTGTTGGGCACACCAGAATCACCAGAATCACCAGAACTGAGACCATCAACTGCTGTTGGGAAACGGTCGAAGTTCCTCCTCCCAGGCGCTTTGTGCCATGGCCGGAAGTGGATGAAACTTTGATGGCAAAAGAGAAGCTCACCTCCTGGTCATCCGGACCATTCGATTGCTTTCAAGATGCAACCACCTGCTGTTGGACACGTCCCAGAGCTGCAGATATGTCAACGTTTTTTTGGCAAATATGTTGGCCTAAAGAAGAGAAACCATCCTTGCTAAATTTGAATGTCCGTTTGGATTCTTGTCAAGCCAAACTTATTTTCCATTCTTCACATTCTTCCAAGTATTCTTTGCAACCTCCAAATGTGGACCCATAGTTTCAGAGTGCAGTTCCTGGCATAGGGTGCAAACCATTCATACCCTCAAGTGTCCCACTTCACCTGATGATGTGCCATCCAAGTTTGTTGCCCCGGAGTTCGATGGGCCGGAAATGTGGACATGGTGGGTCTTTTGTCATTTTGGCCTGCCTTCCTTCTGTTTCTGATGTTCGAGCTCCTTGCGATGATTCCCTTGGGCGGCTGCTGTTTGTGTGGTTGGATTGGTGTGCTCACATACTACCGTCCGGGACCCAGGGATGGCCCAAGATGCTACACTGCTCTGTTGTCATGGTATAATCGCCTTCGCCGAATATCAAATCTCATCAAATATCAATAGAAATCCTAGTTAAGAAACTGATCGATGTACATATTTAACAGCCTTCGGCAGTCCGCCGGCCCTCTGGCCTTTGGCTTACAGGCCCAAAGCAGGGGTTGTGTAAAGCTGCTTGGTGTAAAAGGTGGTTTGCGTAAAAGGTGGTTGCTCGAAAAGTTGGTTTGTTTGAAAGACGGTTTGTGTCAAAGCTGATTTGTGTAAGAGCTGGTTCGTAAAAGTCGGTCGGTGCAAAGCATGGTTTTTGTAAAAGCTGGTTGGTCAAAAAGTTGGTTTGCGTAGAAGCTAGTGAGTGTGTGTGTGTGTAAAAGCTCGTTTCTGTAAGAGCTGGTTGGTGTAAAAGGTGGTTTCCGGAAAAGCGAGTTTGTGTAAAAGCGGATTTGTGTAAAAGCTGGTTGGTGTAAAAGTGGTTTTCTGCGAAAAGTGCTTGGGGAAAAAGCGGGTCTGTGTAAAAGTTGGTTGGTGTAAAAGTTGGTTTGTGTAGAAACTGGCGTGTGTGTCAGACCTTGGAGATTGAACAGAAAGGAGTGAAGTTGGTAGGTGCAAGCGGCACGGCTGTGAGAGTGCATGCGGAGAAGGCCGTGAGTGCAGAGGGCAGGTGCTTATGGAAAGTGTTGGGCGCAAAAGCGGCAGGTTAGAACGTACTTCTGCCTCGAACGGGCAGGAAACCATGGAGGAAACGTGGACATGCCGCATCCCAGGGGCGAGAACGGTCCATAAAACGTGAAGAAAACCTTGAAAAACGTCGGAGGAACGAAAGAGAAGAGGGACATGGGCGGAGGTAGGAGGATGAAGGAAATGACCAGAAGAAGAAGAAGAAGAAGAAGAAGAAGAAAATGATGATGATGATGATGTTGGTGGTGGTGGTGGTGGTGATGATGAAAATGACGATGATGATGATGATGATGGTGATGATAGTGATGATGATGATGATATTTGATGATGATGATGATGATGATGATATTTGATGATGATGATGATGATGATGATTATGACTATGACCACACAGCCGATGATGATGTAAATAATGTCAGTGCAAGGTCGCTTGAGAAAACAAACATCCGTCGAAGGAGCAATCTATAGGTCTATAGGTGAAACTAAAGCTATCACAAGAGGTATCACCAGAAAATCCACAAAACACGCCGGCAGGCAAGCGGATTTTTGAGTCTCTTGTTGGTATTTATATAATATATGGGGGCAGGGATCAGTCCACTCCACACGCATCCGTAAGAAGGCGCCAGGATGTTCCAGTCTCTGGCACAGGCAACAAGTTGAGAGTAGCCTTTGGCATGGCCGGCTCGAATGAACCAACCACAGCAGCTTGGAGCAGAAATTCAGACCGGTGCATCGTGTTAGCTGCAGTCTTCTGCATTTGATCGTTCTGTTGAATCAATTTGGGATACTACTGTTCCTTCGAAAATCTTCTTAGTTCCAAACATTTTCGGTGAGTATGGGCATCCCCAAGTTTTCTATGGTTTTCCATGGTTTTCCCATGTTCCCCATAATTTTCCCCATTGTTTTCCCTACAGTCTTCCCGAGTCTTCCCTATAGTTTCCCTCCTTTTTTCCATGGTTTCCGCCATTTTTGGGACCATACAGCTCTGTCAGCCCTTAGATCTGTGGCGACTGCGTCTTCGTGACGTGTTGTACCTGTTGCGCCATCGCGCAAGAAGCCAGACATGTGGAAGCGGCCGCCATTGTGAACCATGAGGCCATCCCAGCTACAATGACATCTATGGTGAAGGGCTGGTGAATCATGGCAGTTATAACTGGCATAACCATGCTAGAAACCATGAAGAATCTTGGATTATGTAATGGATACCTGGATGAATTTGTAAACCATGATTAATCGCAATAATATCTACGTATGTTATAGCCAGCAATCATGGATGAATAATGGAGGATACTTGGAAGAATCTGGCACTTGTAAACCCAATAATCAACCATCTCCAATTTAACACGAAACGGGTGCTATGAATCCTCAGCTAAAGAGGAGGTTTATTATGTTTTGTTATGTTTTAAATTTGGTTGAACGGTTTACCCGATTCACGGATATGGGAATGGGGCAAAACTGAGTCAAACCATGAGTGGATGAACATCCATAAATCAAGCTATTTTGATGGATTTTGACCCGTGCTCGTAACCATAAATGTCAAATTATGTTAGATATTTGAATGGGTATATGAATGTTGGGTGGTATGGGTTAAACAAAGTACATCATAAACTATACAACCGGTGCATGTTCTTTTAATTACATTAAGACTATGACATTCCAGGATGCAACGGATGCAACCAAGATGTCACACTATGTCACTATGATGATTTTTCACCTATCCCGTGATTTTAAGATGTCTTAAAAGGTGTGTAAAACTTTGTTTTTTCTCATTATTCAATGGTCATAAAATGGGGGAGAAACTGTCCATTGTGGGGGTCGGCATGCCAGCCACGAGCTCAGCGGGACGTGTCAGGCTACAGCTGCTCAGAGGCCACTGTTGGCGCCACAGCAGGAAGCTGCACCGCCCGCGTAGACCGTAGACCACGTAGAGTGATGCCGATGTTCGCTGCAGCACAGTCGCTGTTCCCGCTGCCTTAACGTTCAGAAAAAGGATCCGGTGGCAGATGATGGCAGATGCAACAGCCGGAAGCTCCCCCAAAAAAGTGCGGATTGAAGAAGTATGTTTTGACGTGTTCTGATTTGTTTCAAGACTTCCCATAGTTTTGACCACACCGATGTAACTCATCTTGGATCAAGGTCATCACCTTTGACTACCGGCTCTCTATGGGTGCTGGCTATGCGGAATGGGTCACCAGCTTCAGCAATCGATCACAATCTCTGCATAGATGCAAACACACTCTAGACTCAAAACATGTCCTGTCTGAAGCATCGTACATATATGTTTATCATGTTTGGGTCCTGTGTTTGGCTTGGCTTGGCTTGGCTTGGTGCTATAGGCATTCCAACTCTAAACTCCTCGTCCCGTGGTGCTCCTACTGGACTTGAGGCTGCGCTCATCACTTTGTGGGTCGCAAGTGTTTGGATTGCCTGCTGTGCATGAGCCTTAGAGAACGCGATTCCGGCACGTTCAACACCACTTGGTCAGGTACTCTTTTTTGGCATGGATGGCATGGGACGTGCTGAGGTTTGCAACTGTGGTTTGCATCAGTTCTGTTGCTGTCCACCTCTCAGCAAGTCCAGCTTGTAGCTCAAGAAGCTCAAAGTGGAAGAGGACCATATTTTTTCCACTTGGATTCGTCATTTGATTGAAACTAGAACGCCCGTAAATCTACTGGTTCACCATCATTTTCATTCATTCTTCCAATTAAATTGCCAGAAATTGTGGGTTCCGCCATTTTTGCACATCTTTCCACGTTGCAAGCAAGGCCAATGCTGGACTTGTGCATCCTTGGTCTTTCTTGCCCTGGCGACGATCACAACAATAATGAAAGGAGCTTGATCATTCATAGCGAACCCAGTCTCAGATGAAATCCTGACGCCAGGGGAAGCATATCAGTGGAGTCTGTAGAGTGTGGATCCTTCAAAATCGCAGGTCGCACCACCCCTTAGACAGCTGGCTCTCAGTGGGAATATTGTCATCAGACTCCATGATTTGACTGTTCCACTCAAAGTGGTATCAGCAATGAGCGCAGCTACGCACAGACGGTCCAGAAAAGGGGCTGTGACTTAGAGCTGTTCAAACACTGCTGCTCGGTTTGAGGTGTGCAACATCTTGCGTTGTCTCAAAAACAAGGAACCCTAAACCATTGTTTATTGATGTTTATTGGCCACAAATTGTGGTGTCCTCTGTTTTCGGACATAATGTGAATTAGATGAAATATCCCCATGACGTCTCCCAATAAATTGGGATTGGTCTCTCCATGACGTCCCCCGTGTATCCCATTTTGAGACACATCCATCTGACCCATCTGTGACCCATCTGAGCCATAAAAAATAGCTTAGTTATCCTATGTTATCCCTAGTTGATGGGTCATTATAGGGAGTTATACTACTTGGATCCCCGTTTAGATTTCCTCTGCGTTTTGAGGGGGCTTGGGTCCCGTATAAAGCTGAAACAACTAGCTGTTTTATAGAGAAAAAATGGGGTTGGTTCCCCAGTCATTGTAGACAAATAGTGGTATGTATAAATCATGTTGGATGCACTAGCTTTTTGTAGAGAGGTCATTTTGGAGCAGTTTTTCGGTAATGTAAAAATGCAATCAGCTTTTTGTAGAGGACTTC
>Ga0126342_10022620_pt1 | contig 10356 bp, 13 predicted proteins | sample Cyp1metagenome_FD_92528 | JGI IMG/M metagenome (GOLD analysis project Ga0126342, IMG submission 92528) | Coral microbial communities from Lord Howe Island, Old Settlement Bay, Australia - Cyphastrea 1 metagenome | ecosystem: Host-associated > Invertebrates > Cnidaria > Coral ...
ATGGCCATTTCAGGAACCTAAATTGGAGGTACCTACCATATATAAGGCCTATATAAGGCCTATGTAAGGGAATATCCCCACAAAATATGGCCTTATATGGTACAGTACCTCCAATTTAGGATCTTGGAATTCCCATTGATGATATGCTGATACTCTCGTTGACGGCTACGAGATGGCAACGAGATGGCAACCAAAACTTCCATCACACGCCTCAGATTCGGCGTCGGCGTACACCAGTGCATCATTGCCTGCCCCAAAGGCTGTGAATAAACTGCAAAAATGCCCAAGTTATGATCCCATTTGTCAATTAAGACACAAACGCTTGAAACCATCAACCAGTATATTTGCCCTCCATCAAACGTGGCTGGAAAAACCCATGGAAATTCTATGAAATTTTCAAACTAAACAGGGTTTTCCAAATGGGATAATCATCTAAATGTACGAGAAATTTATATAAATTATGGATCTCTTCTATCTTAAATGGATGAGTATCCCATCCCTCTATTTGGAGGTTTCCTAAAATGGTTGTACCTCAAAATCATCCATTTTTATAGCATTTTCCATTAGAAACAATCCAGCTATGGGGGTATGTCCATTTATGGAAACCGCCATTTAGATCTATTTCGTTTGAGGAGTTCCATTCATTTTCCCGTGACAATTCTGGTCGTCGAGTCGTCGACCGTCCTGGATTCCAAAAGCGCAAGCGACGTTCGAACTGGTCGAAGAATGGCAGCACCTGGTGACAGAAAGGCTTGGTTTAAGATGGTTTAAGGCACCAAGAGGCCAAGAGAACACCGAGAGGTACCAAGAATCCCTATTTTTCGCGAGAAAACCACTCAGAAACCGTTGTGTCTTCTTTTCTTTTCCAAAAATTAAACCATCATAAATCACAGAAAGTCCGCTGTCAATTCTTCAGCTGCTCCGACAGCTTGAGGGGATATATCGATATGTCCACCACAATTTGTACAAAATGGGTTGTGAGTAGGGCCACCAACAAAATCGAGACTTCAAGAACCAGAAGGGGTATATCAGCCTGTTCAACTGCATTGCCTCAAAATATGGGAGATATGCTATGAAATTCCATGCCAGGAGGCGCGTGCATTTTCAGCGCATATCCCTTACTCTCCCAATGTTTGACGGCGATGCAGTCAAACAGGCTGATTTTGATAATGTTGGAAGGAGGTGCATAAGCATCATAAACGATCACTGGACAAAGAAACATGGGAAGGAAACTCAAGAATTGTGTCCTACACCAAGCGCGACGAACCCTCCAGAACGAGCACAGTGTGCACAACAGGTGCAGATTCTGGTAACCAATTTGTGTTGGTGAAACCCGACATGGGCTTGCCTAGAATCGGGTGCCCAAGAAATCAATCGCTTTGTCAGTTACACATAGTTACACTATTTTTTCGCACATACAGCAGTAATTGCATACAGAATATTTGGGCATATCATGGCGTATAACCCACTTTCAAACCAAACCACATGCCGATGGATGTTGCTTTAAAACATGTGGTGTCCTCTGGAAAACAGCGACCTTGATTACTGTGATGTCTGGACTAGGACTAGGTCTTCACCAACTCAGTCTGATTGAAGTTGTTGCCTTTCTCCCAAAGTATTGGCGCTATGTTCAACATTGTTTACCACATTCCTTTTTCTTAAACCCCTATAAATGAAGAATACACAACACGGTTTCCTATAAACTTCCAAGTTTCATTGAGTATGCTGCTGATCTCCCATTGTGGGTTGTTAAACCCTCCATCGATGTGGGAAAATCACGAGTTTTCATATAGTTAATAACGTTAATATATGTTAATATCCTATTTTTTTGGACCCAACGTCTTTCATGTGTTCGAAGTAACATAGCATCAAGTAAGTGACAATATAATACCCAGACATCCACCAAACCATTACCCATATTCAACCCATATGGCGTTGTCTGAACACAGAGTATAAGATAATCCAATGGTTTTAGAACATCATTTTCTGCAAAATATCAATGGATTGGTTTAAGTTAAAGTGTACGGGAACCTCCTAGATTTCACGGGAAAAATTGTTTCCTGTAAGTGTTCCCTAACACTCACCCATTGAATCTTCAATATCGGTTGGTTTCCCATCATATTCCCACCATTTAGAAATGGATTTCCCATTTAAACCTCCATATATATAAACAGTTATTTATTTATTTATTTACCCTCTGGTAATTTAACATAGCTATTGAAAATGGCCCTTTATAGTGGATTTTCCCATTGAACATGGTGATTTTCCATTGCTATGTTAGTTTACCAGAGGGTATATAGATGTTCATGGGTTTTCCCATAGAAATCCCATAGATTCCCCCCAAAAAACACAGCATTTTCCAACATCTTCAGAGCGTTCGTTCCATCCCAAAGGGCACCCGGACCCGTCCCGAAAAGACCCGGTTGGGCACAAAGCCCACGGGGGCCACCGTGAGGCCTTGGAGGAAGCCATAGTTATGGTGATTCTGGATGGAAATTGGTGATCTAATGTGGTGTTTAACAATGGTTAATATAATGGTGATATAATGGTTAATATAATTGTTAATAATGGTTAATAATGGTTTAATAATGGTTTAATAATGTTTAACTAATGATGTGGTGTTTAATTAATCATAGCCATTAAAATTGGTGATTCTAATGTGGTGTTTAATGGATATGAGTGGTTAATAATAATGGTTAATCATGGTGATTGTTGGTGAATAATGGATGATTAATGGATGACGAAAATGTCGCTAAAACAATGCCATGTTTACTACCCATGGCTGGGAATGGTAAACATACCAGCTACAAAAATGCTGATGACTGGGGGATGGTGCGTTTATGGCATTGTTTTAGCCACACTACCATGATGGGATGGAGGATATAAAATGATATAAAATGGACCATGCCCCATATACTATGTTTTGACCACGGCACATATAATGCCCATATATAATGTAGCAAAGCCAATTTCAGACAGCTCCGTCGTTCACTCCACCTTTTTGAAATAGTTGTTGTATGTTCATGTAGATATTTTTCTTTATTGAACGCCACGGATCTGGAGCTCCAAGATGTACGTGTCATATCAACATCCTCCAAATTGCTCATTTGAACCTTTGAAATTGAGACCCTAAAATCACAATAGATCCAATACATTCCTTGGGAGGTGTTTGACATTAGGACAATGGGATTACGACATTGTTTTAAACAGCATGCTCCAATTTTCTTGACGGCCATATGTATCCCTAAATTCAGGCCCCTGCTTTTGGAGAAACCATCGGACCCATCATATTGGCATAGCACCGAAATTGGGTACCCACAAATTGGAAGGCACATCCCCCGGGCCGTGCCCGCCAACAATCTCTGGCATCATCCCGCATAGGGGTACACCCTCTGTGAGGCAATCTGGAGTCTGTAGTGAAACATGCTTCCCCTATTCAACTCATTGTGATTTTCGCAAACTGTCAGTTTTTGAGGCTAGATCCACCATCAAAATTTAGGGAAAAAACCCTTCATAAAGTCCATGAAAACCCATTAAAATCATCTGAATTTCCCATTTTTGGTGGTTAACTCGGTTAACTGGTTAACTCACGATTTTTGATGGTGAAATCCCCACCTGTTGATGGTCAAAGCTGGGGCCCTGGCAGCCACTACTTCTGGTCTCAGCCAGCTCTGCATCCCAAACCTGCGGCCGAAGTTGGGAGTCCTTAAGAACCTTTTTTTTTAGGCAAATTTAACAAATCACAGAACATTGTTGACTGGTTGGTGGTTTCAACTATCTTGAAAAATATGAAAGTCAATGGAAAGGCTGACATCCCATATATTATGAAAAATAAAAGCCATGTTTGAAACCACCAACTAGTTGTTGATTGTTGCTTAAGGCACAAATCAGAATTCTGAGAGTTTTCACATAGAGAAAACTAGGATTTGTATAACACAGATCCCAGTTGGGGATCACGAAATGATTGTGAACTGGGATGTCAGAATCACAAATTGGCATGAACCCTTAACACAACACAATTTAAGGGGAATTTTGGTGCTGAACTTGGATGAACTGGAATTTCACAGTCACAAATTGATCGAACTGACCATCGAACACTGCTCGGAAACCAAACCGCTAAAAGGCAACAACATCAAGTTCGACAATGCGGCAAGATTTGTCATGTATGTTCTGTTCGTTTCTGAAGATTGAAACACTGGTTCCTATTTTGGTCCATAGTTTTGGACCACAAGCATGGTACAAGAGGCGCCTAAGCCTAAGCAATCCACAAAGATGGGAAAGTACGGAAAAGCCTGGTTATCGCTAGACCCCCACAAGGGATTGCGGCAATGTTCCATCAAACTGACAACGTAACCTAACATAACCAACGGTTGTATGAGGATATCAACTCACAGTGATGCACCCGCTAACATTTCCAGCACCAGGACATTACCCACTGAAGCCCCGACAAATGAAACCTCATATGTCCTCATGTTGCTGGTTTTCAACCATAAATCCCCAGCCAAAAATCACCCAAAGTCATCCAGTCGTCTCCGCTTGGGCCCCCAGACCGTCCAAACCAAGCAGTTGGGCGCATGCACCAGCAAGGCCAAGCGTGAGCCGCCCCATGTCATGCCCTGGAGGGCAAGATTTAGACCAGAACACGACCAAACTGAGATTTGCATAGATCAATCTAAATTAGATCAATCAAAATTGCTTCACCTAGATTTTTAAAGGTGGGGACAATTTACGCTCTGGTAACGTAACTGATGGGAAAATCACCATGTTCAATGGGTAAATCCACTATTTCTATGGCCATTTTCTATAGCTATGTTAGTTTACCAGAGGGTAAACCTCCATTTTCCTATGGTTTTCCTATGGTTTTCCCATTAAAACCAGAGGGTACCAGCCATTACTATATCCAAATCATCGCTTTTTCGCATGCACCCTTTTTTAGCCAGCCACGAGCCATGGCGCCATGGCGCCGCGCCTCCACGCGATTGGGATGAGTGAAAGCTGTAAAAGGTGGACCTCGATGAATCCCACCAGGTTGCATATCGAACGCTGAAAAAATCATCCTGAAGTAGATAGAATATGACATATATGGCTATATAATGCGATATATGGCTATATTAGGATTTTCAAACATATTCCCATTTTAGTGAGTTTTTTTTTAACAATCAAGATTCTACTCCAGAATGCCTATACTTGCTGGGGTTTATAAACCAACTTACAGCTTCGAACTTATCTAATGGAGTGGATTCTTATCTAAGAGAGTGGATTATATCCCCATGAATCTCTCTCCACCATTTGTCTATGATCTCTCCCCATTACTGTACCCTCCGGTAATCAAATGCGTCAATTGAAGATCCCAGATTTGACTGCAGGAGGGTATGGTCAGCAGATAGATAGAACAGTGTTTCTACAAGGTGGTGCCCCCCAGTCATAAGTTGGTTTATAAGCCCATTAACTATAGATATATCACCTATAAACCATAGTTATTGGAGTTATGTTCACCAACTTAGCTATCTTGGGGGCACCACCTTGTAGGATGTTTTCCACATCATTTCCAGGTTTCGAACTTTTCGGTCTCGTCAATTGGGGATGGCTCACATGATTTTTTGCACAGCGTTCGAACAATCGCTCTCTGTCTCCCTCTCTCTATGTATTCACGCATATATTATTTGTATATATGTAGATATATGTAGCACGTAGAACTTTCCTGGCCTATCCAATTTTGAGCTGTACATACCCGTGGCCCGTATCCGTATACGAGAAACAAACTACATACTGTAGATATATGACATGTGTGTCCTTTTTGTTGGGGGGGTGCCCAAAAGTAGGATCAAGGGAAACGTTGAGGTTTACTATCTTCCACACCCACGGGTTTTTCAATGACATGGAACCTAAAATGACATACCCTCTGGTAAATAAACATAGCTATTGAAAATTGCCATTTATAGTTGATTTTCCCATTAAAAACGGTGATTTTCCATAGTTATGTTAGTTTACCAGAGGGTAACACAACGGTGGTCAGTGCTAAACTCACCCGAGGTCATGATACCAACCCTTTTCCTGACCGGGATGCCGACCAAGTTTGGGATGGATGCGGCGTGCAAAGACCCCACCATGCCCGTGTTCATCGTGCAGACCACACCTGGTGGATGAAGTTCTCTCATGATATGTTTAGTCTTCAAAATGGAGTTGCCTGATGTTCATATATGATCATATACATATGATTTACATATGTGTATATATATACAAATGTGTGTGTTGATGATTCCACCCTCCGCAAACTATGCAAGATTGGCGAAGTAGACTAATTTCTGTGCAAGTGATCATCCATCAATCTCCATCATCTACAAGTCAGAAATCCGGGAGAATCCAATTTTTTCGTCCCATTTTCGGGATTTGCGATTTAGCAAACATCCATATGTTTATCCATTTTTGGGAAAGTGGAAATTCCTGAGATTTCCCATAATTTTGGGAATGATGTTCCCTTTTTTTGGAGATACTCCATCCCAAAACAACAGCGTCAAGCTTCAGTGACCCATGTTCGACGAAGCGGTTGCTGAGCTTCCAACCAGGCAACCCAGCTGGGAGTCGCAGTGAAATGCGCCTCTGGAGGTAAGTTCCTCGGGCCAAAAAGTTGGATGACAAGGGACGAAGGTCGAAATCTGTGGGTTTCCTGAAAATTCTTTCATTTCCCATAGGATCCATGTATGGATTATATGCTAACATTGGGGGTATATTGATGGCAAATGTTACCATATATAGCATACATGGATCCTATGGGTTTGGAGATTGTGGAACTAATGGTAACTAAAGTGAATCTGTGGATTCTCAAGTTCGTATAGATGAGTCTCGTGAGATGTGTTGGGTTCTCCCGCCTTCCAGTGGAACAATGGTCTTTCTAAGGAGCTACGACAAACGGTTGAACGGGGACGGTCAGCAATCGTTAGAAACACATGATTTCACCAAAGTCTCAATTCTAAGCAGCAACATTACCCATAGGATCCATGTATGCTATATATGGTAACATTTACCATCAATATACCTGCAATGTTAGCATATATACCAGCACTATGGATCCTATGGGTTAGGATGTGTTCTCTTCTTCGAAATTTGTTTGACCAATTAAAATGGGCCAAGTTGGCCAACCAACGATGTATTGTGCGACCACCCTGCAACATGGCACCTGTGGCATCTTGTAACTGGGGCATCCTGACTTGCAGCAGAGATACCCTCCAGACAACTGGTTGATGTATTAAAGCACCCTTGAATCTTGAAGTTTTTTTAGGTCCCAGTTGTGAATACCAACAGTAAAAGTTTCACCAAACCACCAGATCAGAATGTCAGCGGATGGCAGTCCAGGAGTCCAGTTGATCCCAGGAGGATGTGAAAAACACACACATCTATTTTTATGTATGTATGTATATATATATATGTGGAGGTTTCCGAACATGGGGGTACCCCCAAATGCTTGGTTTACAATGGAAAAACCATCTATAAATGGATGATGCTAGGGGGTACCCCCATGACTTAGGAAACCCCCAACGGTCAAGATCTGGAAGCCACGCGGCTCACAGAGAATCTCAGCTTCGTTGGTTTCCGGGTCAACCAGGGCCAAAGACACCTGGAGAATAACACAAAAAAAGAGAGAATCTTGGAGAATGGGATGAATGGAATGGGATGATTCTACTGAAAATTCACCCATATGGGTATGGGAATACACCCATACGATTTGTTAATGATTCTATTGAAAAGCACCCATATGCGAACCATGGTGCTGGAATATTTACCAACATTTGCCCGAACAAAATCACCCAAATGTCGGTAAATATACCATACATGGAGCATCTGGGGCATGGGTAAATGTTTGTTTAGAGAGGTTAATGAGGATTAATCGGGACTGAAATACAGATTACTTGAGATTTCATGGGGATTAATTGCTATACTGAATAGTACTGATGAATATTCGATTAATGGGGATTTGATATGATTTAATATGATTTTAGTTGTTGCTGATAGCGATTTATTGACGGCTAATGGGAATTTAACATGGTCAATGTTGATTTAATTGTGATTAAAAGGAATTTACTGATAGTCAACGGGGATGTATATAACGACGGGGATCAATAGGGATTTGCTGATGGTTAACGAGGGATTTGATGGGGATGATGATAGTTAATGGAAATCAAATGGGGCAATGGAAATGGTACACCCCAAAACGTTGTCCTATTGGGAAAAAAATGAGGCGCAAGTTTGATACACGGTATACCGCTTCTACTTCTTATGATGTACCAACTATTGCTGGGGGTGACCCCTGTATTTTCCCCAACCAACTATTGGAAAAAGGGCGCATCCATGCTACATCCACCAAAAGATGTGATCTGGAAGATTATTGTTCTGATATGGCCATTGATATGGGCGCCATGTTCAATTTAGAAGGTGTAAATTGGGAACAGAGACTCTGAAAGACTGTCATCAATTCAGCAAAAGACAACCCACCACGTAAATTTGGGAACATATGGGTCATGTCATATCCGCTCATAGTTGAATCATTCGAGGTGATTGGAGCCCAGGATGCTTTCACGGTACAATTTATACAGATGGACCTGTATAAATTGCAGTGTGCAAGTAGCCAAAAAAACTGTAACACAGCTGCAGACAGCGTGTATATCTTATGGGATTATCCCCGGCACCAAATCCAATGCTGTGAGTGATCAAGGAGAATCATGACTCAATGATCTCACAGAAACGTGCTGAATTTATCTGAATTTTGAGATAGTTGGATCAATGATTATTATATATGTGGATTACTTAATTGGACTGATATATTTCTTGTTGGCAAATGTTGGCAATAGAATCATGTAGTGGTTCCAGGCCGCACGCCTCTTCCCTAGCGGTAGTTTTTCCATTGCACGCCATAGCTGGATCGGATCCATCACAGTGGTTGTTGGTGGTTGCCAGGCCCTGGAATGGAAAATCCCCACACCCAATGAAGGTTTCTAGCTGGGAAAATCGATCACACATCATTACACATGGATACAAATGGAGGATTTTCACACATCATTATACAGGAGGGTAAACCATGAGAAACCGCACGCTGGCAGACTGTGGCAGCCCAACTTGGTGCCCCCACGCGAGGGGAGGATGGGTTGTCACGAGGCACCAACCATCGTCCATGGCCCCTCCCGCTGGGATCGGGCAACCTCGCTGGGCAAAACCCGGCAGGTAGTTCCTGAGGGTTACCCTGGGGGAAACTCACAGCTCGATGTGGAAAATCCATGGCTTCAGATGGTGGCTTTTCCACATGTCTATGTTAGTTTAGAGGAGGGTTGACTTGGGAGGAGTTTGAGAATTGCTGCGGTATTCTAATGAACTTATTAATGGCAACCACGGATCAATACCACCCCCAATAGGTCAACTATGCCAACTCCACCCAGTGATGAGGAATCAATGTTGTTTGAATTCAGCGCATAGGAGCATCCATGATCAAGTTTTGATAAAGTTAGCTGTGAAGTAGCTTCTCTAAGGCCTTTGGTTTGATGAAATTCGTGTCACATTAACATAAATGAGCGGTCAGATTTGATGAAATCAGCTGGGAATTAGCTACCATGCAGGGTCGAATAGGATCAAACTGGAGGGAAACAGCTCCATCTGAGCAGCCATCCAGGGGTCAATTCTTGCAGTCAGCTGCAAAAACGCATCAATAAGGTTTGCTTGGATGAAACTAGTTTCACATTATCATCCATGAGTAGGGTTTATGGTTAAATCATGTTAAATCATGACACATATTTTTCGACGGTTATCTCAAATATCTATAAGTCTCAGATGTCTCAAATCACTCCATATTTTTGCTTGATGTCGGTTTCAATCCATGTATCTGGGCAATTTTTTTCCATAATTCACCCTGAAATGTTGGGCCTCACATGGGGGATAGCTGATCCTTAGTGAGGTCGTCCCACCGATTTTGGGTTCTGAGTCCCGGCCATTGTGGCGCTCGGAAGGAGATCCTCCTGAGAGATCCAATGGGCGTTTCTCTTGGAAAAATGTCATCATTTTATCTTTAAAACACTTGGAAAAATGGAATATCATGGAATATCCCAATATATCCTATCATTTTTGCTATTGGATCATGTGTTTGCACATGAGATATCCTATTATATATACATATAAATATATGTGTATATATGTATATATGTATATATGTATATATGTATATATGTATATATGTATATATATATATATATATGTATATATGCATATATATATATATGTATATAAATATGTATATATGTATGTATATATGTATATATGTATATATGTATATATGTATATCTGTATATATGTGTATATATGTATATGCATATA
>Ga0126342_10022621_pt1 | contig 10356 bp, 8 predicted proteins | sample Cyp1metagenome_FD_92528 | JGI IMG/M metagenome (GOLD analysis project Ga0126342, IMG submission 92528) | Coral microbial communities from Lord Howe Island, Old Settlement Bay, Australia - Cyphastrea 1 metagenome | ecosystem: Host-associated > Invertebrates > Cnidaria > Coral ...
TATATATATACATGCAGGGGACCTTGTTTGATGGTACGGACCATGGTTTTCCAATATCAAACTTCAGTCAATCATCCTTCAGTCAATCATGAACCTCCAACTTTGAGACATCTTTGACAATTGTACACACATGAGTCCGGTGATGCTCAACCATCAAATTTGGGGTCTAACGGCATTTACCCCATTTTCTGAAGCCCCCAAACAAATCAGACACTCTCAAAGTCTAGAGCTTGTATTCTGCCAAAAATGTTTTGTTGATACCACCAAAAATTCTTCGGGTTTTCTCCATGTTTTGTTGAACCCTCTTGAACCATCTTGCGGCGAAGCCGAGGCCATTTACGGCCCAGCTCCAAACCCCCCGATTTGCGGGGCGAATCTTCGCCCAAGTCGCCCAAGTCTGCCAAGGTGTTTCACCGTGGGGACTGGGTTGTTTTCCTTTGGGGAGCTATGGAGCTGAAGGGAAAAATGGGAACACTATTTTTTAAAAAAGTTGGATGAAGTTGGTTTCATTCAGCAACAAAAATCCAATGGCCCAAGATGGTCCAAGGTTTTGTTGGATGTGAAACAATTCTTGGATTTGCTGAAGGATGTGGCTAGATTCTCCAACTTTTCACGTGGATCCAATTGGCTGGTGGCTATCCACTGGATTTTGGGGAATGGGATTTGTTCGATACCCATTTGTGGTTGAGCCGCGTTGCCTACCTGCCAGGGTAAAAAATAGCTCATCTCAAGGGTCTAAGCCCGAAAAACAAACTGGACTAGGGACTAGGGAAGAACTCAAGAAGGAAATATATGTGCATACACACACATATATATATATACACATTATATATTGGTCATATGGGGTTTATGGAAAATCCTATTTAACTGGATGGTTCAGGGGTATCCCCCATTTTGGAAGACTCCATATACATATAAATATATATATATATATATATCATTGTATATATCACATTTATGTGTTGTCTCCATTTATCTCCATGATTACATTCACATACATTTTGGTTGTTTTTTTGTGCAAATAAATGCGTGCTGTAAATATGTGAGGATTGTTTCAAGTCAAGTGAACAATGCTTCACAGGAAGTATCATCAACACATACAGTATTTGCAGTACTCACGTGCTCCAACTGCAATATTGCTCTGTCATTCCAAAACTAGCGGATAAACGGAACAACCCCAATATCACAATTTAAAAGGAAACATTATGATTGACCATCGGATTTCATCAATTGTCGGGGTCCTTATTTTCACACATGACTACTGCATGGTGGCTATTCTTACATATTCAATTCTTACTCTATGTTTTTTTCTGGCAAAGCCAGCAATAAAACTTCAGTTGGGGGACGCTTTGTAGTTTTTGCCATGTCTGATAAAATGGGGAATGTGCCGGGTCATATGCCAAAAAATGGTGATATCATGTTGATGAATGTCACTAAAAATGAAGAATATAGCAAATATATCACCAACCAATCTTTAGTATTGGTGATATCCCTGGTTTTCACCACACCTGGCTGTTTCGCAGAACTCCGGCATACCGTGATCTCTCGCGGAAAAGCCGCTCCAGCGCCACCAAGTGTCAGGTGGTCACCCTGGAAGAAGTGGAAGAAGTGGAAGAAGATGATGTACAAAGCAACCTGGCGATCCGTATGTTTGAGTCCATCGCTGCTTTGGGCCGGAAATGGAGGGTTTTTTTGTCGATTTTGGCCCGGCAATCCGGCAGATTTTCCCACCAAGAGAGAGGGGGATGTACCATGGATTTCACCTATGAAAAGAACTCAACGCGTGGCTCGAACCGGCAACAAAAATATGGAATTCACATGGGTTCACCGGGTTTTTCGGCGCGAAAAATTGATGAAATCGAGCCAGAACTTGTCGTTTTAAAGGTTTGACCGACGAACATTTGGGTTCAAACAACAAACATGAAGTTTTCAAGAAGCAAACAATATGGGAAGGCAACCAATCATGATGCTGCTGGAAACCAACAGAGGTGGAGGAGTTCGCCAAGAACAATGTCATTGGATTTATGCCAACGCAAGGTTTTGAGTGACCAATTAATATCACTATGTGGATGAAGGCAAGAACATGTTTGAATGTCATTAGGATTGTTGCAATTAGAAACAATATCATTCGGTAGTTTAATATATATATATAGCTATAAAACACAGATTTTAAAAAAACAATAACAAACATCCATTTATGTTATGATGGTCCTATTCAAGACTGTGATATTCTATAGTTACCTAAATTCCAGAGGGCCAGAGATTTGACAGAGCCGCTGGCACTGGTTCGCGTTCTCCAAAAGCTCCTTCCGAGTGATCCATGCTATTCCAAATCGGTGGGTTTTCCTGGAAAACCATTCCAACCCAGGTTTGTTGGTATAAACACATGTCAGCTCTCCAACTCCCATTTTCAGCCTATATATATATGTATACAGTATATCTCAAGCCAATGAATCCCGTTGTTTGGGAGTGGTAAAAACATGTAATCATTACGTATGTAAACCACTCCCATTCACAACCCGGCGAGAACTTTCCAATCGACCCTGCCATGAGTTGGGGCTTGGAAGACTAAACATGGTCTTCTTGGGAGAAGTTTTTTCTCGGGGTCTCTACTCCCAGTCAACACTGTGAGACAAAAAAAAGTGATCAAAATAGGTAAACAAAATAAGTGTCTGGGTAAATTTTAACGACCTCACTGTGACCCCACTGGAATCATGGTTTGTATATGGGAAATCATAATTAATTCAGGTTAGTGAAATATTTTGATTTACCCAGATGTGTGTGTTATCCTAGAGGACTGTAGCAGATAATGCCTGCTGGCTAAGAGATTGACAGTAGTATACGGTAGTAAATATCCAAACACCCCTTGGTAATCCTTGGCCACGGAAAATGGCCATGGTAATTATCTGCTTTCATGGCTCATTTTACATTGCAAACTGTTAAATTACCATGAGAAAACTTGGTAGCTCATCCCAGTCGGAAAGTTGTATAGATCCCCACTTATAATCACGGCATGTACCTAAAAAATAGCTGGTTGGTGATTTGGAACATGAATTTTATGACTTTCCATATATTGGGAATGTCATCATCCCAAGCGACGAACCCTTATATTTTTCAGAGGGGTAGGTCAACCACCAACCAGATAGGGTAGGTCGGGGCATGTAGGGGCAATGTCCACTTAGAACCGAGGTGAACTAACACACTTACGATACAGATGGAAATGGCTACTTCCTGTGATCTAGCTTGAAATCATGAAATCACCATAAATTTCCTGATTGAGCATGATAGCTGTTTTTTTAAGTAATATTTATGCCATAATCAACTTCAATCATTTTCAATCACCTTTGTTCTATACTGGTTGGTGGTTTGGCAGGTGCTTTATTTTCCATAATGTATGGGATGTCATCCTGGGATGTCATCCTTCCCATTGACGAACTCATATTTTTCAGAGGGGTAGGTCAACCACCAACCAGCCATATTTTTCTTGATTTACCTATATATTAAGGATGGTGATTTTCTATATGTAAACGTTTACCAGAGGCTAATATTGGATATATTACAGTACCATTTAGTTCGTGAATTTTGACCATTTATAATGAATTGTCCCATCTTTAACCAGTTATTAAACATTATCAGCCATGATTAACCATTATAACCACTATTAACCATTAAAGTTACCCTTAACACACCCATTTTTTTTGGTAATGATATCATTTATTGGATATCATTAACCATTAATTATATAACCATGATATTATCATTATTAACCACTATTACCCTCCAGTAAATTAACATAGACCCCGGCAGATAGGGGTTGAAAGATTAGTTTCCTCTAAAAATTGGTGATTTTCAGGGTCTATGTTAATTTACCAGAGGGTAACCATTATTAAGAACTATTAACTATAGATTTCTCAGCTTCAACCACCGGTTTCAGGCGAAGCGTCTGATGAGATTCTGCCCAGTGCTGGTCCAGCGATGAGCTCCGACTCGCCTGGAGGCAAACGGGGAGAAAAACCGTGGTGAGTCGTGGGTGAATCATGAGAATACCTATGAACAATCCATGGTTAAATGAGAAAACCTATGAAAAATCCTCTTGTTAATCAGATGTTAATAGTGATAAACCATGGTTTTAAATGATGATTCTTGATGGTGAATGGGATGATTCATGGAGAAGTGCGGAAATGATCTGAGTATTCTGAGTATGTTTATGCAAGATAATGATTGATGTGACGATGTGAGTAAAGAATTTGATTTTACCATCCCCAATTGTCAGCCTTTTTATGGGTAGGATTCCAACTCTCAATCCATATGGCTGATTTTTGACATTGCTCTACTAACATTATTTATTGAGGAAAGCAGATGGATTCAGACATGTATATGTGATGAATGATTGCTTTATCTATATGTTTGCTAAACACATAACATTTATGAATAAATGACCATTTATATAACACGCACATAAGTGTTATATGATGGTTCTAATCCATAAACCGTCCATTTTGTTCACATGTAGAACCATCAATGATTTATCTATATGTGATGAATGATTGCAATGATTCCACTTTGTTCACATGTTCATTTATTCTATACAAAATGGACGGTTTATGGATTGGAACCAGCCACTTCGATGGGTTCAAGCAGCATTAGCTAAATATCGTGGACACACGTGGAAATGTGAGGGCCTAACCAACCAACACAACCAGCCAATACAAAGAAACACAGACACACACTGATGTATTGATTATACAATATTATACATACATGCACACGTGCACATTATATGGCTATGGATCAATACCTATAGATACCATTTTTAGTGGGATGAACATCCATAAATCCCAGCTATTTTGATGTGAACTACAGGGGTACAAGGTTTTGACACACTGCCATATATGTATATATACGTCCATAGTAGCAAACATGGTGGATGAATATGGATATTCCCTGCCCTACAAGAAGTGGCAGGTACCAACAGCTCCGCTGCGGCTAGAACCAGGTCCACCAGGTCCAAGTTCTCGAGCCCCGGCCCCGGCAGGTTTTTTCGGTTTTAGGAAGTTCGGCCTTAGAAAAAAAATCAGGGATCAAATGTATGATCAAATGGTAAATCACCATTAATTGTAGGTAAATCAACCATTTTTAATAGGTAAATCAACCGGGATGTGGCCATTTACCAGTTATAAGTGGTGATTTTTATGGGATTATACATTCTATAAATGGGGTTTTCTAAGTACTTATAACTGATAAATGGCCATAACTGTGATCAAATCATCCCATTTTATGGGATGGACATGTGAAAAAAATGTGAAATTGCTAGCCTCCGGATCATCAAGGATGGCTTGCTGGAGAATTCTCCCATTTACTTCGGGGATTTCCCAGCTAGCCATGTGGCAGCCCTGCCCCTGTGGCAGCCCTGCCCCTGTGGCAGCCCTGCCCCTGTGGCAGCCCTGCCCCTGTGGCAGCCCTGCCCCTGTGGCAGCTGCATACTGTCCATGCTAGGTCTTTTGTTTCGTCAGTTGTGCTTGTCCAAGAAAAATGGATACCTCAGAAATCCTCAGCAAATACCCTCTGGTTATTTAACATAGCCGTGGAAAATGGCCCATTTATAGATGGTTTACCTATTAAAAATTGTGATTTTCCATGGCTATGTTAAATAACCAGATGGTAAATTGGAAGATGATGCTCAACTAACTGAGTTTGGGGTACCGAATTTTCAGACAGCCAGCCACGTGCTGTCCGATTGATCGATCACTATCACCCTGAAACGAGCAAGAGCCAGGCACTGCTCGGTGCAGATTTTTCGCACTCAAGCAGACGACCTGGTTTTCATCGGAAGTTTGAATTTAAACTGATGTATATGAGTTAGTGTAAGCGAAATTCCTTACCACACGATACAACCCGATATAAATACACAAATATCATCATATATCGACATACCATATTAGTTATTAGAATGTAAACTGTTGTTCTTTTTGGGTGTGCCAATTTTGGGTTCCATGTGCAGTATGCGTCCAGTCACAGAGCTACACCTGGATCATGCCATTTGAATCTCAGTCAATTGTTGAATGAATTGTGTATACAATAGACTATCCCGAAAATTGTCACAGAGGACAGTAGAATTTACATACATTGATGTGGTTGTTCTCGCACGTGATTTGGTCCTCTTATTTTTTTTGCTGGTTTTGTTCCCCTAAATTTATGTCTTTGATTTTGGTGTCTTTCTGAAAATCGATCGAAAATCGGTCGCCGTCCTTCAGGAAAGCGGCCACCATGGCCAAGTTGCTGGACATGGGAAATCTCAACATTGACATCATGCAACTGATCCTTGCCGCCCATCCAGAAAAACTCAAGATGACTGCGGTGAAGAGCCAGTTCACAATCAAGCATCTAACCGAACCATATCAACATGGCAACCATTGGGAACCAAGAAACATGGTGGTAGAGCCATATAAATGCATTACTTCAGAAGCAGCGTGGTTTGATCCTTTCCAAGGTATGATGCCATTTGCCACGCCCATTAGAAAGATGAAACATCTGAAGAAAACACACAGGTGTCACAGGGTTGCCCCAACTAATTGTAGGCAAATAATTCCCAAAAGGCCAAAAGGCGGAATTGGATGGAAATGGATGATTAATCACATCCCCGTAATATCAAACAACCCCCATAGACTATGGTATAGCAGTGCGATTTTCACATATCTGGGACCATTTACAGCGTGTTTAATACTAGATGGATGGGATTATACCTATACATGTAGTGTGTATGTGTATATAATATATTATATCCATTACAATCCATTGTCAACCATTCATATCCATTTAGTATCCTTTTTTTGTCCGTTAGCAACCATATTTAACCATTATAATTTTGCCAATTTCCCACCCCGACGGTAATTCTCCTGAGCCAGATCATAGGCGTTCGGTTCCCGCTGCCCGATTTGAACAGATGCGTACGGTATGATAGCATATGATAGCCACAAAGGTAGCTTGCTTTTGGTCAATTGACATCTTTATCGTCTTGATCCACCAAGTTTGCCACCCAAACGTGACGCGTCTACCCCTCGATTTCCCTTTGTGAGGATCAGTCAATACATTGACTACGCCGCTGGATTTCTCGTGTTGATCAATTCCTTTGCCCTAATGCCATTCGGCGCTGGAGGATACAGAAGCCTACATTCGTGGAAGCCTTTGCGTTTTTTTTTGTCTGTATAGCGACTGTATAGCAACATGATGGATTTGTATCATGAACTTAGATTTGTTGATGATAATTAAGCTTTACACACGGGTTTGCAGTTGTTGGGTGAGAAAGATGGATATGAACTTAGATCGTTTTTGTTTTGCATTTATATTTATTGGGTCAGCCCAACTAATTTCCAGGTGTCCAGTTGTTTGAAACAAATCCAGAGATCCCTTCGGACGGCCACTTCCAGTAAACCTCAACTTCAGCCGATTTCCAAAGTTTAAATCACCATGTTCCAAAAAACCTGTGCATCTGAAGGAACCGGCTAAACTGCGGAAACGTTGAGAGACATGTTTAAATCACCATTTACCAAATATCATGGTAATCACCATTAATTCACGAAAAAATCACCATTAACCATAGATACTCCCATATTAATCACCATTAAATCATGGTTAATAAGGGAAATATACCCCCACATATTTCTGTGAAAATGTTGGGGATTCCACCCCTGTTCCGTGGGGCTTCTTCAAGCCTTGAGGTTGCAGCTTGAGATGGAGGGCTGGCAAGTGGCAGGGCAGATTGGCATGCCGGGAGAAGCTCAGCAAAAAAAACTCATCGCAACAACGGGATTATGGTGATATATGGTGATTTAATGGTGATTTTATGGGAATAGTGGAGTTTTAATGGTGATTTAATTGGATTTGGTTAACCATTATTAATCTGGTTGGTGGTTTGGAACATTTTAAGGCAAATTGTCCATATCTTGGGAATGTCATCATCCCAACTGACGAACTCATATTTTTCAAGATGGTTGAAACCGGATAAAGAGTATATTGAACTGAACAGTAAACGCAAGTTATGGAAAATTGCACATTTGCCTATGAAACGTTGTGTTTCTCCATAGTTCTGTTAGTTTACCAGAGAGTATTAATCGATGGATTTCCTATTGCTTTGCTTTTCACCTATATATATACATACATATACAGACACAAAAAAAAACACTGAAAAACACGGGCCCTCACAACGTCCCACTCTCTCTCTCTATATATATATATGTATATTCACCTGGTACTATATGAACATTATGAACATTATGAACCTATATTGGTCAAACTATATTTAATTCATATAAAATATCAATTACTAAACCTTACTATTAACCTCTTGGTTGAATGAAGATACCCACAACTGGAGTTTTTGTTAAGCTCGGCCGTCTTAGCGCACTAGTTTTGAGAGCTGGATTTCTGTGGTCATTTTTCAATTCACCAGGGTGCCTTAAAAATAAGTAAAGAGAGCGAGTGGTATGGGAAGAGGCGACTGCAATCCATCCAAAGTGATATTTTCTAGAATCAATTACTACACTGCGACTTTATTGTGCAAGTTTTTTCTTTATTGAGTACACATGTTTTTTTTTCACATGGATTTGCTGAAAACAATATTCTAGTTTCCCATTGGGAGACCTACCATTTGGGGAACAAACTGGGACTATTTGTTTTTTTTTTTGGTTGATCTTTAAGCAAATCCAAGTTCATCATGTATATAAATCTTAGTGTATAACCATCTGTATACATGTAGAAATACATTCAGAAATTCATGCCGATACCATACTTACTGACCTGTGTCAGTGCATGGAAGCCTCAAAAAGATAGAACAGAAAGTCACCATCAAAATAGTGTCAGTAGAGTTCATTTAGAGTTCATATAGAGAGGACGGATTACATTGAATTACATATTACTATATTTTTTGGTGGGGGGGTGGAGCCGGCGACAGATACGGATATGGCGGATATGGGCCTTACAAAGCTATAATTTCATGGTGAATTGGAGAAGTATTGATATATCAAGTCGGACTTTGTAAAATAATCACAATCATTAACCATAGTGATTAGCCATAGTGATTAACCATAGTGATACCACAATCATTAACCATAGTGATTAACCATTGTTAACCATTATTAACGATCTTTTCCCAAGATTTTCCCAGTTTGAAGCTACATTTTCCCATGGCAGTGCGGCAGTGATGTTGTTTCACAGTCCCCAACGAGTTGGTGATGAAAATGACCCTACCAGGGTTGAATCGTGGTTGGCCACCCCAGGCAAATCCATGAGTCATGAGTTGTATTATGTTTTATTATTATATCCCATATGCTCCATGTATGGAATATTTACCAACATTAACCCTCAAAATCACCCAAATGTAGGTAAATATACCATACATGGAGCATATGGGTATTATATAGTCAAGTGATGTTTATCGAATTCTGTGGTTTCATCCAAGTTTTTGTAGTCATTAAAGTTTCATAGATGCAAACCGCCAGGTTTGCTGCTGAAAAAAGTGACATCAATATTGCAATTATCGTGAGCCCAAATCACAATGATTAGAATCACATTGGACCCATTCTCCTTTCATTTCTTCCATACTATTGGTGACTGCATTTGGGTACAATAGCTTAATGATCGCAAGAGATTGGTAATTCGGTGACCTTGAAAACCATTGACCACTGCCCAGCATCGGCCCTAGAAGGGGCCCTTCTCGATGTTTGGATCGTCCCGGAAAGATGTCCTTCCGAAGCATATTTCCAGACCCATAGGATCCATGGTGCTGCTATATATGGTGACATGGATCCCATCAATATACCCCAAATGTTAGCATATATACCATGGATCCATATGGATCCTATGGGAGATGTCCCGGATGTCCCACTTTTCTATCTTCTGCAGGGTTCCAATGGTTTCCAACATGTTCCAACCAATGATATGGGAGAAATTACCAGGAAATCATAGAAAACCCCGTCAGGGCGTCCCAGCCCAGGCCAACTTTGAAGAAGTTCTTCCGGCCTCCGGGCTGGAAATCGTATGGCGCTTCGGGCTTGGTGGTTGTTCAATGGAATGTGAATGGGATCTGATGAGTCATGTTTAACATTGGGACATCAATGGGATTCAATGATATGTATATATATATAAGTATATATATATATATATGCATATATATATGTGTGTGTGTGTAACATCTGAACAGATGTAAAACTTCTTTTGTTCCAATCTTCTCACATCTGCAGGGGGTGGATGCATGGTCTGGCAGTCATCCACCAACGAAGACACTGCCTTTCCATGGTGATATGACAAAGGGACGCCTTTGTCACGTACCTGCTTTTTTTCGGACATAGCAAGGGGCCA
>Ga0126342_10022622_pt1 | contig 10356 bp, 8 predicted proteins | sample Cyp1metagenome_FD_92528 | JGI IMG/M metagenome (GOLD analysis project Ga0126342, IMG submission 92528) | Coral microbial communities from Lord Howe Island, Old Settlement Bay, Australia - Cyphastrea 1 metagenome | ecosystem: Host-associated > Invertebrates > Cnidaria > Coral ...
ATTGATGTAGCTTGATGGCTGCAAGATGGGTTTGACCGTGGAAAGCGAAGAAGGAGAAGTTCCACACCTGCGGTGGTCCCAGGCGCCGCCCCTGCCTTGGCCAAGGCCGGGGTCGGCGGATTACATCCACATGTTCACTGGTTATGTCCCCCAAAATGCTTCGCTTTTTGGAGTCTCTTTTATTTTGCCTCCTTTATTTTGTCAAGTATCTTTGATTTCACTGGTCGCTGTACCTAGTTGGATAATGTTGGATGGATAGCTCCGGAGTTTGGGTAGGATCAAACTTTTTGGTGATCAGATCATATTTGAATCATAGACTTCGCTGGTCTAAAGAAATGCCCCATGTGTTGTTCACATATATAGAATTAATTATATATATATATTGTAGATATAGAATATTATATGTATACATATTGTATACAATATCACATTACATATGGTATAGAATGTTTGCATTATTACATACAAATAATATATATATATATATATATCCATTGCCTGCCTCGCAACACGACAAACACACCTCAGCTGCTCAGCTGCCAAGGTGCTTGCGCCATCTTCCTGAGCTCCGTAGAGACCGCTGCGAAGACCTTTGGTCTTGAGGTCCGTCGGAACGCCGGTTGGGTTGGAATTCACTCCGGTGGTATTTTCCCATGGGGTTTTCTATGGGATCTAATATGATCTAATAGACAGAATGGGATTTTCCATGTTTTTTTTTTCCAGATTTGATGTGATTCAATCGGATCTTCCATGGGACTTAAGAGTATCAACCATGGGGACAGAGGGGATATAATTGAACTCATGTCACAACGAAAGCTTGGGGCACGGATGATGGAGACTCACCGAGAAAACGAGCCAAGGAGGTGGGTAGCGAAACCCAAAAGTGCTTGATGCTTGGTGGGTTGAAAGATATACGTCCTGTCCCACATGACATGATACATATATATATAAAAAAAATATATATATATATATATATCATATATATATTATATATATATTATATATATATACACAGTATATACATTTGGGGAAACTAAGCCAAGTCATTTACATTTACCTGAATGGGCGGACACTTCCAAGTACCACTGGATTTCGGAGGTTCGTGCGCCGAAAAAAGACATGGATGCCACTACTACCATTAGAGATTCAAATATCTGAATCGTACATGACAAGAAAGACAAGAAACTGGGTGAAAGGAATCATAGGAATCACACGCAGAGTTTTTTTATTGTGGTCCAATGCTGATGTAAGTGTAAGAAGAACAAAACTAACAAACAACAACATCCTGAAATGTTCATCTCAAGCATCCCAGAATTCGTTAAAGGAAATGTGGGTATGGATCAATACCTATTAATACATATTAATACCATTTTTAGGGGGTTATTCACATCCATAAATCCCAGCTATTTTGATGTGAACTACAGGGGTACAAGGTTTTGACAAACTGCCATGTTGATTTATGCTTTACAAAACTTTCCCAAGTCCCAAGTCCCAAGTCGTCCACGGTGGCAGGCGGCACCCCGTGGATATCGAAAGAAATTCTCAGCAAATTACCGCAGGGAGCCCGGCTGGTTGATGGATCCTCATTTTCGAAAGATGGGTACCCTCTGGTTATGTCAAAATAGCTATTGAAAATGACAATTTATAGTGGATTTTCCCATTAACAATGGTGATTTTCCATAGCTATGTTAGTTTACCAGAGGGTACCACAAGAACATGCTTTCCCAATTGGGTTGATTGATCCTCATTTTCCAGGGAGCCCAGCTGGTACCTCCAAAATGGGTTTATGGTTGATCATGGTTGATTGATCCCCATTTTCCCAGAAAGATAGCCATTTTGATCCATTTTGGAGGTAGCTCCCATTTTTGGACACAGCTACATCTTGTGTTTCTTGAATCATTGGAGGAGATCAACGGCTGATCAGGAATCTCAGGGTTGGCCATTGCAGAGTGGAAGCTGACACGGATGGATTTTATCCGAAATGATGTTGCAAACTATGTGAATTCATCAGATCTTCAGATTTCAACTAGAAAACTGTGGAGTTTTGAAGTTTAAATATGAATTTGGCTTGCCCATTTGGCTTCCTCACCGCAAGATGCTAAATGTATCTAAATGTATGGATCCAAGGATTTTTCCGGGTCACTCGAATTGGATGCTATGTCTCTAGATTGTTTTACGTGATATGATGTTCTGATGGAACTTGCGGCAACAAATGACTAGTACAGAACAAGTTTCCCTGTTTCAAAGGTGCACTTTTCCCAGACGATGCGCGGCACTATCGGGTCGATGTGCTTGAAGTCGTGTTCTCAGAATGACCTCAAGGTGGTGAGAATGACAAAAAATCTTTCAGCAATGCAAAGGCAAAGTCACCCGAATGACCCTGAAAGCATCTGACAAGAAAGAGTATATAACTAGTTCATACTAGTTCCAAGTTTGATAGGCCTTGCCTTTTGGCATAGCCAAGTTCCCTCCCCAACCATGAAACTGATTATCTTGGGATGATGATGGGCGTCGTCGGGTGCTGACAAAGGCAAGCGCCGATCAGCACTCTGCAATCTGGGTGAACGGTGACAAGTTTGAGCTCAGCCCAGAGGCCGGTGGCACTTCTCGCTGGCGGAAAAGGGGGTTAGGATGGGTCAAGTCATTGGCTATCCACAGTACTCCTACTGTATCCCTAAATGATCTTCAATTGGGATGGTTGATAGATGTTGATACTGAAGACGGACCAAGATCCTAAATCCTTGGCCGCATGTTTTGTGTTTTCCATCGTGCGAGATGGTTCAGTGACTGGCAGGCCATTTGCCATGCTGAAGCTTTGCAAAAGGCCAGAGCCCGAGAGCACGCTGAAATTGCTCGAAGTTGACTAAGTTGACCAACGTTTGTGCTGGAACCAAGGTGGAACTCATGGCAAATCAAACTTCTTTGTACTACTATTGTATATCTTCCTTGGAGAGGTTTTTGAGAGCGAAACTCATTCTATGCTCATTTGGACCTGTCGGAAAAGAGACGGTCATATTTGGCTGGATTTTGGCCAGTACTCCTTTGGACATTCTGAAATCTTGGCAATTGGGAAACTGGGAACGACCCGTTTTGTTGACCGGTTTGTTTGTAAGTTTCCGGCTTGTGAGTGAGCCTGAATCCCTAACTGTTGTTAGCAACAAATCCCGTGAACTCAATTTTGGTTGACCAAATCGAATAAACTTCTACAAAATGCCATGGTGTCCAGAAAACTATATGGTTAGTATGGGACTCCAATCAAAAAGCCTTGCTTCAAACCTTATTTTTAAGGCCCTTAGGGCGGTTTTGCCCTTGGTGAAAATCCCATGGGATTCGGAGCCAGGCTTGGAGCGATCTCACTCAGCTTCTGGATGCGTCGGCCGCAGCTCCTGATGGATGTCGACATCCAGCCGGCTGAACCCAGGGGGAGCGGCGGTTCTTGGAGGATCCAATGGCTACCCTCTGGGAACATATGGAAAATGACCATGTTTACCCTCTGGTAAACTAACATAGCTATTGAAAATTGTCATTTATAGTGAGTTTTCCCATGAAAAAAGGTGATTTTCCATGGTTATGTTAGTTTACCAGAGGGTAATAGGTAAATCAACTATTTCGATTGGGCCATTTTCAATAGCAAACTGTTAGTTTACCAAAGGGTATGGGATATGACCTATGGGATATACCTGTGGGATATGATTGGTAATTAAAAAAGACTTTAAGTGTGGATATAATAATGTTTGGATGAATTACAACGACCATGGGTATGGGTCAAAAAATAAGCCCCAGAAGGGAATACAGTTTGAAATGTATTTGTACATGATATATGTTTATATATGTTTAGATATGTTTAGTATTAACAATCTATATAATCTATAATTATTGGGGAACCCAATTTTGACCCATACCCAAATGTTTGGAGAGACCTGACTGCGATGTCACTGAAATGACGGTTCATAAGTATTATCTCCAAATGGCTTGATTACAGGTCAGTGAATTAACATGAATTGCCCAGAAGTATGATTCATTAGTTGATTCATCAATTGATAGTTGATAGATGATACTAAGCAACTTATGATTAGATCCATCAATCATTCATGAATATCAACCATGAATCTAATAATATAGATGTTGATAGATGATATAGATGAACAGTGTGGTTCTGATCAATCCAACAGGTAATACTATGATATTATGCAGCGTATGATATTTGAAATTTACGGCTAATATATCATAATATATCCAGCAATAGCCAGCAATAGCTAAATAGAATGGAGTTTTTTTGGATGATATTTCAATCTATTTCAAAAAATCTGTGTATTTTTTCTCACCAACTGAACTTTAAACCGTGTTTCATGGGGATACGTAAAAAAAAGGGTCGAAACTTCGGACCCAGACAGCAAGCCCAATTTCGGGGTACCCAGGTCTGGCTCAGATATCCAGGAACAACCAGCAATATGTTGCAGGGTCATATACTAACAGGTTGCCATGGTATAGATGGCCCTAATCGAAATAGATGATAAATGATGATAATAGATGGTTTACCGAACCTAAAAATGGTGATTTTCCCATGGCTATGTTAGGTAACCAGATGGTAATCACCAAAGGTGATATTCAATGGGGATATAATGGGATTTGGAACATATATATATATAATGGGATTGGAATCAAGCAAAATTGACAGGAATGACAAACCTGATCGGTATGATTTTTGCACATGTTCGGACACACCTTTGTTTCGCTGTGTTTCGGACTGAAGCCACGATTGCCTCGAGGGATACCCCGTTTTGTTGCCATTGGTTCATGGAGAAAATCCATGTTCTAAAAACCAACTGAGTGGTTTTTTGTTCCATAGTCTGACTATTGAATTGATCCCCAAATCCATCAAAATCCCAATGTTACCCTCTGGTAAACTAACATAACTATGGAAAATCACCATTTTTAATGGGAAAATCCACTATAAATGGCCATTTTCAATAGCTATTTGTTAAATTACCAGCTGGTTATCCATTTTCCGATCTCCACAGCTCCATGAAGCTCCATGCGCCAGGGCCGATCGGAACTCTGTGCAGTGCTGGATTCGCTGGATGTAGCCTGGGCCGGCTTCGAGCATAAGCACCTCAGCCGCAGATTAAAGCCAATTGGGGTTGATGCGCTCTGAAGAGGTACATTAATAAAATTTAATAACAATCCACCAAAGTATAGCTAGAAGATGCTAGAAGTCTAATTAGTGTATCATAATTACGTATTCCTATGTATATTATATCTTGATAGCATATGTATATGTGTTGTTATAGTGTATTATAGTATGTACTATGCATTAGCAGATTCAATGTCTCCCACAGGGTAAATATCTCCACAAAATGTGTATATGTTGAATATATACATTTATACAATTTATATACACATATGAAGGCCCTGAGAGCCACCAAGTGCCACATCATGGTCACAGGTACATTGCCGAGCTGATCGAGATTGAGGAACAAGCAAGACGGTTGATCATCAAGGTATCCGAATGGGAGGTATATGGCTGGTAAATGCTGCCACTAGCAGAAACATGGAACTGAGGCTGTTTTGAGAATCTGTTGTTTTTTTATCCCAAAACATGTTTAATTGTCCTAAAAACAAGGGATGGTCATTCACCATTGATAGGGCTTAATGTACCATGCTACGGATTTCTATCGATTATTGTTGTGTATATACTTTGTCTATATATATATACATATATATATACATATGTATAATCATTCATATATATATATATATACATAGCAACCCAAAACAAAAACAAATTGAATCATCACATTGCTCTATCTTTTTGGGGTTTACTATGTGTATATATTAGTATATATATACTATGTATATATGTATGTGTATATGTATACATATACATACTTATATAGACGGCCTTCACGGGCAGGGTCGGAACTTGAGCACCTGTCATGGCTTCTGGCCTGCTCCGTGATAGCATAATGGGATTCAATGGGGATTAATCGGATGATTTTTCAAAGGAAATATGATTGGTTGATTTGTTATTGACTGGGGGTTCGGAAGACAATTTTTTCCTCTAAAAGGTTATGGTTCTGGTTCAGGCGATGGTGGGATAGTGAATTCTAGGAAGCCAGGTTGGCAAGTTGAAAGATCTATTGCAGACAATGTATAGGCTGTGTATGTATGTGCTTTTTGACATCTGTGGCCATTTGGCAGGCAGTAGAACTTGAGGCGAAGCTCGCAACAGTGGAGGACGGTTGTGACCAGAAAGTGCTGGGAAATCATGGGAAATCCAAACTGGGTCACTTTATTGGGGTATCAACGGACCCACAAAATTGCTGCTGAAAAGATGGTTTGCAAACTACCAGAAATCAATACCATCCTTTTAGTATCAAACCATCCATTTTGAGGGCTGATAACTTTGACCAAAAACCAGATGGTTTGGGAGGAACCATTGTTGTCATTGTTGTTCACTAGTGCTTGGATCATGGTACTCCTTTTCGTGTTTCTTTTGGCAAAAAGCAAGCCCGCAAAAGAGAGAACAGTATAATCCTCCTACTGTAGAATAGTGATGAATTGCCTTTCTATCTTCTTCGGGGATGACTGAATATTTTTTAGAGACTGTAGAGATACCCTTTTCATGTTTTTTTTTGGGTGGAAATTCCATGTTCATCCCTGCTCTTTCCACCCAACAGGATGCCCCTCAAAAGGGAAAAGAAACTGTCGAACTGCAGAGAGCGCTAGTGTCGCTTGCCCGCACTGCTGGAAATTCCATTTGGAGGATGTTTTTTGTTGGGTTCCCCATGATCGTCAAGCATGAACTGTTTCTAACTTGAGCCGAAAATCCAGTGGTTAGGAGGGAGCTAAGGAGCTATGGCTATTCATATTCCCTATTAAATGGGGAGCTAAGGAGCTACCAAGAGTTTCCCAACCACATACTAGACAATCAAATTGCAATTAGTGGCAATTCACTATCAAAGGGGGATGAGGAGTTGTTATTCTCTAACATAGACGACCATTCCTGCCAAGTTGCTGTAGACAAAATCAACTCAGCAGTAAGAACCAACTTCTGACCCATCAGCATCCACTCCCTAGACTTTCAAATACCTTCTGAGAAGGGATTTGAAGCCCACATGCAGCTGGGTCATCGCCCACTTAGTAGCTGGGATGCACATCCAAGCCATATGTTGTTTGCTTATTGGCGGTGAAATACCCAATCTTCTTGGTTTACCCTGAAAATCAAATGACAATTAACACCATAATACAATAATGTCTAATATAATCCACAATTATAACTTTTTTTTAATACAGGGGTAGAATTGCTGTCAGTGGTATTTTCTGGGTTAATCCCCCACGAATCCCATCCCTTATTATACCCCGAATAAGGGACCCACAAATAAATGATTCCAGTACTAAACCAGGGTGTTTGAGGGAGGTACAGGAAAAAAAACTAGGGCGAAAAATCCATCATGACTTCTGAAAGGGGGACATGCCTAAAATCAGCTACAATCCCCATGAAAATCCCTTGTTTTTCTAGGTGAAATCAGCATTTTCCTATGGTTTTCCTGTGGTTTCCCCATGAAAAAAGTACCACATGAAATCCCCTTGAGATCGCCTTAGGCAGGGCATTGCCCATCTCAACTCTGTGGCCAACTTCCGTCGTAAGGGACGTGACGACCTGGGCCGGGGCACCCATCAATTTGGAGATGAAAAAAATATTTAATAATTTACATGATATACATAACAATATACATAATATGCATACTATATTTACATCATATTATATATGTCCATGTATATATATATATATACATACATATGCATCTAATCATATATATATATATATATACATGTATGCGTTTAAGAGTTTAAGATATATGTGTATAGATATGTTTACATATGGGAAGGGACTATTTGTTTTTTGATAAATGTATATGCGGGTTTGTCTATACCATAGCCCAAAATCCGGGTATCATCATCATTTTCGGAGCTTGGAGGGAAATTGGGGTAGACCCATTTGTTTTTTAATCTTTTTTGGAGGCCTAGTTTTTTTACAGGTAATGTAGATATGTCATGTTGATCCCTCTGCCAAGGCTTTGACATATTGGAGAGTGTCGCCAGCTCAATCGATCCTCATGGCATGTCATTGGGAACTCCACTGGATCGGATTTGGGGATGGGCTACCACAGGATTGAGACCTTCACTGACCAGCAAGTGGGTCAAAAGCTTGTGAAGATCATAAACTTCGGAAAAAAAAACACCTGAGTCAGCAGCAACTCCAGAAATTTGAGGGTGAAAGAAGAAACACTGATATCTCCTGATATATCTGCTATTCTTTGATATGGAACTTGAGGCGTCGGAGGTGCTGAGCAAGTTTGGCCTGAGCAGCCATGTCCTCAGGATAGGAAGTTGAGTTTCGAGAATTGATGAGAAAATTGAAAACCCATGGAACCCCCATAACCCCCATCTGCTCATGATTTTTTATGTGTATTCCTCCGGTTTTAGCTATGAAAAAACGATAAACAATGTGTTTTCCTGTAGACTGTCACCTTAAACCAATCTATTGATGCCAGCATGCAACAGCCTCAAATTTCCATTGAAACTCATGACAGCAAATCATCTGGACGTTTTTTTACCTCACTTTGCCGTTGCTGTCATGACTCCTCTCGTAGATGTATGATGTCTGGAGGTAAAGACATCGTAGCTGCCGGTGAGGGCAAGGCAGCCATCATGCTGGGGCAATGTAGGGTGATGTTGATGTTTCCATATGTTTCCTCATAGGCCATGAGACCCAAAAAAATCAGTGCAGACATTTGAGGCTTTGTCCAAAACTGGCTTTTGATACGTGGGTAGACCGATGGCCCCATGTACCCCAGATCTGACTGTCGACAGGGCTTCGCAGCGGCAGCTATCCAAGATGCTGTGTCCAGAAGTGCCGGAGTGTCCATGGCAGTTGTGTGGACCTTAGCAGTGCACCTGTTGCTCCCACTGTGGAGAAGTCCTAAGAAAGATCTAAAAGTGGGCTTCAAAATCGGGAACCCCTCAACCCACAGATGTTAGGTTTATGTAGCCCATCAACAGATGGATTTTGAACACTCCAACTTTGGAAGGTACACAAGGTACCCAAGTAATCCCAAGTGTGAGCGCCAGAGAGCGCCCGTGCCAGGATGTGGTTGGCTCTTTTGAAGCGATGCGCCGGTACTTGCGTGAAGTCAAGAAGTGTTTGGAGCGCGTTGATCCGTGCCCCGGCTGATTTTCTCAAGAAATTGGGACATGACCCTTCCGCAATTTTACTGGGAGAAATGATGATAAACTATCAAATTGACCTTTCCATCTCCACTATTTCAGTTGGTTTAAGAAAACATACATGACGTTGCTGATGTTGCAATCAGCTCCTGCCATCCAAGGCACCTGTGTAACAACGTTGGCCTTGTTGCCAGGCAAGGCCTTGTTTGCTTGGCCACAAACCCGTTCCTGTATCTTGGAAGATTTTGGGGATGGTGATTCGAGACTAATGAGATTTTGACTATTTCAAGAGAACCACCAAATCCGTGAAAATGCAAGCATACAAATTATTAAAGGGCTCCGCCCCCTGCCGCCGACCCCTGGCTTCAAATTCATGGCTTCAGTCTAACGGGTCGCAAAAATCGTTTGGGAGCTCTGCATGGTCCCTACGGACATCCGTACTTGAATCCTTGTCATCCAGCACTTTTAGCCGCAATGCGTGGTGGGAACAATGATGTCCAAGTACCATACAGGTTGCCGTACGCGTGTACAACGTGTGGCGACTCGCTGTCGAGCAAAGAGAAACAGCTAATAGCCTTAGCAGCCCAGCGTGCCCAGGATGCGTAAACAGGTTATTGCAGTGATTATTGTTCCAAAAATCAGCCCATGGGATTCCACGAGATCAAAGAATTTCAGAAAGGGCACATCGCTTTACATGCATCATTGAAGCAGGCGGACGTGGACCACATTGGCAAAAGACATGCAAACCGTTTTTTGAGTGATGCCTACTGCAAAGGCCTGGTGCGCGGCCAAGTAGAATGTTGTAATCTGCGTGCCAACCACATCGATGGCTCGATTGTAGCCGCGGAACGTGTGTCCTCGTGCAACTTCACCGTGTTTCCTGGACACGTTTATTTACAGCTACTGGAAAGGTCGGAAGGAAAAGAGACCGGGACCAAAATAGCATATGTTCGAACGCGGAAGGCACCAGGATCCGGAGCGCAGCATGTGCGGGAAGCGGTGACTGGACAAGCATATAGTCATCGGCCGTCGGACTCCGAGTGCTGGTGGCTGTCCCCATACGAGTTCACCATGCACTGGGAGTTGGTTCCAGCGCGCATTCCGCATTCCCGCGCCGAATGGGAG
>Ga0126342_10022623_pt1 | contig 10355 bp, 8 predicted proteins | sample Cyp1metagenome_FD_92528 | JGI IMG/M metagenome (GOLD analysis project Ga0126342, IMG submission 92528) | Coral microbial communities from Lord Howe Island, Old Settlement Bay, Australia - Cyphastrea 1 metagenome | ecosystem: Host-associated > Invertebrates > Cnidaria > Coral ...
AGGTGATCTGACTAATTGTCAATCACAATATATATATATAACTATATATATAATAATAATAATTATAATATATATATATAATATTATATATAAATAAATAAATAAATAAATATATATATATATTATAATATGAACTGTGCAGCTTATGACCTGTTCTTTGGCCTTTGGAAATCACCTGGTGTGGCATCTCTTTGCAGGGACCTGTGGTGGACCCCTATCTTTGAGGCGCCTGGCCGCTTTGGCACTGTCCAGCTATGGCGATTTGGGAGACGTGCAGACAGAAACTTCAGATTGGTTTTTGTATGTGTTTGCCATGTTGAATCATGTTGAATGGAAAAAAACCTGTTCTTTTCGTGATTTTTCAATTGCATCCAAATTGAAGCCTCCATTTTCCTTTGTTTCAGCTGTGGAACTCTTTCTCTTTGGCCACGTCCAAAACTTCGGAGGTTTGCTGTCCATGCGGCACCGGGTGGCGCCAATCCAATGACTTGCAGACCTGAGCGAAAAGATGGCCTGCTGTGGTGTCGGATGCATATAACATTGAGGTGTGCCAAGAAAACTGCAAGAAAGATGAAAGATGTTGCAAGAAGATTGAACTCGAGTGAGCAGTATGGGGTTGTACTACACAATATATTGGGTAGATTACGATGTATTGTCAAAGTCCTGTACAATGGAATGGCAGAGGGCTTTGAACGCTGGTCCAGTGAGGCATGCAGTGGTAGCATTCGCAGTCCTCCTGGCATAGCTCTTAAACCTAAGCTCTCAAACCAATGCTCTTTTGTAAGCTTTGAGCATGGACATGGCTGATCTTTGGTTTATCGACAAACGGTCAGAAAAGTTTCCAATCAATTTGTTTGAAAAGCTCTTCCAACATCTTCCAGACATTTAGGGACTCAGACATCTACAGAATCCAGCACTGAAACAACACCTTTGGAGCAGGACTTAGCGACAGCAATGGCAATGTCGCTTGACCTAATGAAGCCTACCTTGCCTGCCCAGCATATGGCATTCACAGTTCCCAATATCTTTTCGTTTTCCAAAGGCCAGGACGGAAAGCAGGAAGAGCAATTATATATCAACTATGCAATTATCAATTATCATGCCATGTTTTTCAGTTCAAGGCCTAATGGTGATGGAGACCCTTCAGTACTTTCTTGAAAGGCCCTCTTCCAAGCATGTTTGTCACTCCTTTCCTTTTCAAGAAGACCCGCAATTGTGATGGAAAGATCAACAACAATGTCTGAAGAGACTCATTGTCTAGTTACCTTGTATAAGCCTTGGCACGCATCATCCACTGTTGTTTGTGCGCAACATCACTGCTGGTAACCGATGCACAGCGGCATGTGACATACTCTAAAAAATATTTTGGCCACGACCACGACGAGGCCAAAGCGTGAGTTCGCCACTACAAGGTCCAACTGGTTCGTTCAAATACTGCTTACTGATCTTCCCTGCGGGTACGGAAATAGCTTCTACTGCGGAGGGAAATGCCCAGCCGGTCTCTGCTTTTTTGAAGATTTCGCCACCAGAGCACCTAAGAGACAACTGGACTTGTCCAGATGTGCGCTATTCACTCTGGATAAAAAGTCTGAAGAGAATCAAACCACCCGACATTGAGTACAAAGACAAGAACACCTTCTGCAAAGAACATGATGATAGAGGATGGCACGACATGTTCAAGCGCGACTGTCTGCGAGACTATGTGAGTCCAGATGGTGCCTTGCAGATCATGGGTATAATCCACAACCTTCCTTATGTCCACCCACCTCCAGAGACGCCAAAGCCGCTCTTCCCTGGCCTGGATTTCTCCACCGAAGCAAGGATGCTCAGCTTCCGTTTGGCTGAAGGCTCTTCGCTCTTCTTCGACCAGCGCCTTCTGATGGCGCGCAGCGAATATTTTCAAAAAATGTTGACATCAGACGAATGGCAAGAGTCCAGAAAAGGAGAAGTGGATTTTACTGGGGATCCTCACGTGACGAAGCAGATCATGCAAGCCATCCTCCATTTCATCCTGTCCGATTCTTTTCAAGTTGGATCTGTGGAATTCAATCTGGAAGTGCGGAAGTTGGCAGATCGCTTCTGCTTGAAATCCTTGGTGGAAAAGGTGGATGCAGCGATGAAAGACATGCTGAACGAGGACAACCTGTTGCAGATCCTTGCAGAGATGCATGACACCGACAGCTCCTGGGCTGAGAATTTGTTCCAGCTTTCAGAAGCTGGGACCTTTAGACACCATTGAACTAGTCCGGGACAGATTCTCCTCAATGTCCCAAACCGATTACAGAAAACACCAAGTGAAGCATACTAAAGCTGTGGCCAGGTCTCTTCATGTAGTATTACTGTAGTATGGATGTCTCATGTTGTTCCTGAAGCAGTGGTGCGTTTGAAGCCGTCCAGGTGTGGTGGAGAAATCCTGTTGGACGATGCTGGAGTCGGACTGCAACATCTTGGCCAAACACGAAGATCTGTTGGACACGCTGATCGCGGAGAAGCCGACCTTGGCCAGAAAGCTGATCCTTCTGGGAACGAAACGACGGCGACGAAGCTGAAGACCCCAAGCCTTCTAACGTGTTTCACCTGTGTTTCTTGCATTTGAAAACAATCTCTATAGCTGGAAAAGGCCAGCTGTGCCAGACATTTTCGGGAGGGTAGCGAGATTTTCCGAGGGAGTTTCGGGACAGAATGAATTGAGCCAATACTACATTCATTATGTGGCCCTCCGTGGCAAGCCAAGAGAAACCCGTATCTAGCCGCCAAACTACCTGACTTGGGACAAGACCATGTAATCCGTCAAGGTTCAGCTTTGTTTTGAGTAAAACAGTGGTTTTTGTGAAGCCTGCCAGGCCACTTCATACTGTCAGTGGCATGTCTTTTTCCAGCGTTTGTCAGGCTCAGAGCCAGAGAAAACACAGACAAATGCATGACTCATCCGATCTCACCGACCCCAACTGGGAGTCGATCTAAAGGTCTATGTAAGGGTTTTTAATTGCGAAGGCTTCCAGGGTTCCAACATCAGACCCCGCGAAAGTATTCACCATAAGTACAATATATAGGTGCATCGTACAAGGCAGTTCCTTGCACGGATATGATCATGGCATTGTTCCGTGAATAGTTTTGACAAATTTGATTTCGGGTTGACATTGGTATCCATTTCTGAAGTCTCAAGAAACAAAGCCCAAATGCAGCAGCCAAGCTTCCAAAAGCGAGGCTTTGCCAGAGCAAACACCAAGGTCCGTTTGCTTTTCCTTTGATGCGCCCCTTGCTGATGGCTGGGGTCTGTGGATAAGTGTTTTTTTTTCGCAAAAGTTCCGTGAAAGTTCTGCAAAGGAGTGGGCGAAAGTCAAAGTGCATTTTGAAGGGAGTGGCCCAGAAAGCCTTGCAAAAAATTGCCTAATCAGCAACAAGCTGTCCTGAGAAAGGGATTCCGTGATGCTAGCTGCATGCTTACAAGGCTATGAAGAAGTTATCCGTGATAATTTGTTGTGATTTGGCTGGTGATGAAAGAATCTTCATAAGAGGGGTTGTTGCTCAACATGGGTTCCGCGAAAGATAAACATGGAGTCCGCGAAAGATTCGCGAACGAGAATTTTTATTCGCGAAGAATGGCCGTTTGCAGATAACGGAATTTAGATCAAAAGACCAACTATCTCCGACCCACACTCTCAGACGGCTTCTGTGCCATCGATTCTCTTGTGCAACAGAGCATGGCATAGTAAAATTTCATTTGAAGAGCCTGTGGCTTGTACTGGCAAAACCATATAGTTGCATGTGCAGTAGATTTATAAGTCGTGGATCTGGGCAAGTATGAGGGGGTGTAGGATCGTTGCTGATAGCTCATGGCTTCTCGTGGGGATCCTGACTGGGACAAGACCATCTTGATCCATGATAGACTAACTTTGCTTTGGGTAGGTAAGAAAAAACGCGAGGCTTTCGTGTTGCACATCGAGACGCAGGGTTTCTTGAAACTTGGTAGACGCTGGTACTGGGCTGCCAGGCTGCGACTCATACACTCAGCATGGTGCAGTTGCATGCCTTTATCCAGCGATTGACAGGCTCACAGAAAAACATGGAAAAATATATTACCAATCTCACCGAGCCAAAATATCATTGATCGAAACGATCACACCACTTCTACGTCATTGCTTTGCATTTGCAACAGATCATAACAAATTTCATTTGAACTGCCTGTGCCCTATGTTGCCCCCCAAGGGCCACACAATTAAATGGTCGCATAGTCAGTCCTTGATGTGTAGTCAGTCCTTGATGTGTTGTGGATTTACCTACGCGCATCTCCAAAGCTTGAATTCAACCAGTCAGATGAGTCAGATCGCATCAACACTGTAGTGCGCGCAACTCGTGTGAAGGAGTTTGGGCAGATTCAAATTGAGAAAAATCAGCTTTAATTCTGCTGCTGAACTCTTCCTGTTTGGCCTCCTTTGCCACGCTGCAAGTTTCTTGCTGGTTCACGTAGCACTGTTGAACATCGTGGCCTAATAACGCCAATGAAATTGCAACCCAGAACAAGACTGGTTCTGTGTTTGCTATGCTCCTAGCTGCTGGTGTGAAGCCTCGCAGTTTCCACAAGTACAGTTCAAATAATGTAGTCAACAGCCAGCAGAAATCCAGTGAGGCACAGGGCTGAATTTTTCACACTTCGCTGGGCTTTTGGCCCAAGAAGCCCAAGCGCCTGGGTAAGCTTTGAACATTGAGATCGCTTGATTCTGGCTAAACCGCAAGCAGTCATGACATGTCTTCAGTTTCCAATCAAACCACAAGATTCCAAAAGAGGCTGAGTTTCCGGATGTTTTGGGACTGAAACTCGGAGCCTGCATAGTCTTGCACAGAAACAGCGCTTCGGATGGGCGCAGCCACTCAGCAGTGCTGAAGTTGCCATGCCTGAAGCAACATCAGCGTGCCAGGTCCGGGTGAAGATTGAGAATTTGGAGCTGAAGATTCCCGATGTTTTCTCCTTTTCCAAAGGTGAGGGTTGAGGGTTCGAGTGCAGGGTTAAAAGATTGCTGGAGAAGCACCACTAAACCCCAATATTGAGTGGGACGAGCGTTTTCAGATCTTCGCAGATAGCCATACTTATTCAGGTTCTACATGTGATGAGATTTGCCTTTGCGTGCCTACCTGCAGGGTAAGTTGCAAGGTAGTTGCAAGTGTGCCTCTAGGGACTCCTGACAAGTGCTGCTGTAGTGGTAGACATTGCTGTGGTTGTTGGTGTTTGCCGCGGTCTGTTCCGATTCCATGCAAGTTGCGGCATGCAGAGATTGGGAGATTCTCCAAGAAGCTTTTCAGGAACTTTTGAATCCGAGGGCCGTAAATATTTGGGCAGTGATGTATTTTAGATTGCAGTACAAGGCGGGGTCCTGTATATACGCAGTGAAAACGCTTTCCTGCAAGTTGGCGCTAGATTTGCGTTAGTGTGGCGCTAGATATTTTAACATACTTATACTTACTACATCTTATTGCAATGTTTTTGGTAGCCATTGAAGTACATCTCAAGCCTGCTAGTGAGTGAACATGGCTCCTGACACATGTCGCTCGCTCCAGTGCGTAGGGCGCCTCCAGCAATCTATGGTGTCCGGTGTTTGCGTTTATCGGTGCCAAGAGAAAGCCCATCACTGGTTGTTTCGCAGGTGAGCTAAACGTAGTCCTGGCGCTAGATCCGCGCTACTTCCGCGCCAGAGAAAACTCGCAGAAACACACAGTTGCCCATTGACCAGCTCATAGAACCTGCAAACTGAGAACATTGCTAGTTCCTGCGTTGGCAAATGTAGGTAGCTGGGCGATCCACCTGAAAAGAAAGTGGCCAAATAGGAAAGGCAGCTGGCAGTGAAACGCGCCAAAGGCATCCAAAGGCGCAAAACAAAGAAAACGCATGCAGTGCCAACGGAATCCTGCAGGGCAAGGCAGCGATTCCGGTAGTTCCAGCAGATCCAGCAGCTCCGAATAAAACAGCTTCGCGCTAGCCACGTGTGCAATGTTTTGATCGAAATCAATGATTCACATGTTTCATTTTTTAATTTCAGGTTTGTTGGGGCACTTGAACTTACAAGGCGGAGTCCTGTAAATACGCAGTGAAAGCGTTTTTCGTCCGAATCCGGGTAAAGGAATTTAGAGATTACCCCAGATTCGCACAATTCCCGACAAGTAATGTTGCGGCTGTCGTAAGTATTGTGGGTGCCAGGCGGATGACAATGCTGACATGAAACTGGTCTCCTGGACTAATCGTGGTTGTAGTATGTCATCAGATGAAGCAGATCTGTCTTAATACCACGTGTAGGAGTTTCTGCCGGATCTATATGGATTTACATTGCAACCGTATTAGAGAGTCTCTTTTGCTGATGGTTTTGCTATTACCACTAGAGCTGAGGTGTAGCTGTGTCGTCTCCAGTGGTTGGTCCGACGGGCTCCTTCCAGATCATCTTGAGGGTCTACCCTTCGGGCATGAGTTCCGAAGTGTCGGATTCTCGGCATGTTGCTGGGTTCATCCACATCCTGCCACCAAAGCACCTGAAGGATAGCTGGAGCTGCGCGGATGTAAGATTCTGGATTTGGGTTGAGAGGAACAACGATTCCGCTTGTGTGTCTACGACGACGTCGTTCGACCAGACACAGAACTCAATCGGATGGAACGACATATTGTCGGGGAGACGGCTTCAAGACTTCGTCACTTCGGATGGTGAATTGAGAGTCAAAGCGCAGGTTTGGAATCTTCCTTATGTCCAGCCACCAACAGAGACCTCAGAGCCCCTCTTCCCTGGGCTGGATTTCTCCACCGAAGCAAAGATGCTCAGCTTCCGTTTGGCTGAAGGCCCTTCGCTCTTCTTCGACCAGCGCCTTCTGATGGCGCGCAGCGAATATTTTCAAAAAATGTTGACATCAGACGAATGGCAAGAGTCGAGAAATGGAGAAGTGGATTTTACTGGGGATCCTCACGTGACCAACGAGATCATGAAAGCCATCCTCCATTTCATCTTGACAGATTCTTTTCAAGTTGGATCTGTGGAATTCAATCTGGAAGTGCGGAAGTTGGCAGATCGCTTCTGCTTGAAATCCTTGGTGGAAAAGGTGGATGCTGCCATGAAAGACATGCTGAACGCAGACAATGTGCTGCAAATTCTTGCGGAGATGCACGACACCGACAGCTTCTGGGCTGAGTTTACTTTTCCCTTGACAAGTCCGGTCGTTTTTGATCTCGGGCCTTTTGACGCAATGAGATCACTTGGGTAAGATTCTACCCAATCCCCCAAACAAGCTGCAGGAAACACCGTGCAAACATCCTATTGTAAAAGGCTTCATCCCTTGATGTACGGGCGTTTCATGGTGCAGCTGCCCAGGTGTTGTGGAGAAATCCTGCTGGAAGATGTTGAAGTCCGACTGCAGCATCTTGGCACAGCACGAAGATCTCTTGGACACGCTGATTGCGGAGAAACCCGCCCTCACCAGAAAGCTGATATTGCTGGGTCGAAAGAAACGACCACGGCAAAGCTGACGAGTTCAAGCCTTGACGATCTTTGAGGCCTATTTAACGTCACTGTGTTTGTTGCTTTTGGACGAGAGAAGTTGATCCGTAAAGGATGGTATAAGAAAAGGGCGAGGGACACATCTGGGGCCCATGGGGTGTAATGAGAAACATCCAAACGAGACTGGTGCTTGGCGCCGCGCAGCCGTGATTCATATTGTGAGCGTGGTGCAGTTGCATGACGTTGCATGCCTTTATCCAGCGCTTGTCAGGCTCAAAGCCAGAGAAAAACCCAGAGAAAAACCCAGAGAAAAACCCAGACAAATTGCATGACCAATCTCACCGACCCAAACTTTTCAGACGACTTCTGTGCCATTGGTTCTATTGTGCATCACGGCATAGCACATTCTATTTGAAGATCCTGTGGATTGTGTTGCCCCTGAGAGGCAGCAAAATCATATGGTCGCATGGGCCGTCGCTGATGCATGATAGATTTGTGAATGGGTTTCTGTGTGCGTCTCCAAATTTTGGATTCACCCAGACGACGTCAATACCAAACGAACATAAGAATTCGCAGTGGTTCAAATTCGGAGCTGTGCTCCCGGATGGAGGTGTCCCTTATGTCAATCAGTGCTAAAACACACGCGTTCCATTCAGAATTCCGCAGTGCTGGAGGCATGGGGGAGGATCGCAGCCGCAGTCGCGACAAGTGCCGGCCACAGAGATGAACAGGCCACAGATATGAATAGATATCCTGGAGTAGATCGAAATATCATGTTCATTCATGTTCATTCATGTTCCATTATGTTCCATTATACAAGTTGTACCATCCTCAATTGGAAAATCATGGAAAAACTCTGTTGCGGGATATTCTCTCTACTGCGTAGGATGATAGTTGGAATTGGGATGGCATCAATTCCCAAATCTGACCGACACACGATCCAGCTTCATGTTCTGGGCCACATGTTCTGGTTTCTTGCATTCGCATTGGGCTCCTATGCGCTGCGAGGGTTCACCCTCGGAGTGCAATGTAAGCTCAGTGTTGATGCTTTTGACCCGACAGGAGAAAGACAACAGACAAAAAGAAGTGAACCTTTTGGGAATTAGCGGTTACGGTAAGCCATGGTAAGTCAGTTCAACCGGAAGCACCGGTGAGTGGATTCCGCGCAGGTCTTTTCATGACAATCAGTACATCGCCTGTCTCGACTAGAATGTTTTCGACACCCCGTCTTCGAGACCCCCAGTTTAACGAGAACAGCGAAGTTCAAGCAGGACCGTTCCAAATGGACAACCGGTGCTGTTGCTTGGGGGGCAGGCATCATAGTCGCAGGTGAACAGATTTTGGACACAGGTCCAGAGGAGTTCAGAGATTAAGATTTCTGATTTTCGTTTCACCGTGACTGTGAATCGCCAATAGATTTTTCTGTGGGATCCCAAGGGACCCAAACCTTTCACAGGCTGCCCATTGAGCACTTGAACTTCCCCACATACCGAACTTCATGGACATCACTGAGCACTCTGTCATCTTCTGACTTCGTTCTGTGTCAGCTCCTGTTCTCTCAGGCGCAACTGGTGGTGTTTGGAGATAGGTAGGTTACCCATAGGTCAGTGCCAGGTCTAAACAATGCAGTTTGGGTCAAGACCCTAACAGCTCACTCCCAGCGTATTTCTGGTCGAAATGACCAATCGCCTTTGCTAAGGGAGCGCAGCCGCAGCCGTGATGGGGGTCGCAAGGACGGCAGTGAAGCTGTCTGCAGAAAGTTTCTGGTGGTTTTGTCAGTGACTTCATGCAGCTTCTATCATTTTTTTGGGGCATTTGACATTTTTTCTCACCAAAAGATGATGTCCGGATGTTGAAAAAGCCGTTGTGCCTGGACCACCCTGGACCATGTTACCATGTTCCATCACACAGGACAGCCGCAGTCCAAGTCCCAAGAAGAATAGATCAGAGGTGGAGTGGAGCGGTTGGGCATGGTTGGGCTTGGTATCTTGGTGAAGTTCTGAAGCTCGAATTTTGCGTGAGCTGGGAAGCAATGGACCTTTGTGACATGGATTTGTTTCGTAAGGTTTGTCTAGAGCCAGAAATGTACAGATCAGGAGTCGCACCAAAGTCACCAAACCATCCCCAACTCACCTCAGCCCAGTGTTTCTCAGGACTTGGTCTTGTTGAAGTGGCATCCAAACCACAAAAAAAAGTCGGAAACACATGGAACAGATGGGTTTCGGGTTTGTCAGAAACAGAAAGCTTTGTCATGATTTGTGCATCGCCAAATCTCTGGGTGTTTTCAACAGGATCCACTTTAAACTTTAATCATTATTTATGGATGACTATTATCCATAAAAATTGATGATGGATCATTAATCATTATTATTTGTGGATATTAATATAACTGTTAACTATACTATTAACCATCATTAATATCATTAATGATCAATCTGATTAATATGATTATTTATCAATCAGATTAACCATGTATGATCATTTATTATCCCTAAAAATTGATGATGGAAATTGATGGATCATTAATCATTATTTATCAACAACCATCATCAATCATCCGCCCTTTTTGACCAGGACTATGGGGTGGATACCATGAAAATCACCGACGACGATGCAGCCTTCATCCTGGGCAAAGGTGGAAGAACCAAGGAGAAGATCTCCAAGGTGTCAGGTGGGGCCCATGGGAAGGGATGGAAAGGTGGGATTCCAAGTGGGATGTTAGAGATTTATTCTGAGCTTAGGGGTTTATGATGATGGATGTTTATAAACTAGAATTGTATAATCACGAAAGCCAGCCGAAGGCCTGGGCTTGAGTATAGGTATAAGCGAAGCGAAGCGAAGCTAATCTAGGGGGTGTGGGGGGGGGGAGGCCCGAAATCGGTC
>Ga0126342_10022624_pt1 | contig 10355 bp, 20 predicted proteins | sample Cyp1metagenome_FD_92528 | JGI IMG/M metagenome (GOLD analysis project Ga0126342, IMG submission 92528) | Coral microbial communities from Lord Howe Island, Old Settlement Bay, Australia - Cyphastrea 1 metagenome | ecosystem: Host-associated > Invertebrates > Cnidaria > Coral ...
AAACGGGTTACATATCCAAACTCCAGAGTTCCTATGCGTTCTTGCTAAAGGCACGACTTTTGCGAAACACACTTCCCCAAGGCACAACGTTTTTTTCCTAAAACAGGTACGACTTTGTCAGATACCTGTAATGAAGCGCGCGTTTACAGGACGACCGAGCGTTGTTGGTATACCAGGTTTTTCATAGGTAAGTCAATGTAAAATCATCTCACAATGGCCATTGAAAGCCAAGTTTTTCCCGGCCCGTCAACGGGTCCTTCACTTTCTCAAGGACTTCAGTGAGCGCCACAATCTCATCGCTACCCGGCGGCAGGGTGTCGAACAAATCGATGAAGTCCTGGCTTACTCGGTGCTGGGGGGTGTGATTTCGATCGTTTGTTTCTTTAATGGGGGATTGGAGGGACATAATGGGGAATGTATATATATATATAGAGAGAGAGAGAAAGAAAGAGAAGAGAGAAGCATCAACAATTTTTGTGGTTATTAAAGAATTATACATTATATCAACCATCAACTTACAAAATCGATGAAAATCGTAAAATAAACAATGACCATCTGGGGATGGTCATTGTAAAACCCACAAAAATTGTGATGTGGGGATGCTTCATTATTGGTTTTGCCACATTATAACAGAATATAATAATAGAATACCGCGTTATAATGCGTTATATATATATGTATGTATACTTGTCTATTTATTTATTTATTTATTTATAACCTTCAGATCAACAACAGGGACTTAACTATCCTCAATAAATTGTGTCATATTTCACGACCGGAGGGTAACCATGGAGAACTCCTATAGGATGGGTTATTGGGTTTATCTGTATATAACTATAATGTCCTCCCGTCGATGGATATTGATGGGAAAGTAGGACAACTTAATGCGATGGCTTAACCGCAAGAGTATTACCCTCTTGTACGAGTAGCCTAACATAGCCATGGAAAATGACCTATGAACGATTACGAAAGTAGATGATTTACCTATTGATTGTATGGTGGTTTTCCAGAGCAAACTCTTAGATTACCAGAGGTAATGGGATGTCTCTGTCCAATCTGGGTATAACCATGGGAAATTTACCCCATGGTTGGTTGGAATAGTAAGACTGTTTGCGAATGATTTTGGAGGTGGTGCGACGTTCAATGGGAGGTTGAATAACATGTCGATTTGTTTCTTGGGGGTAGCCCCACTCTTTATAAAATGTGTAAACCATCAGGAGCTATCAAATTTAATCCAACGTTGACATTCTTCAGTTCTGATGATCACATTTTGAGTTAAAAACACCAAAAAGGCATCAAGAGGCAATCTTTAAACTTTAAACCATTGAGAATGTGGAAATTGCTGGAAATTGAAGGCTTTTTGGATCTTTTTGGCAGATTTGACTGCAGATTTGGCATGTCATTCCCTGCAATCATCATTGCACCTTTTCTTTCCGTCCTGCATGGGCAGTTGTTTCAGCACTTGTCCCACCAGGCCCTCGTTTTGTCGCTGCTGCAGCGCCTCTCGGACCTAAACACAGCGAGGCGTCGTCGAGAAGGGGGAAAGGGGAGGTCAACGTCTGGTGATCAATCCATGTGTGCCAAAGTATCAACAATGGTTATGGATTGTTAATGGTTTATATGGTTAATATTGGTTAATGGATGCTTAAGGGCTAATGGTTAATGATCAATGGTTAATGAATGGTTAATAATGATGGATAATGATGGCTAATATGGTTTATGATCATTAATGGTGATGATTCATAGTAATTATTCGTAATGATCATCAAAGGCATACTAATGGCATATACCACAACATACCACAACCATTTAGGTGATCCCTCTCTTCTACTTTAGCTTCAACACCAGATGCTGAAGATGTTGGAGAAACTGCGGCTGCTCGGCTGCCCACATTTCGAAGATGCGTCGGCAACCGTTGCAGGTCTTCTTCGAAGATTCAAACTATCTTAAAAACCTCCCGCTGAATTTACATCTGAGGGAGACTTCCTATGTTTTAAAGGATGGGTTAGCTAAGTTCATGAAAGCTATACAAAGATATACAAGTTGAACTTCCCACCTGGAAAACGACAGTGCGCTGAGATCTGGCACTATCTTCAAAAAAGTGTGGAAGTCTCTGATTCAATTAGCTGAAGTGTTTCGAATTTCAAAGGCACCGAAACGCATTTCCACAAGCTTCAAGCTTGCGTTTTCAAACACCAACCACACATATTCCTCACAAGGCTGTGGCTGAATTAGAAACTGCACTTTCAAAAATAGGTTTGTCCGATAGGACACCACAGAAAACTGATGTGTACTCATCTCCATAATTTCATCTTCGTTTTATGAAAAACACTGGTCGCTGGTCGTCTAATTTGGGGCATCCAAATTAGTTCTTGAGACAAACCTTGGCGTTCCTTCGTGGTAACTTCCTTCCGAGGTCATCCCAAGGTCTCATGGAGACCGCGGGTATGGCGACGGCTTTCAGGATCAGGCAGGCTGGATGGGAGATGGAGCAATTCCCACAGGTCCACAGAGTCCAGAGTGGGTGGTGGTGGTGCGGACTCCTAAGGAGGGAGCTACCGGCACCAGGTGCGAAGGACTAGGATGTCCTATGTTTTCTGAGGAGGATGAGGATGAGGAGGCTGAGGAGGATGATCATCCCTTCCCCTAATACTAGATACCATCCCAGAAATCCTGGTGTGGTATTGGATGTGGTGACAAATTGGGGCCCCTTCTTACCGGAGGCTATTTCGTATCTTTTATATGATCGGGGATGGGATTCAGCACGGGGAGGAAGAGGTTTGTTCTTATCATTCTTATCTTTTTGCTGATTATGACAACAACATGTTTTGCTTTTACCAATCTTCTCAGATCATGATCCATCATGATCCATCTATACTAACCCAAAAAAAAGAATCAAAAAGATGGAAACATAATTGATCACTAACATTTAGCGGGACTTAATTTTAGTGTTCTATCTCTTTTGGAGGTACTATACATATATTATGACAATCTCGCTAAAGGAAAATGCCTTGAAATGTCAAGGCACTAGCTTCTCCAGCATCAACGGCTCTGCGTTCCTCCGGAAATGGTTTCGACGCTGCTGCAGAGCCGGTAACGACCAGCGGTGGCTAGGCTCCACAGGGAGGGACATGGTAACCATCTCCGCGCCTACCTTGGGAGTGGATGAATTCGGGGAGTTCAGAGCTGCTTCAACAAGAAAATACAAAAATGGAGGGATCTGAGCAACACATAGCATTGTCAGACTGCGATTTTGTTCTAATTGTGGTAGATGATACGATTTTCTCGGATTTTCGATGGAATTCCGTGATTTCGTGAAAAATCCATTTTTTGGAAAGAATAAACATGAGCATTTGTTTGAGAACATCCAGGGGGCCCTTATGGCTGAGCCCTTCCTCAAAGGTGGTAGCAAAGTCCTCGAAAGGCTGTTGGATCTGGAGAATGTCGCGCTGCAATTCCTGGGAGGCTCAGTGAACTTGGACATGGCCGAGCCTCGACGGCGCGTTAAGGAGCTACTGGTTTTTTTTAAGCTGGTTGGGCAAGAAAGGGCTGCAGAACGTGGAGAACATGGTGAGGTTTGTTACTAGTTTTACGTTTTACGTTTATCACATAAACAATGCACTGACTGAGTCGAAACTCGAAACTCGGCCCTTTTGCTTGCTCGTTTATTGCTGGGATGCCACAGCTGACAAGGCAGGTTGGCAGGAAAAGCAGCGAGAGAAAAACTGGTCGGTGGTTGACAAGCTGAGCCACCCCTGAGGACGATTGGAGTATCAGTACAAGGTACTGAACTAGTGGATGCAAAATAGGAAGGAACATGTTTAACATACCTCTTGCAACCACCGGCCAGACAGGCTTTCGGATTAAAACCAAAAGACATTGGTCTCCACTGCGTCGGCTGAACCGGAACAAGTCGCTGCAAAGCATTCAAAAGGCTTGCACTTCGAAAGTTAAAAATTGCAAATTGGATCAAATTGGTTGGTCCAAATATAGGGGCAGCCACATACCCCACTACGGGGGCAATTTTCATTTGATCTAAACTATTGGCCTGTGCATACTATGTATCTTTGGGGTATCCCCATTTTGGGCCATAGCGAAATACAAAGAGACGCTAGGTCTGGGCCCAGCGTCCTGATGGCGACGCAAGGCCTTTCTGAATTTGCCTGAAGCGCTTATCTGCGCCAAAAGCAACGAGGACTTTGTCTGTGTCCAATCGAAAAGGCCTTGCTGATCCCGCCAACTCACAGCTTCTGCTGCGGCTAAAGCCACAGGTATATGAAAAATCCTGGTTTTCCCAAAAGAATGCTCCATGTCCATTTCAATGTCATCCAATGAATCTGGCTTTATCACATAATATGCCCATGGATTTTCCATATATATATTATATCTTCACTGGAGGTTCATGCCCTGCCACTTGCATCCCGCGCCAAAGTTCGATGGCGGTAGCTCTCTGGGTCAGGAAGGCTGGACGAAAGGAGTGCGAAGACCTCCTGTTTCACAGGCCCTTCCTGGCTCCGGTGACCGCACGCAAAGAAACGCACGGTTTCCCGTGGAATTAGCTTGGCAATGGAAAACCTCCCACAATTTCATGTCTATACATGTCTATACTATCTACATATTAAATAAATAAAATGTATATGTGTCTTGTTCATCCTTTATTTGCATACGCGCAGTGTGCATATACATATATAATGTATACATGCATCCTACACATGATTTCCCCAGTAAAATCTTGTGGTTTCTCACGTTTGACCAGAGGATATCTACCCAACATATCAAGGCCATCTCAATGCCAAATCAGCCCTGATTTGGCGCAGGAATGGTGCGAGAAAAATCACGCCCAAAATGATGTGTACAAGATGTGTTACCCAAATTATCCCACATTACAACATTACGATCTATTCAATCTATTCCGATATTGCCTGAAAGCCTCTGAAAGCCTAAGGCCCTGCCGCCAAGCGTCAAACTTCTCCAGCACCAGCGGTTCTGAGTCCCTCCGGAATTGCCTTCGTCGTTGCTGCAGTGGCAGGCCCTTGTTGCCGCACGTCGTCCAGTCGCCCGGTAGGGACATGGTCCCCACATCACCAAGACACGTCCTGAGTCAAGTGGGTGGAAACCAACCACCAGCAGGGATGGAAAGAAAAATGCTTCACATGGCTTAACGGGATTTATGTGTATATATATATATATGTGTGTGTGTGTAATACTATTACTATATATATATAAGGGTTTCAGATGATGGAACTGTAACATATTGTCCTCAAGAAAATTACACCAGGTTATCACTGGGTCCATGGGGGATTCTCAGTTACTATGGTTACTATGGTTCCTTTTTCCATGGGTCATTCGCCTTTTAAGATCTTTTTTTGGCCCAGCTTCAGATCCATCTGGGGCAACTCTTCCATGGAGAAACTGGAGAACTGAGCTCTGCCGGGCGCTTCAGAAGTGGCGGCCCCATCCTCAGCTCGAGCGAATCCTGCCGCGCCTTGCGCCGAGGTCGATGGCAGCTTGGCAGGCTTCGACATGGTGACAGCTTTTTTTTCGCCTGGAAGCTGTAAGTAGCAAAAAATGGCTGCATGATGTTCAAGTATGTTCAAGCAACGACCCAAATGGCCCAACATCACATGAGATCAATGAGATCGTTTGACCATGTTGAAGCAGATGCCTTTGAAGACAATATCGTGGTGGCTAATGGGCATAAAATCATCCAAAATCCCGGTATCCCATGATATACCCATTATCTAACTAGCTGTGATCCCCATATCGGCTTCATCTCCCCCTCCCAATCATCCCAAGTTGGGCTCCCCAAACAGTCTCCTGGAAGCGCTGCATGGCTGCAGCCGTGTCCACCTCCATTGCAAAGAGCTCTCCGGCTCCAGCGAAGCCCTCGACCGGTTGGGCTTTCGCCTCGGTCGAGATGGATTCTTCAAAGCCAAGATGAGACATGATGAATCCCCAGAAACTCGGGAGGGTTTGATGTCAAATTTCCTGCCTCAAAGCTCCAAAGAATAGCAAAAAGGATCATGTACTTATGGGTTGGAAAGCTGATTTGGGGAACTCATGGTGATAAAGCTAATATGGCCATATGGATCCATATGGTTGCTCTGCCTGGGTTTTTCTTTCGCACCGGGCATGCTAAATTAATCCTTAGGATTCAAACTGCCACTCTTGCTTGGAGGTTTGGGAGTCTGCTTGCTCCACATCCCTCTGGCTAGATGCATATGGCAAGACCATCTGTCTGCCACGGAGATATTTCAAAATGACAACTGCTGCCAGGATAGCTGTGATACCCACGACAGCCAGGCAAATCCAAAGCACAAGCTGCTCTGAATTTCCACTCTCTTTGGACTCAGCTGAGTCTGTGCCACAACTGGTTCCCTCTCCTGCCACCCAGCTCAGCTGGGCAGCACTTTTACCATTGCGACCTTGCCACTGGAGGCCCACGAAGAGTGACCGCAGATCACCAAGGACCTGCGGATCGACTTGAACCGCCAGAGTGGTCACCCTGCCCGTGTCCAACTCCGAGCTCGAGCTGCTGACCACCAGCCCTGCTGCTGTGGAATCAGCCAAGGCAGTGTGGAGGTGGCCCCAGGACCAGCGAGTGACCAGGATCCCCTCTGCGGACGTGGGCTGCTGGATGCGCAGCCGGTATTCACCGGCTCCGCAAGTGATCTCGAAGGTGTAGAAGGACCACTGCCAGGGTTTCCTCAGTTGTGGCTGGGAAAGATAAGGAAGAAACTGGAGAAACAAGCACAAGAACTTTAGGGGAAATCCATGCCCATGCAAAAATTGAGCTTGTGGTTTACACAGCACGAGACCAAGGAAAACTTACGAGGATGTGAATGGATCTAAATACATGTAGCTACAAACATAAAAGGTGTAGAATATAGAATCTAATATATACATATATATATATATAGATATACGTAGATATAGATGCCGATGCATGATTGAGCGACATTGGTGTGTGTTCACAGCCCAGGTTCAACTCCTGCGCTGACACCGGCTGGGTGCTGTCCGTCAAAGGTAGCGCAACAGCTTGCTGATCACAGAAAGGACCCAGGTAGGGTGGGAAGCATCTGCAAGCCCATTGGTTTTCTTGGAACCTGGTTCCATTCGTTTTTGATTAGCTGTGACAGGAAAACAATGGAACACATCTTGTTTATTCTTTTTTACCTTTGAATCGATGGTTTCCCATCTGAACATGGCTACGAACCATTACGAACCAGAATGGAGGAATCGCAAGCTTCAACTCTCTGTTAATTATTGTTAAGTGTGATGTTTCAGATAGCTGCCGCTTGGATCAAACCTTGGAGCCCCCGAAGTTTTGCACCCGCTTTGCGCGTGCTACTCAGTGGCTTGCCATGTTCTGCAAGCCATAACTGGGCACTTAAAGGCCGGTCAAAGTGATTCCGTGTCCGTTACGCTTTCAACTTTCAAAGCCTCCAGGTTTTTTTTGGGGCGCCATCGTTCCATATTTTGAGCCCATCCCACCTGACTGCCGATCCTTGGGTTCCACAGTCTGGTGCCCGTGACGTGGCACACTGCGAGAGCTGAAAGCCGCTGGCCACCAGGGAGAAAGGTTGAGGCGATCGGGTCGACACGCTTTCGGCTGTGACCTGTGTCTTTCGGCGCCAAAGGAAGCGTTTTCAATGTCGTCCTTTTAGGAAACATTGAAGGGCTAGTTTGGGATACTACCCTCTGGTAAATTAACATAGACCCTGGCAGATAGGGGGTGGAAAATTTGGTTCCATTAAAACTAGGCTATTTTCGGGGTCTATGTTAATTTACCAGAGGGTATTTGCAAATGTTGATGTTCATCCTATTGGTCGTTGAATGGAACATTCTATTAACCAAGCAGTGGGGAAAGGGCATCGGCTGGCCCTTGCCATCTTAACAGCAAAACCGCACTTATTTGTGGGGGGTGATACCCCGAATGAATCAACAGAGGTGTCATTATTCCAGAGTCTGAGGGTGACGTTATCCATGTGAAGTTTAATTCCATCATATTCTAGGTAATTGCATATGCAGATTCATTAATGTACTTCATGGTCTAAACATGTGCATGTGGAATCAGTGTCCCCCAGAGCATACTGTCTGAAGATATCCGCATTCTCGTGGTTTTGCATTGCCATCTCTTTTTGTTGCCTACTTTACTGCCTTTGAATGGAGCATCTGATCATCATCTCCCCCCCCCAAAAAAAAACAAAAACATGTGGCAGGACAACAGGGGCCTTGGCAATGCAAAACACTGAGGAGAAGCTCTCATAGCTCAACAACAAGACTTTCTCCACATTGTTCACCATGTCAGGACTTGTGCCACCATTCCCCAGGTTCACCACCCAGTTGGAGACGTCGCATAGCACTTCTAAATCCAAATCATGAACCAAAGCCCCATCATTCGATGGTGGATCGGTCCATGCCAACGTCACGGCCAGTGAAACCTGGCGGGCCCTGGAGGGCTCCGAAGAGTTGAACCAAGAAAGCATACATCGCGTTGATGTCAACTAAATCAGTTGATAAAACCTGATGGTTAAAATAAAACGCATGTTTATTAAGCAAAGCCAAAAAAAAACACATGTTTAATAAGCATAACATAGCATAACCTAATAGTTTGGCACCAAAACCTGATGCTTAAAACCCAACATAACACATCATAACACCACCCAAAAAACATCAAAAAACGGGTGCCAAGGCACCCCTTGGTCCGAGGTCCTGGCCAAACAAAATCGCTGAGGTCCTGCTAGATCCACCTGCGACTGGATCGCCACCAGCCCAGGCCCTGCGGGGATCGGAAGAAACGACGCCAGGGAGGGCACCCCAAAACCCACCTCCGGGAGCATCACGGTGGAGGCACTGGTGACCCACCTCCTGGAGCTGAAAAAAAAGGCTGCTGATGGCTGCTGGGGGACAAAAAATCCCATGGGAAAAACGCGGAATCTTTTGGTCGAGACTTCCAAAGATTCCATGAGGTGTCAAGATGTTTCAAGATGGGTTGACATGGATGTTTATCCACTCGAGCTTCGAAGATTAATTGTCGGCACAGGTGGTATTTACATCATTGAAAATGCAAATCGACCCGAGATTCCCGGATCCACCAATTCAAATTGGTTGGCGAAGTCATCTTGAATCCAGTTGTTTCTTGATTAGAATCTCATGTTCAAGCCTTCAAAACCCAAATCCATCCCCTATCCATCCACAAATCTAAACTCCATCCTTAAATCCATCCTTCACTCCTAGTAAATTAAATCTGTCTTCTCAACTCCATCGTGAACTTAACCTCCTCATCCCAAACATCCCAAACATCCCAAACATTCGAAATAAAATGGTTATCCCATGTCCCATGCCTAAAAAGAATCCTTGCAGCAAACACTCCCCCATTCCAAACAACAAAAACAGCAAAGAATCTATCCCATCCCAAAAACAGCTGGTATCAATCCGCAAAAAATGCCCAACATCTCCATAATTGCTTCATTCTACGCCCCAAAAAATAGACTAGACCACAAGAATCGGGAAACTCCCCCTAAAATGTTAGTTGGGGGGTGCTAAGACAAACTTCAGACGGTTTTCCCATCCATTCCATGTGAATCATCATTTTCCCATAAATAAGGGTTTGTGCGAATCGGGGATTGCCTGTCCGATTATGTCCTGGTAGTTAGCGTTGAAGTAATTGTTCCAATGATGACGTTACACGGGCATCAGCTTCCGCATTGCTGTTCTTTACTCCAGTGCTGCAGTGGGTCTTGAGTCAAAGAGGCCAGTTTGAAGTGCCCCTTTGGTACTGGATCCTAGAGTGTCGAATTATGTGATAATATACAAGGGTCCGTAGCCTACACTCTATTCGCACCCCCCACGCATAGCCAACTTTGTTGGCTACGCGCAAAGGAGTGTCCTTTAATTGATCCACTACACTCGCAGCTGTTCATTTATTGAATTATGGAGAGCTAAAGTTCGTTCAGAACTTCATATCTACATGGCGGCTTGCTACGATCTCTACCACAAGATAAAGGTTCTGTTCACGTGCATGTAGACACGACGTAGTCGGTGTCTAGCATTGAGGTTCATCCGATGTGGCGTAGCCAGCATGGACTCCCACTCAAGCATGTGAATTAAAGAAATCAAAAACACAAAGTTGACTATGGAATTAGAAGATTACCTTCCCGTTCCTTCGTCGTTTGAGATGTAGACCGCTGTAGAAACTCAGCGTCTCGTGCAATGATGTTCAAAAAAATATGTGGTTCTAAATTAGCCGGCTCAGAGTCCTCTCAGAAATCATTCAAAATGAAGTAGAGGTAAATCTCGAGCAATGATTGCATCCTCGCATCGCCAGGTTCAATCAGGACCTATGCAGAGGT
>Ga0126342_10022625_pt1 | contig 10355 bp, 6 predicted proteins | sample Cyp1metagenome_FD_92528 | JGI IMG/M metagenome (GOLD analysis project Ga0126342, IMG submission 92528) | Coral microbial communities from Lord Howe Island, Old Settlement Bay, Australia - Cyphastrea 1 metagenome | ecosystem: Host-associated > Invertebrates > Cnidaria > Coral ...
ATAAAAACATGATTAAAAAATGATAAAAAAATGAAGATGATAAAATAAATGATAAAAAAATGATGAATGCAATGATAACCAAAATGATAAAAAAATGAAAAAAAAAATATTTTAAAGATTTCCAATGTGTAGCTGGCTCGGTTCTTCATAACCCTAGTACCTTTGTTGATTTTCCCAATTGAATGTAAAGTTTAACGGGGGTGGGATTTTTATATTCCCTAGTACTTTTGTTGTTTTTCCCATAGGAATTTAAAATTTAACGGGGGTGGGAGTTGAATATTCCCTAGTACCTTTGTTGATTTTCCCAATTGAATGTAAAGTTTAACGGGGGTGGGAGTTTAATATTCCCTAGTACTTTTGTTGTTTTTCCCATAGGAATTTTGTGAAGTTGCATCAACATTTGTTTGGAAATGGGAACCTCTACGCTGCAACGCCTGGGCAAAGCCCAGGCGTTGCGCGTATGTGGATATATATATATATATAGAATATTTATATATATGTATATATATATACATGAAACTGCAAAACTTCATGATCAAGGTCAGGTATGCTGTTTGTCTTTTTGATACCATCCACTGCAAGGTTTGCCGTCCGTCCTGGGGTTTGCCTGTAGTTTTTGTTCATTGAGCTTGGGTTTGCTCTGCTAACATAATCATTTCTCCGACATTTCGCAGTTTGTTCTTTTGTTTTTTCGAGGTGTGTCAGCCTAAGAATATCTTTGTATTATTCCATCGTATTCCCACATAGGTTTAGCTATGCACACATCGGAAAATCCCATTGAAAGCTGGATTGTGATTGGGACTTCGCCTGAAAGACCTCTGGTTGGATCCTGGAGTATGGACGGTTGAATCCAGTGGTACTGCAGAGATGTTGGTTTTGTTGGTGATCCACATGTAGAAATCACGAACTATATGCATGTCAAAACCACTTGCCGTTAATTTTTGTGTTGAGCCCGGGAGATAAACATGGCAAAAAACAAACGAACCCCACATTTGCGGATGATGAAAACACATAAATTCAGGATGGAAGCTGATGCCTTTGCTCTATCCGCACAGCCCTTCAGGCACTACAAACCACACTGGCGGAGCTGCTGAACGATCCCCGCAAACTGCAGGACATTGGGGCACTGAATGGTCGCCGTAGCCATCCATTGTTGACGTTGAAGTAATCTGGTAAACCCAAAAATAAACCTAGCATTTGGGGATGATTGTTCCCACCCATTTATCGTAACAGTAAGGACGGTTTATTTTTGAGTTTACGGCATTAGGTGAAAACCTATAGATTCGTGTAGAGGACCCACGTGTATATTATACTAATCCTATTTTTTTGAACATGGGAACCAAGATATAGGAGAATGGAAATTCTTTTCATTCGATATTCCAGATACTGTTGGTGGATTTGCTACCTCGCCTGGATACAGTCTATTATGTTCTTAATATACCTCCAAAGCAACCTGTTCAAAACCGAAAAGACATATCAAAGACATTCAAAGACAACATAATGCAAACTTCCATTTTCTCAGATCACTGGAACCTGAATTTCTCATGAAAAGTCGTCCCACAAACGAAATTCATATGCAGAAGATTATTTGATTATTTGGTATGTTCCAATCGGCGAACCATCATGGCAGCAAACATCAGGGGCTGCTTAATGATTTTCAGGGGCCATCTCAATCTAAGTCCGATTTTATGCAGACATCACGGGAGTTTCCGAACATCGGGGTATCCCAAATCATCCAGAATTAGGCCATGACTTAGACCCATGGTGACTTGGGGTACGTCCATGTTAGGAAACCTCCTCACAGGTTGACACCTCACATCGGAGGACATTCCGCCGATGCGTGTGATGTTTTACCACGGCAAGTTCCACAGCATTGACAATCGCCGACTGCAGCTGGGCGACAAATGTTGAGAGGAAAGCGTTTCTTTTTCTTTGCGACCATCAAGAACACGGTTTTACAAGGTTTTATGCCACTATCTGGTAATTTCATGTAATTTCACTATATGTACCATCATTGATGTTGGTTAAGTCCACTTTAAAGCATATACCCTCTCGTACTCTAACGTGGCTCATTAGATGGCCCATTTAGTTCATTGATTTACTTATCAAAAATGCGGGTTTTCCATAGCTATGTTGATTTACTTGAGGGTAAACCAATCGTGGAATTCATGCCCAGGGGGTCATACCACAAAAACGGAGTGCTGTGGGTGTAAGCCCAAGATCTCTGTTGAATTCTGTTTGAAACGGCTTGAATCTCAACTGTAGTTAGCTTAAATCTCCGCGATTGGGTTAAACCACCTTGTTGGTTCATGTTGGTTCAATCTCCGCCTTTCCACTGCCTAGATCCAAATTTATTGTTGCTAAAACCACCGTAGATGTCATAAATCACCATTTCTGCTACTAAAATCGGCATTTTAGTTTAAACTAGCATGTTATGTGTTGTTTATATTGATGAAATCACCATTTTGGTTGCTGAAATCACCTGAAAAATCCACAAATCACATTTTGGTTGTGGCTTGACAGAGCCACTAGGTGGTGCTTGAAGCAGTTGGCTGAGCACACGAACAACGCTGACCTCAGGGTGACAGTGGAGCTGCACGCCATGGCCGGAGCGTCAAGGAGCCAACGCGTGGCTGGAAGGCGGGCAACGGAGACCGGGGAGATGGGGATACCGTAGGGAAAACATGGAGAAAGATGATGAAAGATGTGGAAAACCCATGGTTTCCTCGGAACATGATCGTTGGTGGGTAAACTCCAGAACTGTTAGTTTACGGGAGGGTATACCCTGTGGATCCAGCCGTACCTTCTTAGGAAGTATTTGGGGGCTGATCTAGGGGCTCAAGTAATCTTAAGATATCTTAAGTACCTTTTCAGCACGTGCTGTATGATGGGGATATATACTTAGACCCTCCGGTTGTACCGAAAAACGCGGTAAAATGATGGATGGTAAACTCCGCAGGCAGTTTCAATACCTAGTATTTTCGCGTAAGTTCTAGCGACCCAATTTGACCTCACCGTAGATGGTGGTTCAGTTCACCGGAGTGTTGTTTCTCCAGATATGACGGGGATCATACCAACTTATTTATCTGCATAAGATAGTGATTAATGGTGACTATTAGTACCAACAATATTCCCGGCAATATGTTTAAGATGGGATTTGAAGGCAATTTCAACATCAAGACCAGTAACAATGTTCATCATGGGATATAATTGACAAGACCTGTGGGGCGGCCTTAAACAAGAATTGGGATAGAATTGTGATGTGATCGCAGATAGAATTTATGAGTCATGAATTCCCGGTGACGCTTTGAACAGCCCATGCAAGGGTATATACCATTTATAGGTGGGATGTTTAATGATTATGACTCACTAACTTGGGATGCACCCCGAAGTGAAGGTTTTACTTGGAAAGCCATGGCTTTTTCGAAGCTTTGAGTATATAGAACTCCGTTTCAGCATGGATTGTACCCAGCCTTTTGCAGAAATTTGGAACGGGTAGACATAACCAACATTCAAGAATTTACCCATATATATATTATATATATATATATATTATATATATATTATATATATGTATTATACAGATATGTATTATGATCATAAATGAAAGGGGAAGATTTTGCTACAACATGGGATTTGGATACCCGATTTTCGACCCAAAACGTTACCAACAAGGATGTCCTTGTTGATCGAGCTTGGGGACTAAAAGGATCCAAAAGGTGTTGAAGACAAGGTTAGTAGAACATCTATACCTTGCAGGGAAGTTCATTCTGACTTTTTCATGTGCCTAGTAGCCGGCCTTGACCCTCAAGCTACTCCCCGAAAATGGCAAAGAGACGAAATGTCTGGGGTAAGCACCCATGTTTGGGGCACATCATATCAAATCACATTATTTCATGTCATTTCAAACTGTGTCATACCATCTCACATCGTTTCATTTCAAATCATATTGTATCATTTCATGACATGACACATCAGTTCATTTCATTTCATGTCATTTCATTTCATGTCATTTCATTTCATGTCATTTCATTTCATGTCATTTCATTTCATGTCATTTGAAAACGTTTAATTTTATACCTTATCACATCATATCATTTCATGTCGCATCATTATCAATTCATGTTCACACAATTTCATATCATATCATATTGTATCAGATCATATCACAGCATTTCATGTTACGTCAAATCAAAACATATCACATCATTTCATATTATCTTAAAGTATATCATTTCACATCACAACATAACATATCATATTGTGTCATGCCATATTACATCATTTCATATCATATCAAGTCAAAACACACTACATGATTTCATTTCATATCATGTCGTTCCATATCATGACATTTCACATCATTTCAGTTCACTTCATATCATACCGTATCATTTTAGATCATATCACATCACCTCATTTCATATCCAAACGTGTTCATCTAATGTAATTTCACATCATTTCATTTCACATCATATCGTATCACATCACATAACTTCATTTCATATCATATCGTATCATATCATTGGTATAAATTCAAATCACATTTGTTCTATTCATTTCATTTCATATCATATCAAATCATATCACATATGTTCATGTCATGTCATGTTGTGTCATATCATGACGTGCATGTCATGTCATTTCATAAAGTATCATACCATGACATCTCACATCATGTTATGTTATGTTGCATCATATTGTATTATGTCATTTCACAATTCATGTCATATTATTTCGTAACATACCATATCACATCATTTCGTTTCTTTTCATATCATAACACATCATATGATATTTTTGCTTTCATATCATATCATCTAATGTAATATCACATTATGTCATTTCATTTCCTATCATATCACATTGTATCATATCATTTCATATCATGCAAGATCATATCAAATCCATGTTTTTGTTCAATGATCACGGCACTGGACCCACCGTGCCATGGCGGTAGGGACTGCGACTTCCTCATGAAATTCTTCGACGCCTTCTCATCCAGGTGCAGCTGATTGAAGCAACTAAATACTTGTCGTATTGCAAAATCATTATATGTTTTTGTCCAATATATATATATGATTATATATTATGTATTCATATAATATAATTGTATTCACATAATCATGATATATGTTTTTGCTAATGGTTGATAAGGTTTCAGAAAAAATGAAAAATGATCCAGAAAAGGTGAAACTTGAACATGATTAGTAAGGCAACATAATGATCAAGCAGTGTTGCTCAGGGTTTAGCAAGGTCTGACATGGTTCAATGTTGATATGTGTCAAGAAAGGTTAATCATGGTTGATATGAATGATGTAATGACCGCCCTATGACGATGATAAGACATGCCATTATAGGCGTTTTGTTATAGGAACAATTTGATTATACATAATGCGCGTTATCCAGACAGTTGGGCCATTATCCAATAAATAGGATCGAAGCTCAACTGTTGGTGTTTGGGATACCCAGTTCAGTAGTATGAATCAGGGTCTACGTAAACTTAACAGCTTTAAGATGCTTTAAGTCGACTGGGAGAATACAATTGAAATTCAACCTGAAAGGAACTGGCTTTTTGGACAACCCCTGAAACCGAAACATTGAGACGATCGATGAATGTCTCCATTTGGGTTTACACCCCCTCGCCTCAAAGGTGCCCATTTTCCCGAGAAGGCTGTTGAATTACCAGAGGGGAGCCCACCTGATAGGCCTGATAGGCCTGATTTCTCCAATCCGTCTACATATAACAAAATTAGCTATATTTGTTCAGAATGTTTACCCTGAACAAGATAGACAAACAAGTTAATTACAGCTTGTTCAAAATCAGATATCTCTTCTACTAAGCCCCCAAAAAAAACTAGAAAAATAGTTCATCACTCTTTTCGTTGGAGTTTGCTTGTCTATCTTCTTGGGTTTTGCGACAGAAAAATCAACAAACCAATGGGCTACTGCTTCGCCGTTGAGCTTTCAGGTGCGAAGGGACGAGAGTAGAGTGGTTTAATGGTTCGCGCTCAAAGGCATGAGCCAAAACAAGATCTGCAAATTTGAGAGAGAATCATTGTGTAAATGTATGTGATGAAATGTAATGTGATGTGATGTGATGTAAAGAAATGTAATCTGATGCGATGTGATGTGACGTGCTGTAATGTGATATGATGTGATGCAATGTAATGTGATGTGTTGTGATGTTGTAATGTAATGTGGTCTGATGTGATGTAATGTAATGTAGTGTGATGTCATGTGATTTGATGTGATGTCATGTGATGTCATGTGATGTGATGTGTTGTGATGTTTTGTGATGTGATGTAATGTGATACGATGTGATGCAGTGTAATGTGATGTTGTGATGTGATGTGATTTAATGTGATGTATTATAATGTGTTGTAATGTAGTGTGATGTGATGAGATGTGATGTGATGTAGTGGAATGCAATGTAATGCAATGTATGTAAAGATTTACTGGCACTGACAGCATTTTAGGTGTTTTGAGATTTTGCAGATTTAGAGGTTTGCATCCCTTTCTGCACCTGTGCTGGAAAGACAGTGACCTTGTGATGTGGGACAGGAGTCAGAACAGATAGCAACAAAAGATATCAAATGGAATTCCCACGAAATGGATTACCTAAATCCCGGAAAGGGTACCAATCGACTAGCAGTCGGACTTCCAGATGTATCCGACGGTATCTCCGTTATTGGGCAAGGATGGCAAGGGTAGAACAGATCCAGTATAGAACAAATCGGGTGATTTTCATTTGAGCCGTGCCTGGCTTGAAAGCATTTACCTTTGTGTTTGTTTCGTCAGGGTTCACTGATAAGGATATAATACACCAACAATGTTTTTGCCTTAATAAATTATCATTTCATACCACTCTTTGGAAGGGTTAAACTTCATTGAGCCCTCGAAACTTGTCGTGAACACAGCTGTCCCAACACAGAAATCGGCGGTGTGCCCGGTCCGCGTCAAGCGACAATTTCTCGAAAGACTAAAAGGATGCTGCTTGCACTGTACGGTCTGTGCCGTCCAAAAAGACCTGGCACCCCCAAATGCTATGTTTTTCAGGTTTATATAGGTTTATCTAACACTTTATCATATTATATATTGTACCATGTTTTTGTCATTAAAGTTAAAATTGCAATGTTTGGGTATCCTGTTTTCATTCACAATTGTTGGAGGTTTCTTTGTTGGAAATTGTCCATGATTCGGTCTGGCAAACAGAATCTCCTCTGATATGCCATGACCAGAGGAAACCAAGAAAAACACCAGGTGGTTCATGTCATGGAAGTAGGTGGGAAAAACAATATAGTTCCAGGTGTATGATGAGATAATTGAGATAACAATTTCCTGAAGGATAGTGTCAAGACTGGTTTGTGTCGCCATATGTTTCCGATATGCCTTTCTTGTTGATAATAGCGAACATGTTTTCCTTTCAAATCTTTCAATCTGAAAATTGGTTTTGGGCACATGATTGCAGGAAACTCACATAATTGATTTGAAAGCCAGGGTTTCCTGTATATGGATTCGTTTGAAACACATATACCCCCCAACTCTCATGATTTATCATCAGTTTCCCCGTTGGCTTCGTATTTTTGAAGATGTTCCTCATGTTCAGACACACCTAGATAATCCTAGATAGTATATTATGGTTGGTGACATATCCCCAATTTTACTCATGTTGCTGGTGGTTCAATCCCACACACATAACAGTTTGCTATGGAAACTATGTTCCATTTAGTTCAATCCCATGAAACTCTGAACTTCCGCTCCATCAAATATCCAGCGATATATTATAAATGTCGTTATACAATGTTAAAGATCCCCTTCTTGTGGCAATATCCTTTTTAGGTCCCATGAAAACTAGCCAGTCAAATCCTTATTTTTCAGTCATCAAACCACTATAGCAAATCAAACATGAATCAACACTCAGACCAAAATCCCATGAAATGCCAAGATCTCCCACTGAAAACCCATCAAATCACCACTTTTTCCTGTTCAATCCCATGTTGCTGGGGCTAAGCCGCTTCCAGAGAGATTTCTCCACTCAACCATGACTTCGATCCAATCTTGTGATGGCCAGGTTGTGCTGCCTTACCTGAAGCTCAGCGAGAGGCGGTCTGAGGGCAACGGGGATCAAGGGGATGCAAAATCCTACCCTTCACATGTATATAGAGAGATATACACACAATATTCATCAATATTCATCAAATTCATCAAATTCATACATATATTGATACACATAAAGTCACAAAAATGCAGATGTTGAGACACATAAATTGCTGATCAACCGATCGACCGGTTGGATCTGGAGGGCCCATCCTTGGCCATCCGACCCAACCAGGCTCACAGCAAGACCGAAGAGCTGGGTTCAGAACTTAGTCCCGGGAGCTGGGTAGGTCCTGATGCGCTGAGATTTGCCCCGTTTTCTTTGAGGAAAGTTACTAAGTCTTTCCCCAACGGGGGTTGAAGAGTCTTTGTTGAGGGGGATAGTGATGCATTTGCACGGATGGTTGAGTGATTTTTGTTATTTTCCTTATTTATTTAAGTTGAAACCACCAACAAAATTGCAAGTGGACAAGGTCTACTCTGTGAGATCGGTTGCCTCCAGCCCTATATTTTGCTGGGTTCAGTTTATCAATTCAACTAACATGGCCGTGCTGGACACAGCCTGGAAACTCAATGCTTCAAGGGTGCTCCGAAAAGTTGGGATGGGTGCTTACAGTAAGTGGATCAGATACCCTCAAGCAGTTCGAGGTTCCAAGTTTGTCAATGATAACATGTTTCTGTATACAACATGATGTATGTATGGTACTATAGATATATAGATATCATACAACGTATAATATACAATAATATATAGTAATATGATGTAATATGTAATCCAAAATCATCAATACACACTCCAACTACATATTATATGCATGCATGCATAGATGCATAGATAGATAAATGGATGGATGGATGGAGCGATGGATGGATAGATCGATTCATAGATGTATAGATGCATAGGTGCGTAGATGCATAGACAGACAGATAGATAGATAGACAGAAAGACAGACAGACACATAGATAGATAGGTAGACTGATCGATAGGTAGAATGATCGATAGGTAGAAAGAGATAGATGGATGGATGGATGGATGGATAGATAGATAGATAAATAGATAGATAAATAGAAATATCAAGAGATCAATAGATAGAGCAATAGATTGACATATAGACAGATAGACAGATGGATAGGTACATCCACACATACCCATATATACATATATATATATATACACACACATACACATACACATACAATTACATGCATCTATCCATGGATTCTGTTGTGTCCTAGCAGATCCACGCTTCAGCAGTTCAGTAAACCGACTCGGTTTTAAACTGAGTTCGTTTGCAGCACGAAGAGACAGTGATCCGCTTGCGTTTGGAGGTGGATGGAATTGCCTTTTCAAAGAAAGATAGGGATCCTGTCCTGTTGTTATCTTCGCAGGTGTTTCTTCACTGTGGAAAAGCCTTTTTGGTACGCCTCTAATTTAGGGGAAGCCATACAAGCCATTTCTGGTTGCTCAACCATCCCACCGGTAAACCATCCAAAAAATTGGGGAATTGCTATGGTAATTGCTATGCAGCTTACACATATTTGGGACCATTTGTTTAATCTCAATTAGTAATATACTTCTCTCTCTCTCTATATTACAATACTACAACAATACAATGTCCACTGCCACGTTTGAGGACGCCGGGGCCGGAAGTTTTTGGAATTACGCCCGCCGCCCGCTAATTTAGATCATGACAGGGCCTGACTAGATATGTTCCATGATAGTTCCATTGTATTCCCATTTTTTTTGGCAACTACCTAGATACCACCAAGAATTTTCCATCAACGAAGCTGCTAGTAATACCCTTCATATATTAATAATAATATTAATATTAATATTAATATTTCATAGCTGCTTTTAGAGCCCGGGCAAAACGAGCCCGGGCAAATTTGGGGGAATGACGCCTGGATTAATATTCGGCAGGCTAAATGTCCCCATCAGTATACCAGAGAAGTGACCAGAACCCCTGTTAATTGTAAACTTGGTAATTATTGGGTGTTATACTATCATCAACCATGAACTGACAAAAGTCATAATCAACTGGGAATATTCTACAGCACCCGACAGAATTATGGAAAAAGAAAACGTTTCAATTTACAGGCGCCGCCTGTCTATGATAGAAAAGTTACGAACATTTTTTTTCCATAATTATTTTTTCCATAATTATTTTTTTTTCCATAATTCTGTCGGTGACTGTATGTCCATCGATTCGCAATTTGAATGCATTTTAAGGGGGAATATTGAATTATAGAAAATA
>Ga0126342_10022626_pt1 | contig 10355 bp, 8 predicted proteins | sample Cyp1metagenome_FD_92528 | JGI IMG/M metagenome (GOLD analysis project Ga0126342, IMG submission 92528) | Coral microbial communities from Lord Howe Island, Old Settlement Bay, Australia - Cyphastrea 1 metagenome | ecosystem: Host-associated > Invertebrates > Cnidaria > Coral ...
GTTGTGTAGTGTGGTTGTGTAGTGTGGTTGTGTAGTGTGGTTGTGTAGTGTGGTTGTGTAGTGTGGTTGTGTAGTGTGGTTGTGTAGTGTGGTTGTGTAGTGTGGTTGTGCAGTGTGGTTGTGTAGAGTGGTTGTGTAGTGTGGTTGTGTAGTGTGGTTGTTGTAGTGTGTTGAACGTGGTGTGTTTTGCACATTTTGACTTCGAAAATGTGCTTTGCGCCACAACAGCGTGCACTTTTTCGACATCTCAACGTCCAAAAGTGGACCGAACATGACCGAACGTAGTGTTTTGTATATGTTGACTTGGAAATTCGCTTCGCGTACCAACAGCGTGCACTTTTTCGACGGCTCAACTTCCAAAAGTGTTCTGAACCTGGCGTGCTTTGTACATTTTGACTTCGAAAGACGCTTCGCGCCACAACGGCGTGCACTTTTTCGACATGTCGACTTCCAAAAGTGCTCCGAGCATGAGGGTTTTTAGCATTTGGCTTCGAAATGTGCTTCACGCCACAACAGCGTGCACTTTTTCAACATCTCATCTTCCAAAAGTGCTCCGGCGTTGGTGTTTTGTATGGTTTTGCTTCGAAATGTGCTTCGCACCACAACGACGTGCAATTGTTCATCTCTCATCTGCCCAGATGGCTCTGCACCCACCTCTTTGGCGAGCCTATTTTTCGACCTTCTGGAGCCACAAATCATTGGGAAAACGCAGTGTTTCGCGACTTTTCTATCTTTTCGCGCACCTGCATCTTCTTTCTTCTGACTCGTTCTCTTCTCGGATATCCTTTCTTCTTCTCTTCTCTTCTCTGATTCTTCCCACCTCTGCTTTTCCATCTGCCCATGTTGTCGGAAGTTTGACTTCGAAACTTCCTTCGATTATACATAATCATACAGATTGGACGAGAATGAATTCTTCAAACAAGATTCCCATTTGGGTGAAGTGTGTTCCCCACCTGCCAGGTGAGGGTCTCTAAAAATGATTAGACTTGCCTTCTCCTTCCCTCCTTCTTCTTCTTCTTCTTTTTCCTTCTCCTTCTTCTCATCGGGCACTGCTGGACCTCAACCGCGAGCTCCAGATCTCAGTGGGCACTGCCGGACTTCAACCACAAGCTCCAGATCTCAGTGGGCACGGCCGGACCTCAACCGCGAGCTGCAGATCTCAGTGGGCACGGCCGGACCTCAACTGCAATCTCAGTGGGCAGTGCGGGTCCGTCAGTGCCCATGTCAGAGAGAATGTCGAAATAGATGCCAGATAGAATGCCTGAATAGAATGTCACAGATCGAATCCCAGAATGAATGCCAGAATGAATGCCAAAAAAGATGCCAAAAAAGATGCCAAATAGAATGTCAGAAAAAATGCCAGAATGCCAGAGAAAGTGTGCGAATAGATGCCAGAAAGGATGACAGATAGGATGTCAGAATAGATGCCGGATAGAATTCCAGAAAAGAATGTCAGAATAGAATGCCAAATAGGATGACAGAATAGAAAGTCAGAAAAACACTCACACACACATATATATATATACACGCCATGTATATTGTATACTTCCAGATGTGACAAAATAATTTGTCAAGGTGGGGATCACTCGAGGTCAGGTAACCTGTTTATGCTTTTGAATGTTCCATTTTTTATCGCCTCCGTGCGGCTCTTCTAGCTCATATCAAGAGTAAAGTTATATGCGTTGTTCCTTCTGTGTAACTATATAGGTAGTCCGAATTCCGATCGTAACGAACAAATTGATTGCGGAAATGTGACCAAAGTTAGTTTACTCAAGGGCCATTATTTTAAGAACAGTCTCAAAAAGAGGCTTTACTTGCACGGCCACATGCTATCTGTACATACAAGGTGGTGCCCCATAGATACCTAAGATGGTTTAGTCGACTGGTATAGCTGTTGGGTCTGCCGTAGATAAACTGAACTTAACCAGTTAACTGGGTTAAATTCAACCACCAACAAACATGTCTCCGAAGGGAGATACTGCCCCCTTGAAAAATCAAGAAATTGGGCATGTCAGCCTGGAACTCGAAGGATCAATCATCACCAACTTTTGGAGCCCAGTCAAAATGCTTTTTGGGGAGTTGTTTGTGACCTCTGCTTCTCTTAGAAAAACCAACTGACCAACTGACCAGCCAACCAACCAACACACCAACCCACCAACCCGCAAACCTCCTACTCCCTTTGAACAGGACGAACTGTCTGCAGCTGGGGCGCTACAAAACACAGCAGGAAACACCAAAGCAAGGTACCTCAGCTGCAGCTGGGGCGAAACAAATTTGGGTTTGACTCAAAAAGTGGTTTTAGAGCATATGAGACCGCTTTTTTTTTGTGTGTGTGTGTGTATCTTTTTGGTGCGTAACCATTCAAAAACAAGGTCAATAAGTTTGAGTCATGCCTATTTGGGTGCCACTTTAGTTTTGAGTCAAGGGCAACATCTCCAGGTCATTGGCCTCGGGTGTGGCATTTTGACTTGTAAGTATCATCTTTGTGGGGGCCGAAGATGCTGATGAATTGGGTGGCAAAACAAATTAAATCACTTTTGACCACTGACTGGAGGTATCGAACAAAATAAGGCTGCATTCTGTGGAATATCAATATACAGAAGTACAAAGTCCTTACATGACATACTTGTAGCCCTTACATATGATAGGTATTGTAAATCCGTTTGGAAAATCCATGCTTTGGAAAACCGATGGTTTTTTTTCGGCTATTCGCACCCCCCCTGGCTTTCAAAGGGAGTCCCGTGCTTTCAATGTTGAAATCTAATTAGAAAACTGAGAAAAGGGGAGCCCCGTGCTTTCAATGTTGAAATCTATTTAGAAAACTGAGAAATGCCACCACCACTGCAACTACATCCTGATAGTTTTCATGGACCCAATGATAAATGCAGACCCAATGGGCCGGGACTTGCCAGCTAGTTTCTGCAACAATTCTTGCGTGGCCCTCCAGAAGCATAACCCCAGGAGACCCAAGGAATCAGGGACTTGCACCGATCATTATCCAGGTTGGAAATGAGCAAACCAGAAAGGTCAACGTATTATCATCAACAAACCCCCAGGAATCGTAAGTAGTTTAACCCAACTCACCCTACCTACCCTACTTGCAACTGAACTAACCTGGCCGTGAACCAAGCAGGCCTCTGATCAAATAAGAGGTGATATGCAGAGGCTGCAGAGGTAATAAACCATATTCCCCATGGATCCATGATCCAAACACTTCCTTCTCATCATGCCCCAAAAAAAACAAGAAAGTACTCTGGATCCATGGGGTTTGATGTTCCCGCTGCTTGGATGCTTAACCCTCTCCTTTATCTAGATTAAAAAAAGATCTAATTTAGGTAGAGAAGACATATTGACATCCCACAACGCACTCCAAGATTGGATGATCTATTTCCCAATATTAATAGGATACACACACATAAATAAATAAATAAATAAATAAATATATATATACATACATACACGCACACTCAATATTTCGTTATCGTCGAAGGAAATTTAGTTAGAAAACTTCAGAGTTACGGACGATGGCCATGGTCAGCACACACACCGTCATGTCAACCACATCATCATGTCAACCACCCGCATCATCAAGCAGTTGGGAAGTGTAACAGTTCGGAAGCGTGTGATCACGGGTGAAAACACTCCCGGGCACGAAACTCTGCCTCTTTTCGGGTTGAAAAAACTGACAGGCCCGGAGCACTTCCTGAAGATGAGCTCGAGAAAAAATGCGCCAGACTGTAGCAAGATCGATTTCACAAAAAATCGCGAAAAACTGATGCTTTCGGGACAGCCAAAGTCCGCACTGCTGATGCTGCGCCAACGCTGCTCGATTTGGTGCGACGCTGTTGCTATGCGGGTTTGCAACCGCTTGTGACAAAACGCATGGATGCATGCCAAGTTGCCGGAGCTGCCGCCTGTCAGCATGTCTTTGCGCAGTCAGCCACGGCTGCTTCCTCCACTGATTGTAACAAACCGTGGTGAGCAGCACTGTGAATCGAGTGTGTGACAGGATCCATCGCCCCGGCGATTCCACAACCCCCCTGGCAGTTGCTGCGTGAGCATGGCGCAGAAATATGGAACAGCTTAGTAGTAGACAACCTCTGGTCCCTATGCGAGAGGGTTCATTGAATTGGCAAGCTCAAGGCCCGACCTGGAGAACCAGCTCTTCAGGCATCGGGCTTGCAACAGATCGAGCATGGGCTTGGCAGGACACGCAGACACAGAAATTGCGAGACGCCTCGACTTTCCCCGCAACAGCGGCTTTCGCAGCTTCAACTGAAAGACACAGCGCGGCAAACACCAATGTGAGACTGAGCATCACTGACACGGCCAATGGCCTTGGAGATTCTACATCTGCCTGGACAGTTGCTGCAAAGGTATGGCCTAAACAACACAGGGGATAGAGACGGCTGTGATCAGGCCCCGCATCCGTATCCAAATCTTCGAGCGCCTCATTCCATGACTAGAGAAGGACTAGGGTCGAGACACTCTTCTCTATCCAATTCTTTGCGGCAACTTGCATCTTGAGCAAAATTCCAACCAGTACCGGTGGGAGAGCAGCTCGCAGGTCAGCAAAGGACAGAGACGCCAAGAGTCCAACAGTCATTTGTTCTTGCTGCAGCGCAAGGCCCCAAACGTCCAAACGAGACGCGCGCAAGAAACCACTTAGGCAATGACAAAGGCCGATGCGTGCGAAGTCCACCGCTTGATCTTGCAGCAGAAGGTGCCGCGGCAGGCAACACGACATCGACTGGCGGTTGCCAGTGGTGTCTGATGGTGCCGCTGGGGAAAAAATAATGGGACGTTGCTGTGAATCCAAGTAAGTGGTGTGCAAATAAAAGGACAGAATCTCTGTGTGTAGATTCTCTTCGCCGGCTGTCTGCCAACGCCAGAGATGCGTTGCAAAGGGCCCAATGGCAACTACAACGTGCATGTCAAGCAGCTTCAGCAAAGCTTCTAAGTCCAACAGTAGGTTGCGCAGACCCAAGGCAGTCAAGCAAGTATCACAGCTGCCTCAGATTGAGCACGCAGCAACGCAGCGAAGCCGCCAGCAAAACCAGACGGGTGGAGAACGAACACTGTTGTCTGGGGTTGCTTCCCCACGTATTAGTTCCGTGGTTGTAAGTAGCAAGTGTGCGTGGCATACAGTAAAACACACAGTACCGTCACGATCTCGGAAAGAGACAAAGCAAGCATTCGAAGCACCTTCCTTCCTTCCTTCCTCCCTTGCTTGCTTGCTTCCTTCCTGCCTTCCTTCCTTTTTCCCCTTTATTTTTGTTGATGCATTTATATTTATTATGTTTGATGCCTTTACATTTTCTTTTTTGAATTGCAGCTGGAGATTGCAAAACCTACCGTGCTGGCTACGCAAAGGGAAAAATTGGGTTGCAGAAGCTGCAGAAGAGGGAGCTGGAAGGCAGTTCAGAGCAGAAGCAGCCCAGATAAGAGGCCGCTCAGAGAAGAAGTAACTGTAGCTGAGCGGGGTAGCTAGGAGGTGCCATTCATTTGTTCCTTCATTCATTGCTTCGCTGATTCATCCATTCATTGATTCATTGGTTGATTGACTCATGAAATCAATATGCATTGCGTCACTAATTCATTGATTCATCGGCTCAAGAATTCATTGACTGACTCATTGGTTCTTTGATTCACTGAATCATCATCCCTGTTTCATTGGTTCGATGACTGTTGATTCTTTGATTCATTGGTTCATTGATTCATTGACTCATTGATTCATTGATTCCCTGATTCATTGATCGATTGATTATTTCATTGATTCATTGGTTCATTGATTCATTGTGGTTCACTGATTCAGATTCATGGGTCCATTCATTCAGTGGTTCGGTGTTCATGCATTCATTGACTCAATAATTCGTCGGTTCATGCGTTCATTGGTTCCTTGAGTCAGTTGTGCATGGCTTCTTTCGGGTCATTTCATTGGCAACTCTTTAAATCTCCTTCACCACTTGATCATTCGTTGGTGCGCCTGACAACTTAACACTTCATTGCTTCTGCATCTCAATAACTTTCCTATAGGTCATTGAATTCTTAAAGGTGGCTCAACATGTTCGAAATTTCCGCCCCGATGCGGGCCGGGTACTATCTGGTGATAGTCAACGCTACATTATTATGTATAATCTAAAGGTGTTCCCAATATTGTGATATATACTAAGCATTGGAAAATATATGTATATGTAAAATCTATATGCAAATGTAAATAACTATATATATATATTGCACAATTTGCAAATAAAAGTCATTATCGCATTTAAACATACATATATATATATATATGTGTGTGTATAAACAAATATATATATATATATAAATAAATATATATATATATATATATATATATATATATATATACGTGATTATATATGTATATGTAAAAAAAATAATTATATACACCCCTATTTGGTTGATGATCAACCGCCATGCGGCGCATGCAGGTGGCCATCATCGTGGCCAACTTGTGCAGTTCCTTCAGGGTGCGCACCTCTGCGGCCATCATGGAGAAATGTTGGCCAAATCTTACTTGTGCTTAGTAGGGAATCAGGGAATGATCCACAATAACTATCAATAATAATCCCATTCCCCCATTCCCATCCATTCCCTACTAAGCACCAGTAAGAAATGTCGATTGAACCAAAAAACATGTGAATTTAGCAACAAAAGATGGGATTTGACCAACCAAAAAACGGGATAATCTGGGTATAAGCAACAAGTCACGGGATAATGATTATAGATATTATAGATGGTGATTTAGCCAACAAATATAATGAATTTAACCAGCGAAAATGGTAGTACAATGGGTAGGTAATGGAATTGATATAAAGAATATCTGGGGACAGTAACCAATAGATACCAATAGTATTAGTGCAACATAGTGCGACTAATGGGATATTCATGTGGTTAGACATACATCGAATGATTTTTCGGATCCTGATGGTGGTTTGTTCATCCGCTCAAGACCAAAAATCTGCGACAGCATCCACGAAAGGACGACTACGCAAGGTATTTTAATAGCATGAAACTTCAGGGAGTTTGATATGTCTAAGTTTCTTCAGATTCAGCAGCGGTGAATTGGATGGACTTGGTTAAGCGAGGAATTCTTCCACAAAACATCTTGAGTTGCTGCAACGACAAGGTGCTTGTTACAACGAACAAAACTTTTACACGTGCAATTGTCTGACAAAAAACAGAGCAAAACTATCACTTTTTTGAAACCTTACAACAGAATTGATATACTTTGAAGCAACTAGCAAACAAGTGAATTGTCAGAAAAGATCAGATGTGTTCAGCAACAGAAATGGAATGTCTGCGCAACACCTCAGGACGTCAAGCTTTCTGCCTGTCATTGTTGCTTGATCAAAGTGCTTGTTTCGGAAGTGGAAGGTCCCAGCCACAAAAATGATGAGTTTACAGGACATTTGCGTGAAATCCACTGCTGTGCTAACCTATGCTAGAAGGCATGTACCCCCCAAAGGTTCCCCAGCATGCTTTTTTTTTGTATGATTATCTCCATCAGCCCAATTGCAGCATACAATTCTTCTCTCAAATCTCAATGATATTGGCGGAGAAACAAATCGCATAGGTGCATGACAAAAGAGGCAAAATCACCACTCACCCTTGAGAAACACATATCAATGATTGTCAAAGCCGATCATGCTTCTTTTTGCATGCCCTCAGGTCAACAAACAAATACTTGATAATACTTGAATGGTGGGAAAATACCCCTGGTCGAGATGTATACAGTCACTGGGTTGGCCTAAGAAAATCTGCAGCACAGTAGGAACATCTAAAGCCAAATATAATGAACATTAATTAATGACCTATATAATCTATATAAGGATGTCCATGGATGTCCTGATTTTATGCCCTTCAAGCAATTCCACAAGATTCAGCCGAGCAGCTCGTCGCAACCTCGGCTGCTGAAGTCCCCCATGCGACGTGTGCCATGAAATTCCCTGCGTATCTGTCATGCCATGCAGTCAACGCGCCATCTTGGTTGCGACCCAACAAGCTGTTCTTGTGTATTTTCTGTGTATATATATAATGTATGTATGTATATATTTATGTACTAATTATTCTTATATCCGAGAATTGGCTGACAGGAACAAATGCAGGGTTTACTCCTACAGTACATGAAATGTTCAACTTTAAACAATAGATTTCCCTTTAATCAATTCGTTAAAAGCCATTAAGAACAATTCTTAATATGCGCAATGTTTGATGGTTAACCGTCATTCATTATGCAAATTCCTTACCACAATGGGGTTCAACGGTTCAACCAGCCAAAACAGAATGTTCAGAAACACCCCAAACTAATATTGATTACATACAATACGTATATATATATATATATATACATTAATATGATGCTTCCTGATATCATGTCACATCTCCCCACTATAATCATGGGTTATATCACCTATCCTATCCCCATTCCATGTTCTGCCGGCCCAACCCCAAGCGAATGACAAGCGAGTGACAAGCGAATCAGCCGAAAGATCCGCACCAAGCGCAAGACGCGGGTGACCTGTGGCTGGGATGGTGGCGCCCTGATGGCACTGAAGTTCGCCTCACCGTGGGGATGTTGATATCCCATATGCTCCATGTACGGTATATTTACCTACAAAACTGGGTGATTTTTAGGGCAAATGTTGGTCAATACTCTAGCACCATGGAGCATATGGGTATGATGTATCTAACCAATTGAGAAAATCAAGATTTATAGAATATTATATAATTATATACCGCAAAAGAGAGAATAGTTGGCAAAGTTGATTGATAACTATAGTATCACTGTTGGGTTTCTGGTAGATATATCTGTATGCCATGGGGTTAAGATAAATGGGGGGCATCACCTTGTACCCAACTGAGAATATCTCCGATAAATTCCACCAAACAGGGGGCACCATATCAACAAAGTCCAAAGCCCACAATGTCGTCCCAATTTTTCTCTATGTTTCATGGACAAAATGGGAAATGCCAGAAGATTGATACCCCATACTGTATCTGGTTTTGGAGATTCCAACAGTATATCAACAGATTGATACCCCACATTCCCAATACTCGTATAAAATATGGGAACCCAACAGTATTGGATGGTTTTTTTCACCTAATATATTTTCCCCGCTCAACCCCCCGGCCCCAGCTGCCGACATTCGAACCCTTCAACAAACTCCGCCTTGATGGAACCGAGGAAACCGAACTCCATGACATTCGCAGCGTTCATGACGATCTCCAACCAACCACAAGCCACCTGGCAGCGACGCATGGCCATGGTGGTGGTTGATCAACTTTCAGAAACGTGTTGATTACTGATGGACGAGAAAATGCCGGGCCTGGGGGCAGGGGCCATCAGGGATGAAGCATAGAATGCACCTACTGCGTGAGAAAAAAAACTCATTCAATTCACGTCACTTATCTTTTAGTAGATGCTCAGTGATAATTATCATCAAAACATATATAAAAAATAAAACATCAAACCGACGAGATGAGCAATATAGGAAAGCTTGTAGGACAGTACCTAATGGCAAAGTACTAGACCACTCTAGCCCAGGCACCTACCGTTCATCAGTCGGTTTACTCAGTTCAAGTTCCATTTCAGGGGTCACATGGTGGTGCCCCAAATGTCATGTTTGTGGCTTTATGTTGCCTTGTTTATATATATATACACACATATACATTTCATCACCTGCAAACCTAGAAAAATATGAAATGACCCTGTGGTAAACAAAAATCGCTGTGGAATATTATCATTAATAATTTATTTATGTTCAATATAAGCTAAATAATCTATACATGGGCCATGTTCCATGGCTATGCTAAACTACCACAGGGTAATTCAAGCAACGTAGCGATTCCGAACTGGGGCGCGACCGAAAATTGCCCGCCCGGGTCGGATCTGGATCGCCGAGTCACGATGATCACATCCAAAATCATCATCCAATCCTGCGGTGAGCAGGATTAGTCCTTTCAACATAGATACACATAATATACATATATATATACCTATGGTACTTACTGTTCTGAAAAAAATGCTATATTACTATTAGTACTCTATAACTGTCTATCATTATATTAACGATTGCTGGGGTGTCGACCTCCAGGACTGCCAGGTGCCAGGCTGGGTGCCGGTGAGGATTTGGAGCGCCCTTTCCGAGCGGTTCATAAAGTGATCAGGATCAAATATAGGGATTCGATGAGTTCTAGGTAGATAGATAGACAGGTAGGTAGATAGATAGATAGATAGATAGGATAGATAGGATAGATAAGATAGATAAGATAGATAAGATAGATAAGATAGATAAGATAGATAAGATAGATAAGATAGATAAGATAGATAA
>Ga0126342_10022627_pt1 | contig 10355 bp, 8 predicted proteins | sample Cyp1metagenome_FD_92528 | JGI IMG/M metagenome (GOLD analysis project Ga0126342, IMG submission 92528) | Coral microbial communities from Lord Howe Island, Old Settlement Bay, Australia - Cyphastrea 1 metagenome | ecosystem: Host-associated > Invertebrates > Cnidaria > Coral ...
AATCGATCATTTGGGGAATAGTTGTTTTTTGAAATTTTCAATGATCAACTTAAACCTGAAGTATAACAATGATGATTAAAAAAAAGGTAAAAAACAATTGGAAATAAATAGAATTGGAAATAAGAAATGTTGGATAAAAAAATGGATTTCCGAAGTGGTGGTTGATTAATCGGGGGTAGGCCCACCGGTTTATTAATCTGTGGGGACCACCTGTTTTTAAATTACAATTTTTTTTTTTGGCAATGGTGGTTGATTAATCCGGGGGGGATTATTAATCCTCACTTGGCATTATAAATTATAATATGTAATGGTAGTGTATCCGATCCCACGCAATTTGCCCATCATGATAATGGTGCTTGCATGTTTGGTGTATTTGCCCAGGAATACACCATCGACTCAGAAGAGTCAATTGTGACTTCATACACTGTCTACAAAGAGGAGGCCGACTGGGAGATCATAATGGTGGATACAACCACCGGCTTATGCTGGGTTGAATTTAGAGGATCATTCCACGGAACCCTCAGCTTTTTGGGAGCACTTGTTCTATTTAAATCCATGGTTCTTTTTATATATTTGTTATTATTTGTTTTGAGCAACAATTCTTGAACCGAAGAATGGAATCACTTGGGAGCCAAGGTGCCACCTGCAAATTCTTTGGATCTTACTGGATTTCAAAGGAGCTTTTGAACTATGGTATGCAAAAACAGCAGCTAGATAATATGACTTGCTGCGGTTGCAATATATTTTGCGTGGCCTTTCCATTTTGCTCACCTTTAGTTAGTACTCTTCGCTTTGGACGCATATCTCAGCCACATGCAGCTGATTTGAACAGGCTCCTGCACCGCCCAGCACGAGCCGAGCATGTGGAGTTGAAGGGCAACCAGAGGTAACTTGTCATTTCCGTGCCGTGGGAGAAATCTGCGAGTGTAGTACAGTATAGAGCTGACAGATAGCCAGCATGCCAGCGTATACGGCATGATATTCAGAGAGGAAGAGAGAAATAGAGAGGGACACGCACACACACATATATATATATATTATATTATTTAATTTAATATTTTTACATATATATATATAATATAATATATATATATATATATATATTGTAATATTACTATTTATTTCTCTCGGCGCTGGGCTGAAAACATGATTGCACATATTACACATGATTATACCAATATGTGTGCGCTATATTATAACGCTATGTGTAGCAACATGTAGCAATGCTCTGGGAATTTAATGCTGTCTTATGAAGTGACAGCTAAAACGCACATTCTAAGCTGACCCTTTATGCTGCAGGTTATGCTTGACACACACACACAGATTCCGCGATTATTTAAATGTGCATGGCACTGTTGCAATAATATCTGAAACCCCCTTTTTTCATGCTAAAAACCCAGGGTTTCCTGTAATTAGATTGTCCCTTAAACCCAATGATGTATATCTGAGGCATCATCCTTTTTTTTTTCAGGATCTGCCACCTGGGAAGTTGGAGGCCATGTGGCAAGGCAGCCCCGAGGCGCGATGGATCAACTGAGGGGATCCCAATGGTTTAACGTAGCCATGGAAAATGGATGAAAATGGCCCATAGAAATAGATGGTTTACCTATTAAAAATGGGTGGATTTTCCATGGCTAGGTTAAATAACCAGATGCTACATTAACTTGGTCAACTATGGTCAAGTATCACTCAAGTATCCAATTTCTGGATTTTTGAAAAAAACGATTTCCACATGGAAGTTGGTTATGTCGGACATGCCTATTTAAGCGGTTAGAGTTGGATGGTACTTAAATTATGTACAATTTCATCGCAAATTGCCATGGTTACCCATGGTTCCATGATGTTCCATGCAGTGCACATCAGGTGCACCGTGGCCGTACATCGTTGCACAGGTGCACGATTCGAAAGCATCTGGAGCCAGTTCAGCCCAGGCGGGGCAGGGGCCGGGGCTGAGGGATGGTCAACCATTGGACATTCGACCCACAATGACCCACAGAAATTGATAGAAACAGTCACTTAGTGAGGGATGTAGGAACCTTTTTGGCACATGTTGTTTTTTAGAAATTGATAGAATCAGTAACTTAGTAACCCTGTTTCATGAATTGTCTTTTATTTTTGGGCACATGGCTTGTCAAAAGAGAACCGTACACAAGAGACTTGTCACAAGACATCATAAGAAATCATAAGACATTCACTTGGTAAATGTATTGCAATTCTTTGGCGTAAAGTGACAGTGGTTTTGCTGGTCAGTCAACCGAGCTGGGCCCTCCTGCAAATGCTTGTTACGTTGACCAAAGGATATGACCGTGTTCTATTTTATGGAGGACCCGATCCACAGCAGATCATTGCAGATCCATAGCTATTTGATGCTATTGGGGTAAATTCGATTTGCTATGAGCAGTTCATTGATGTTCATTGAATATCATTGAATCATATATCTCAATCCATCTCTAGGTTTTCCAGCCATCAAACCTTCCATGGTCCTGCAGGCTGCAGCCCCTAGCCCTAGCAAAGAACGTCGCAAACCTGGCCGTGGCAGAGGATGGTCATGAGATGTCACGAGTCTTGTGTACGATCAGTGGATGTAGATGATATATACCTCTTAAGTTATAATATATTTAACATCATATATACTGTATCCTGTAGCTATTGAACGTGGCCATTTAGTTCATTGATTTACCTATTAAACATGCCGATTTCCCAACACTATCCCGTAAATATCCCATGAACAGCTATACAGTGGGTTGAATTGGCACCTGCGGTCGACTGGAGGAACCGTTCGTGCGGCTGACGCAAGCCGAGTTCCTGCGCGCCAGAGATGCTTGGCCGAACGGGGAACCATGGGCACCTGAAAAAAGGACATGCTGATGGGGATATTCATGGATGCTCATGGATATTTGTGTGTATACAACTATGTTAATTGCATTTGATTGCAGTAATTTTCGATATTTATTTATTCACCAGAGAGTTTCGATGATTTGTTGATGACGTGAATGATTTGCTGATCCAATTGATATATTTGTTGGGACTTTGGGATTCACATTTGGATTTCACTGACACAGTGTTGTAATGTGTTGTAGCTCTGCCATTCTTGTCATTTCTTGTCAGGTGACAGACGCCCAGCACCGAACAAGAAACGAAAGGTGCGAATCCGTGAGTTTTTGCTGAGATTATGGAAAGAACATGTTCATGAAAATATGAAATATGCGTAAGTACGTTAAAGTATCCATCCAGCCATCTATCTACATCCATCCATCCATCCAGACATACATGTCGACAGACAGTCAGACGTATGACTTACATATGCAGATATTTGGATGTTTGTGATTGTTTGTATATATATATGCAGGCATAATCAGGCATATGTATTTGTACAAAGGCTGTGCATGGGTAGAGAGACGGAGATTTATTTATACTTATGATGCGTCCCCAACCAGACAATATGCAAACGTAAACAAAAGGGAGTTTAACATAAGCTACCAAAGGTTGTGCATCTTCAAATTTCCCATGGCTTTTGTACATTTTCCGCTTGACACTACGTAGATGTGAACGTGATTGGCTACTCGCCATTTCTATTGGGGCACCTCGGAAGGCCAGTGTGGAATCGAGTGGGAGCTATGGCTCTGACTACAGCTACTACTCTGACTCTGACAGTGCACATGCGAAGGACGCTCCGAAGGACAGGCGATCAAAAAAATCAGATGTTACAGTAGACTTGCTGTACATGGTGTAACTTACGTTGTTTAGTGGGGAACTTTGTCTTGGATTTAGAAAGCAACAGAAATAAGAAACTGATTTTTCTGAGGCTTCGCCTTCATGTGGCTGCCAGGACAAACGTGCATCAAAGTGATGAAAGACTGAGCCAGGCCCCAGGCCGATTTAATTTTTTTCATAGTGACTGCAGTTCAAGTTGCTCTGCGCGACTGTCTTTGCCGTCAGCTAGAAGAAAGATATATACAATATATATATATATATTTATTTATTTATATTCATATTATATGTATGCTGTATACATGTTATATATATATAACAAGATATAGCAAGGGAATTTCCAGGTCGAGAAAAACTATAGAAGTCCATATTTGAAGCTAGACTCTGTTGTGATCACTGTTTCGCGGGTCCAGTGGCACCGAATATCAGTTAAAAACTTGAGCATCCCTTTAGTGGGATTGCAACCATATGGTGGGGGTCAAGCACCTTCAACATAGGTTGAATGCTGCTGGGCTTCGCAAATGGACGGAGTCACATTTCTTTGGCAAAGCCAGTGGAATCTGAAATGGACCAAATGTGGTCTTCTTCAGGCTACCAACAGCATCGTGGCGGCCTGGCCCACCCCCCCTTCATATTTAGGGGCTCCAAATGCAGCTGAGCCGGGGGGCAATCGGAGGGGAATGCGCTGAATCTCTCAGAGACGTTTGGAATTGGAGTCGGCTCACAAGTTGTTGCAGAAACGTGTTGCGACTTTAACCCTAGATCCAAAGCACATTCTCAGCACCCTTTTATACAAGCGGCGTGCTGCACGCCTTCAACAAGTGTAAAAAATGATGGAACAAAGGGCATGGCTTGGAGCAAGGTAGAGCGTGTAGACATGTGTAGACTGTCGACGTAGTACACGGGCCATTTTGGTGAATTCTGGATTTTGCATTGGATTTTTGTTTCAGCTCCGGCTACCAACATGCTTGGAATATCTTCGAATCATCGAATGACATGAAACCGCTTCAATGGATGGCAGCGGTTGGAGGCACGGGGAGCCGCATCCCCTTTTGGCTCGGAGAAAGGTGGAAGGGCTGGCATTTTCACGGCCAGTTGAGGCACTACCAGCTACCAATGGAGGCAAGAACTCCAGGAAAAAGTGCAGCAAATTAGCAGAAGTCACCACCAATGGGATCAAAAACACTGTGATTTACTGTAGTTTGACCTGCGCCCTGCTACAGATTCACACAGCCCGAAAATTGGCGGCCCATATGGGGTCTGAACCTGAGCAGCTGTTTTCTCTACTTGCGAACAAGCCAGCAGGTCCCATTCATTGCGAATGTTCGCTGCCAGGTTTTCCCAAGCGTCAGCTCCGGACATTTGAAAGTCAGGTCAGGACACCAACAGATGGTGGAATGCCAAAATAAACAATCCACATGCCGCAGATTCCACAAGCCCACTGGAAGTACTTGTAGATTTTGTAGACTAAAATTCCAGTTACCAGTCATACCTTGTCAATATTGATGTTATCACATATTGTAGTTTTGCATAGTGACTGCATAACTTGGGAATAACTTGGGATATTTGAACAGATTGGAACATGTTAAAGCTATGCTACTTGTACTACCTATCTGCAGCTGCAACGATGGGCCACTGGGATCCATTGGGTACAGGATGTCCTGGAACGAGGACGAGGCCACTGGAACTGGTTCCTTCACAGTTGGAATGGGATCTGCGCCTGTTGGAGGTATCTTGTGGGGGTGGTCCAATCAGATTCTTGTCACGAGGGGAGACGCGAACTGTTTGGTTGACCTGGAAGCTCCTCTTTGGGGCTCAAGGACATGGAAACTAAATCACCCGGGAAGAATCACATGAATCACTAGAGTCACGTGCGGGATGCTCCTTCTGACTGACTAGAGAGGGATATTCATCAAGGGGGCCTTCGCAGCGTGGGTGCCATTTTGTGACGCAAAAATCATAACCTTGGAGGACCGGCATAGAACCCATCAAACTGTAGTTTATTTGGGTGCCCTTTTCCGATCTTTTGTCATCAATCTGGGCCACAGCCCATCACTGCTTTTGCCCGGTCAGTGTTGAAGCGCTTGGTTCACGACCCATGGGCCTTCCGAACGTCGATCGATGCTGGACTTTGATGAGCTGGAGGAGATTGAGAGTCAACTCCGCCAAGTGCCGGATGTCACTTGCGATGAGGCACCCAATGGTAAGAGACGGGCCGATACCTGGAAAACCTTTGCGAGAGATGTAGTAAATGTAGTATGTATCACGAGCTATTACTATATCCATCTATATCCCATATGCTCCATGTATGGTATATTCACGTATATTATCTATATTTGGGTCATTTATGGGGTAAATGTTGGTACATATTCCAGCACCATGGTTCGCATATGCCATAGTGCCATAGATGATCAAGGCATCCCAAGGCAGATTGAGCCTGGGAGGCTCAAGATGGCTCAAGTCAAAGCAGATGTGCATTTTTTAATTTGCAAGATACCAACTGGGTTTTTTAGATGTTTGTCTAAAAATCAATGGGTTATAGTTTCAAGATACAACATTCTACAACATTCTACAACATTCTACAACATTCTACTGGGTTTTTTGACTGTAGAATATTGTAGATGATCACTGTAGATGTTTGATTTTCCATGATTTTCCCAGAACTGAGTACAAAATAGTACAAAGATCCATCAGCCCTCAGCTGCATTCTTTCTTGAAAGGTCCCATCCCAGCCTTGTGGAGGTCACAGATGTGAAAGTGCCACTGGGTCATCAGCTGCGAATTTTCCTCATCTCAGATTTGCACGTGGATTACAAGCAGAACAAAGAATGGATGAACCGAAGCTCGGTTGCTGTGAAACATGTTTCATCATTTTTCCACACTTTGTGTGGGTTGTTATGTGTCATGATGTTGAGATATGTTGAGCATGTTTTTGGGTAATAAGATGATATGATGTACACACTGTACAGTACATAGTAGAGGAAAAAGGCCCAAGGTATTGCGAAAAGAAGCTGCCAAACACAGGATGCCTGCAGAGCCTCTCGCACGACGTCGATGGAAATAAGTTCTTTGATTGCCTTCTTTTGCCTGGTGATTTGTGCACCTCTGAAGACTTATTTGAAGAGGCGACTCTTTTTGTAAACATTGGCCCCCCTTTCAAGGTGAACATTTCAACATGATGAAACTGGGTTGTTTCACCAGCCTAAAATACATATCTATGATCATCAATCTTGGGTTTTGGGGTTTTGGCATGTTTCGGCCCTATGTTCAGGTGATGACCACCCTGACTACTGCTTTCCACAAGGTCTTCTTTTGCTTCGGCAATCATGAAGCCTGGACGCGGGGAGAGAAGAAAGGTACCAGTCCAGCGAAGGATTCCTTGGAAAAGCTGGAGCGGATCCACGAGATTTGCAGGAACCTTGGCGTCTACACCACCCCAGTGCGCATTCTGGCAGGCTTGCTGGGCTTGCTCGGCTTGCTGAGGGGACATATGATCAGGCGATATACCTGACGTCTGAACTGAAAAAGTGGAGACATGTATGTGACTTGCACCAGCTCTTCTGTTCAAATTACCATTGCAGTCAGGATTCAACATCTTAATTGTGTTCAATTGACAATTTTATTGCTGCATTGTTGAGTTGTTGGTTCTTCTGTGTTCTTCAGGTAAGAAGAACGGGACCATTTTCTTGCTGCCTCTGTGGTCATGGTACCATTCAAGCTGGGAAACTTGTCCAAAAACACATGCTTCGGCTGAGGGGCTGGACCTTGCTGGTTGCATCGTTGCATCCTGTGGTCCTCATCATTTTGGATCATGTCTTCCAATGAGTCTAACAGTCTAATCAGTCTAATCCCACGACTTCCAGCCTTTTGAATAAGAATCAGAACATGACTGGGATAGGCTGAGATCATTTGATGATCCTGAGGATACCGAGCCGGATCTGCCCGCAGATCTTCAACCACCAATGGATCCACAGCAGCGGGTCAGCGATTTCCGGATGTGCTGCTGGACGCCTTTGGAAAGCTCCGACTTCGTCTTTGGACGAGGTCCCGAGGTCCTGAATGAGATCTCAGGGTTTTTCACCATCTTTCACCTGCCAATGGTAAGATCAGTCATGGTGTTGCGACCTTTGATGCTTTGATGATTTGTCCATGGCGCACTGCCGTTTACAGAGGTCAACCCCTGTGAAATATCGTTTTTCTCCCTCCCCCAACATCAGAAACTGTGGCGTCCCATCAGGTGGCGCTACATCCCTTCACTTGGCGCAGTACTTTGCTCAACGCAACCCTGGCATGCAGTATGGGTATGGTTTTCCCTTGTGCTTTTGCTTGTTGAGATATGTTGAGATGCATGCCCCACCCCAAGTGCATCCTGAGTTTTTACTTAGAAACTCGAGCTTCTCTGATACTCCATGGCCTCGTTGCGGTGCAGCGAGATTTGATCCATATTCCAAGGGTTTTCCCATGGTTTTCCCATCCCGCACTGGGGAAGCCATGGGAAGCCAGCTCTGTAGGTAATGAAGCCTGGATCCAAAAGGTCTTGGAACTTCAAGCCTTGGAAGGTGGCGAGATTCTGAGCCCTTCAGCAAAAGATGGGCTGCCGGAGCAGCTTCAAACTTGGGGCTTCAATCAACTTCAATCCTGGGCATTTCTTGGTATAGATATGAAATTCGATGCTGCATGCTATACTATGATATACTATTGAAAATACAATATAATCAATATGATTACTGCTCTAAACGCGTTGCATGTCACATTCAACGCCAGTAGGCAGAAGTGGAGTGTTCATGAGTGTTGACAAACCATCCCCTGCACCACAACATGGTATACCGATGAACACGTTGAACCTCAAAATACCAAAGTCATTATTTCATACCATGTATTTAACATGATTTGGCTTGGCGTTGTTCAGCAATGTATATGTTGACCTCTGAGGTTATTCACACTTCTGCCCCAGACAAGAGCTGATCCTGGAGAAACGCTTCACCTATGATCAGCACGTGCCCAAGATCAGTGGATCTCAACTGCTGGAGGAGCAAATCCGCCGGCTGCATCCCACCTGCCACGTTTTTGGACACACCCACGTGGGCTGGGATACCTCGTTGGCACCAGGGCACAAGAGCAGATGTTTTCTTCACCCAATGCCATATCTATTACATGGAGGAACCATGGAGCGGGTATTTCTCCGGTTCATCAATGCATACCAGTAGTACCGCACAAGGCGGTGGCGGAAGTTTCAAAAATAGGAAGCCTATAGGAGAGGTTGGTTGTTGTGAATCACGGATGGCAGAGCGAATCCACTGATGGACCGAAAGGTGGTTGAGGTCTCCTCTCTTGCTCTCTCTTTCTTTCTCTGACTATCAACCTACCTACCTACCGATCTTTCTATGTATCTATCTATATCTATATATATATATCAATATCTATCTATCTATCTATCTATCCATCGATCTATCTATCTATCTACCTATCTATCTATCTATCTATGTATCTATCTCTCTCTATCTATCTATCTATCTATCCATCTATCTATCTATCTATCTACCTATCTATCTATCTATCTATCTATCTTTCTATCTATCTATCTATCTATCTATCTATCTATCTATCTATCTCATCTATCTATCTCATCTATCTATCTATCTATCTATCCATCCATGTATCTATCTATCTATCTACCTATCTATCTAGCTATCTATCTATCTACCTAACTATTTGTCTATCTATCTATCTCATTTGCCTATCTAGCTATCTATCTACCTACCTATCTATCTATCTATTTATCTATCTATCTATCTACCCATCTATCTATCTATCTATTTATCTTTTTATCTATCTATCTATCTAGCTATCTATCTATCTACCTAACTATTTATCTATCTATCTATCTATCTATCTATTTATCTTTTTATCTATCTATCTATCTAGCTATCTATCTATCTACCTAACTATTTATCTATATATCTATCTCATTTGTCTATCTAGCTATCTAGCTATCTATCTATGTATGTATATTTCTTTTGATCGATCTATCTGGTTATCTATCTATCCGTTTATCTATTTATCTATCTATCTATCTATCTATCTAGCTATCTATCTATCTACCTACCTTTTTGTCTATCTATCTATCGACCGATCTATCTATCTATCTATCTATCTCATCTGTCTATCTAGCTATCTATCTACGTGACTACCTAGCTATCTATGTACCCATGTATCTATCTATCTCTGTCTGTCTATCTGATCTATCTAATCTATCTAATCTATCCAATCTATCTTTCTAATCTATCTAACCTATCTAATTTATCTAATCTATCTAATCTATCTAATTTATCTAATTTATCTATCTATCTATCTATCTATCTGGCCAGCTATCTATCTATCTATCTATCTATTTATCTACCTATCTATTTATCTATTTATCTATCTACCTACCTATCTATCTATGTATGTATCTTTCTATTGATCGATCTATCTTTTTATCTATTCTATTCTATTCTATTACGTTTGAACCAGCACTGCCGAGGTACCAAACGAACGTACCTTTGGCTCAAGTGCAATAAGGTGTACTGCCCTGGCTGAAATCGCAAAACGCGGTTATCCAGCCGTATCGACTCGTGCCTCGCTTGCCATTTGCTATTGCTGCT
>Ga0126342_10022628_pt1 | contig 10354 bp, 9 predicted proteins | sample Cyp1metagenome_FD_92528 | JGI IMG/M metagenome (GOLD analysis project Ga0126342, IMG submission 92528) | Coral microbial communities from Lord Howe Island, Old Settlement Bay, Australia - Cyphastrea 1 metagenome | ecosystem: Host-associated > Invertebrates > Cnidaria > Coral ...
AATGGAAAGTAATTCAATGGAATGTAATGGAATGTCATGGAATCTAATGGAATGGAATGTAATGGAATGTCATGGAATCTAATGGAATGGAATGTAATGGAATGTCATGGAATGTCATGGAATCTAATGGAATGGAACGTAATGGAAAGTAATTCAATGGAATGTAATGGAATGTCATGGAATCTAAAGGAAAGTAATGTAATGTAATGGAATGTAATGGAATGTCATGGAATGTCATGGAATCTAATGGAAAGTAATGTAATGTAATGGAATGTAATGGAATGTAATGGAATGTCATGGAATCTAATGGAATGGAATGTAATGGAAAGTAATGTAATGTAATGGAATGTTAATGGAATGGAATGTCATGGAATGGAATGTAATGAACATCTTCTCAACCCCACTCTGCCAAATTCAGCTGACCCAGAACAAGCAGACTTTGTACTTCTAAAATATTTGCAGCTAATACTGTAGCCACTTTCAACCCGTGCAGTGGGAAAATCAGGGAAATGCATCGATCAAGATGTCCTGATCGCAGTGCCAGGCTTCAACGGATGGGGGGCTTCGGTCGCTGAACTGGGACCCTTCAAGGAGAAGACCTGTGCCATCTCACTGAAATCGGATGTCGACTCCGCAATGACAAAGATGGTTGAGATCCACCCATTTAGATACCAACCCTGGATTAATAAACCCCGTTTACGGTATTTAATTGGGAGGGTACCATTTAACTTCAGATTATGACTATTGGAGGAGTACCCCCCTAATTAGCTGAAAATTCGGGAAATCCCTGACGATGAATGGCCCCTTCTTGCCACAACTTAAGTTTCAATCTGACACAAAAATCTCAAGCCCATTTGGCATCCAAAGCATCATTGACCGAAAAAAAATGACCTACCCTGCCTCTGGTTCATGTGTGGATTTTTCGGACTCCATCGCGGATGTCGACGACGAAATGGGCGTGACCGATGGCGAATTGATAGATGCCACAGCATTGGTCAATTGCCCTTGGAGGTCAAACATCTTCCCGGTGTCAAAACTGGATGGTTTGTCCCATTTTGTCCCGATTTTTTCTGGTGTGGCCATGAAGGAGACTCAAGAGTCAAAATGATAAATGTATATGAATGTCACTTGTGCAGGAATGTGGCGCTGCAACGGTGGAATTTGGTGGTGGGATGTGGTGGGTATTCGCCAAAATGGAGCACCCAAAGCATGTTGGCTATCGAAATTGGTCCAAGATCCAAGCAGATTACCCAAAAAGTGTGAGGAGGATGTGAAGCCAAGGGACTCAAGATGCTCTGGAAGTTCGTTATCTGGCCATCATCTGGATCTGGCATGGCTCAGCTGCTGCGATAAAGAAACTCCAGTGGGCAGTCAAACCAAACAAAATTGAAAAAACACCTCAACACAGGAAAGAAACTTCGAAGTGCAACCGGCTGCAGACGGGATTTTGTCTGACAGCTTTCAAGACTTGGGCAGAAGTGGATAGAATCTCCTAGGAGTGTTGCACAGCCTCTCAAATCGGCTGCTCATTGGGTAATGTGAAGATGCAAGCTAGATTAAGGCCTCAAAAAGGTGTATCAATGGTGGTTAATCCGAAACTATCCATAGGTAGGACGCTATTTTAACTTCTAACATCCCACCCAAAAACATCGTCCGGCCTGCGGAGGGTTCTATGGATGCATCCTGAGGGAGGAAGATGACGAAAACCACTGGTTGCGTTGCTATTCGGTAAAGCATGGTATAGCATCTTTCTAGCGGAAACTACATCTATGATGAATACTGAAAAAAAACATCATACTACATCTATAATGAATACTGAAAATGAAGATACCAAACATTTTAACCAATAATGTCAGAAGGACGGGTGCTCTTGAATTCTTCAAATGTTTATGTGTATAACATGGCCTTCTAAAACAATCAAGTCGTTTCTAATGTCACCCTTGATGTCCGTTCACCTCGACAACCAAGGAAAAACGAGTCACAGGCCTACCTTGTCCAAAATCTATCGCTAATCATCTGCTAAACAAACAGTTTGCTATTGAAAATGACCATAGACAGTTCGTGGATTTACCCATTCATAGCATCGTGATTTTCCATAGTTATGTAACAAATCACCATTTTTAATAGGTAAACAATCTATAAATGCGCCATTTTCCATAGTTATGTAACAAATAACCAGAGGCTAATCCTCCATGGGAAAGTCAGCGCATTTTTCCAATGGGACCTGATCGGCAGATCTCATCCACCCCATGATGCCCATGGCACCTGCAAGAGCGCGGTCCTCGAGCGATTTTGCGTGAGAACCAGGGCAGCTAACAGTGGCACCAGCGGTTCAATAGGTTTCAATCAATTAGTTTCTAAATAGGTTTCAATAGGTTTCAAGTTGTTTCCAACCCAGTTTGGCCAGCTGGACGAAACTAAATTTAGAAGCAAAACGGCAAGACTCATTGGGAAAGAACCGGAATCGTGTGCTGTAATTATTTTCCATGCAGTATATTTTCCACACAACTGATGTGCGTCAAGCTCTGCTTGGCCCCCGGGCCGGGAGACTTCATTTGCCGGAAGGAGTGCCAGCTTGTGGCCAGCCTCAGGTATCATAGTCAGGTGCCATCATTCATCAGCCCCCGTGCCACAGGTCCCTGGGCCACACTTGGGCAGCACGAAAGGGGCAATCTACCGGAACCCAAATTAGTTTTCTGCAGATGAGCAACGGGCCCGTATACCGGTTCTGAACGGGACTGCAAGTTCCCCCAATCTGTTGATCTGTTGGGTTATCTATCAGCCACGGGATGAAATAAGATAAATAAGTGTAAATAGCAGATTGGGGCAATTCGCACTGGGCCATCGGGCAGCAGCCGTTGCCAAGAAGAACAGCTTCAGCATGCCGGGGGCTCTGTGGCGCAGAATGTCGTCACAAAGCCCCAACAAAAACGAGGCAGCTAAAAATGCCCAAAATCAATGGCCCGTTGGATGATGAAAACTGATGCAATTTTGGAGACTGACTTGTGAAGAATTGGCAGTGGAATTGGCATACCCATGCTGCCCGTGGCAAACGGCCATACGGCCCCTGTGGGACCTGGAGCCAAAGTAGCAGGGCACAGCAGTGACATCTGTGAACATAGCTCTGGGGTCAACAGATACCTCCCAGTGGTTTAGGTTACCCTCTGGTAATTTAACATAGCTATTGAAAATGACCATTTATAGTGGATTTACCCGTTGAAACTGGTGATTTTCCATAGCTATGTAACAGTTTACCAGAGGGTAGCTATGACTTGTAACCTCAAGGTCTCCGGTAGGCAATGGGCCATTGTGGTACACCACCCATCCTCGCTTCATCGCGGATAGCAGCTTAGCAGTTTGCCTTTTCCACCAATCATGGGTACCCTTAGATATTCTGTAAAAAAGAGTTGATTTTGAATGGATGGCAAATTGGCCTCAGTTATATCATCTATCCATATCTAGGCTAACAAAATCATCAATTCATCAACGTCGCGAATTACCCGCATCCAGCACGTCAATTCCTGTCTTGAGACGTGCCTATAGCACCATCGCTGATCGCTCGGCATTTCATTCTGCGCGGAAGTTGGGGCAACATGGGGCAACCCGGTGAGGCAATCCCGTTGCCAATCAGCCAGGTAATCCCTGCAAAAAATGACCAATTCTTTGCTGGTGAACGTAGATATTCCCATGAAAATACCAAAAGACTAGTTAGGATTAGTTAGTTAGGATTAGTTTGTATCCATCTAAGATTGACCAAGATCCTACCATCCCACGATGGTTCATAGTTGGCTAAAATGGGATCAAACAGTCGCCCCGTTTGGTCGATTTCTAAAACCATCAGCAGAAATGCAAAAACCGGGTGTTCGACCTGGTTTGCTACAGTTATATGGCCATTTACCAAGTATAACTGGTGATTTCTATGGGATTATACATTCTATAATATGGGGTTATAAGTTATAAGTACTTATAACTGATAAATGGCCATAACTGTACCCCTTTTTTGGGGGGATTAGTTTATGTGGACCAGGAACCGGCGCTCCACCTCATGAGGCCAGACTTCTCCTCCTTCTTCATCCAGGAACGGACCTTTTCGGAAAAGGAGTGGCCGTGCAAGAAACGGTCCAACCACTTGACTTACGGCTCGGTAGTTTTTATAATATATAAATATAATATATAATATTATATATATCATATTATCATCTCATAACATTATATATATAAACATATTCACTTGACATCACTTGACTTCCCACTCTTTCCGGCGGTTGTTCAATTGAAGATAGATTGAACTGGATCTGGTTTGCCACGGGTCATTTTCATAACACCTCAGTTGTTATTGCAAGAGGGTAGCGGGCATGATCTGTACGGACAAAGTATGACAACTTGATGGACTTTTCCCAACTGCCATGTCGATTGTTATCCCGTTTTTTTCTGGCATGATTTTCGGGTTTTCCATATTGTTTTCTCATTTTCAAACAACTGTCCAAACCAATCCTGGTTGGTGGTATACCTACCCCTCTGAAAAATATGAGTTCGTCAGTTGGGATCATTATTCCCAATATATGGAAAAATAATCCAAATGTTCCAAACCACCAACCAGAATCTGATCCAATCTTCTCCAATCCGTATTGGTCGGTCAAATCCTCCATGGTTGAGCCACCTGCACCAGCTCGTTGGTCTTCAGCTTCCGTGGCTCGTCGCGCAGGCGTCGGGTGGCTTCCTGGCTGCGGCTATGGCTATGGCTCAACACTTTCGCCAACCCTCCAAGAATGAATGGTGATTACCCTCTGGTAAACTGTTACATAGCGAACTGGAAAATCACCATGCTATCCAAATGGGTAAATCCACTATTTCTATGGCCATTTTCAATAGCAAACTGTTAGTCATAACCAGAGGGTAATGGCTGGTGATTCACACTTTCGAAACCCTCATGAATCCTCAACCACTAAATGTTTGTTAACGACAACAGCCTACCAGACTAAATCCATTCGAAAAAACTATCATGGCCATGAACTGGTCATTTTAATGGCTTTTTGATGTGGGTAAACCAATCATAAACAAGCCCCAAAAATCACCATTTTTATAGGTGGTATAAACTATTCCAATATGGGTGGTTTATTATTCTGGTTGGTGGTATACTTACCCCCTCTGAAATATATGAGTTCGTCAGTTGGGATGATTCTTCCCAATCTATGGAGGAACATATTCCAAACCACCAACCAGAAAATCATGACAAAATCTCGGCTTTTCCCCATGCTCATCCCAGGGAAAGTCGGCTTTCCGCCATGTTCATCAGCATCTTTGCTTCAACGAATCAGTATTGTTTTACCCACCTCCATTCAAACAGACCATCTGTCGGTCACCTTGGCGCTCTGCCCGTCCAGGGCAAAACTCTCCGTGAGGATCGTTTCCTTCACCACCTGCGAGGACATAGTGACATGGTATAGCTTATGTTTGCCACCCATATATACATAAATATATATAATGGGAGAATTTGTATTAGAAGAACTTTGACTACAACTGTTTGGCTGTTTGGGAGCAAGTGTTGATAAGGCCACCGAACTCGCTTGGAGAAAGTGATGATCTTTGACTGTTTCACCCCCTCCAATGGACCCCGTGCAGCCGGATGCCGCCGGTACAACTCTGGTGTTTCTCCACTCGCTCGTGTCCTGGATCACACTCCAGCGAAGGTGAAACCCCTCAGCGGAGCTCAGCCAGTTTTTCACTTTGGATCGGCCAGTTGAACCATGGCTTTCTTCAACGGGATGGCTCTCCTGAAGGCCGTGACCGCTCAACAATGGCGAGGGGACCGAGGTCTGTGAACCCGAGCGTCACTAAAACTCAGCTTATTGAAATAGACTGCACTGCTAAATGTTCTTCATTCAATAGCTGATTTAGCGAAAGATTGCATTTTTTTTAAGGGATGGAGATATTCACTTTTTTGCAAAGTGAATTGGGGGCCTCTTTGACAAAATATCTTGGAGATGACATCAGGATACATCAGGGTTCAAGTAGCCAGGAGTTGACCCCTCCATCAGGTACCGTTGACGAAGAGCACTTGTTTTGAATTCTTTGGTGATCAAGCTGGGGCATTCCGGAAGTAATATCTTACTTGAGTGGCTCATGGTTGAAGGAGTTTACATTGATGATATTAGATTATCCAACAGGAATGCCTGTCATATCAGGAGCATATGAGGCATATGACAATTTTAGCACTTTTTATCGTCACCACAGAATCACCAATCACCAATCAATCACCACATCAGCGGGCCTTTGCCGGGCCACACCTGCGATGAGAACCACAGCATCCAGCACCAACCAACTGGTGAAATGATCGCTGGAACTGATGGTGACCTGAAATCCTCAACCTGGGAAGCGCACAAGAGTTGAGGTATGTTGAGGTATAAAACCTGTAGCTTTCGAAGTGATTTCACCGGTGTATCTCTTAAACCCAAGTTGTGATCTTCATTTCAGGTCTGTGATTTTCGGCTGAATTTTCTCCTGGCTGCTGCAGTGGGTTTGGCTGCCATGGAGTCCCTTCCATTGGGAAACGCTCCATGCATCCCCTGGGTTTCACCAAGAAACATCTCAGCCACCCGGAGGCACATTCCAGCGAGATCCTGATGCAGCTGGTAGCTGCCTTCTTCGTCCTGCGTCATACCAGGATGTTGCTATTGGGATCTTCTCTGATGGGGTGAAAAACCAACATGATACAGTGTATATATACAGTGTATATATATAATTATATATATACACACAAAAGTGGGATGGAATCTAAGTGCAATAGAATCGATCCCACACCCTGTGCCAAGTTCCAATTTTGAAGGAACAGCCTAGGTACTTCATGGATCCTAATGGTCCCGGGCTTTTCTCCGTGATCTTGGTGTGCGATGTGTCCTAGACTGGGTGACAGAACTTCTTTGTGGTAACGCAATGTAACACCCCACCGGATGTCATTTGCAGATTTGTAAACTTCAAAGAACTAGAGTTCATGGATGTTCATGATGTTCATGGTTTCGGTTTTTATTATTTTTCCGGGCTACATTCCAAAATCAGCATTGGCAAAGCACGAAAATCAGCACCCAGAATCTCGTCCTTTGTCCTGGCCGCCTACACCTGGCTATGTGAAGAAGTCCAGCAGTCCTGGCGCTGTCACGTGGAAACTCCATAGATGTCAGAAACCTCTCAACATGTGAAAGCAACATGTGAAAGCAACATGTGTAATACATGTGTGTCATAGGTTGGAATCCAACAAACACAATCAAACACATCTCTTTGACATTATCTACTGAAACACATCTTGGCGACGTGCCACCTTCGCCGGTGCCCTCTTCGTTCGCTTTGCGCTGGGCCCTCTTGGCATGTGTGGCACCCGCTTTCCAGTGTGCAGCAGCTCCTTAGTCGGGGAATTTCAGGTATTGGTACCATCCCCATAGGATCCATGGTGCTGGTATATATATATATATATGCTAACATGGATCCCATCAATATACCCCAGTCATGTTAGCATATATACAAGCGCACCATGGATCCGTCATGGGATCTATCTCTCGTGAATTTTCCAACAAAAACCATCTTTTCTGAATTCCACGATCTTCCATGATGCGTTTTCCCCACAATTTCTACTCTTATCATCTCAGGCCTCTTAGTGAGAGAAACCATTTTGCCGCAAAAGAAATAGAACAAAGACAACTAAGGTGTCGCACAGCAATGCCACTATCTACACCCGCATCACAACATTGCGCAGAATAAAACCATGGGATTACTTAGTTACTTCCTCAACTTACTACTTCTATCTACTTCTGCTATCTTGCTATTGGCTTCGCTTTCTGTTGTGACATCCAGCATTTCTGGATATTTCTGGAGCTTTGGATCACATTTTCAGGGGGATCCAATCGGGATCTCGGGATCCGCCGCATCCAAGGCGCGTAGCCGTTCCTCACTCTTCACCTTCCCCAGGATGCCTTCCCAGGTGACGGCCACCTGGGGACGATGCCATGGAAATCCATGGAACATGGAAATCAACTGGTTGGTGGTTGAGCCACCTACCATTGGTTGGGAATATACTGTTAACATTAATGGTTAATAATCATCTGGTTGGTGGTTGAGCCTACCCCTCTGAAAAATGATGGAGTGAAAGTCAGTTGGGAAGATGAAATTCCATATGTATCCCATATGCGAAGCATGGTGCTGGTATATTTACCTACAAAACTGGGTCATAAAAATGGGGTAAATGTTGGGATTCATATTCCAGCACCATGGGTTGCATATGGGTATTATGGAAAGTCATAAAACACGTTCCAAACCACCAGCATAGAGGGCCCAGATGATCCCAACTGTGGAAAAGGCCGGATCCCAGGCGCGTGCAGTCGTGTCTTGGAGATGGCTGCCCAGGCGTGTGCATCTTTGCGGTCCATGGGCCTGGAAATTGAACAGGACGACACCAGAAAGGGCTTCATTCCTTTGGCTGTGTGTTGTGTGTGTTTAGATGGGATAACTGGCATATATAAGGAATAAGCATGTCATTCCTGCGATCCTTGATTTCACCTTAATCTGAACTCTGAACAGCCTCAGAGCAATGGCTCGCACGGCTGCCCAGGAGTCATCGAAAAGGTCTTGCGAGGGCAACACCGCCTGCAACCGGGGCTTCCCACATGGTGTATGCTTTGGATTCTGCCGAACTGAAGAACCAGCCCCAAAATCAACAAATTGGATACAAGATCTTCGCCATTGTTCACCATGGTTCACCATTCTTCACTTACAGCCTATCTCCATGGCATCACCATCAGTTTGGTGGGTTTCACTTGAGCCTGTCCGATGTTGCGGTCTGCATGAGAGATGTTGTCCTCACACCAGGACTCAATGCTCCGCCAATTCCATGTCCGCATTTGAATTGATTCTGAGGTGATTTGGTGCCAACAAAAAGTGAATCCAAATTCTTATCACCAACTTGTCACCATTTGAATAAGAATTAACTCGAGTTACCTCAAATTGTTGACCCACTCATCCGATGCGAATTGACCATCCCAAGGATCAGCGTTTTCATCCGTCCTGATCCAGCAACCTGAAATGGATGTGTGTTGTTTCCTCGGTGTTTTTCAACCGTGGGCCAGGGGCCAGGGGTTACTGATCCTACCCCAACTTGGACCAACCGTTGAAAAAGCAGTGCTTCCTAATAGCCATACATAGACATACGCATAAATTCATATTGTCAAGAAGCATAACCAACCTCTGCATTACGCTAGTACGAGTAACATAGAATGACACCAGTCTCAGCACCAAGTATTCACATGTCAAATTGTATGTATTTGTTCATAAATGCACAACTAGACTTCTTCCAACAGTTGATTTTCAACTATATATTTAATATGATATATATATAATATACATATATATATATGTATAATATATATATATATGATATATCAAATATATATATATATGGCAAAAACAGCAATGGCGTAATAAAGGAATTCAGGCAACAACACAATCCTACATGGTAACCTATCTTTGCTGTATTTATCTTAATCCAATCTGGTTCGTCGTTTCCGCAAATGAGGATCATCATCCCCACATGGGCTTGAACATGGAACATGAGAACACTACTAAACCACCAGTAGTATCAACATCGTTGGTAGAAAAGAATTGGGCACCCCAAGTCTGTCATGATTTTCCTCACTTGTTTTTTGGCATCTATCATTTTTCGCCATAAAGATGGTCAGTTCGGATCGTCAATGCATCAGTGTTGGCCCAGCGTCGCGGTTCCGCACCTCAGCCCTAAAGCGCGCGCGGAAGTCCGGATCGCGCGTGCCCTGCGATGTTTTTGGGGCACCAGCGATCAACCATCAAAAAACATGGCTTTAATGGAGATGTCACTAACACATTGAGGATTAAGACGGTTAAACCATCCTGAAACTGGCTTTATATACATAATATATATATATATATATAATTATACTGTATGTATAAGTAATATGAATTAATATGAATTATAAATTATAGTAAATACCCCATGACTGGACCCCCGAAATGAACTAGATCCAATAGGAACTCAGGGTTTCTTTTTGGGGCCTTCAATCTTATGTGGAAGGGATTATTCATTTCAGAGATCTTCCATACCCACAAACATACAATGTGAGGCCCCCAAGATAGCTAACTTGGTTTATAACTCCAATAACTATTTGGTTTATGGTAGTTATAACTATAGTTTGTGTTGGTGCTGCTCATGATGTGCAATAGGAATGGTATAACGTCAGTCGGTCGTTGAGAGTTCGTTAAAGCTTTCGTTGAAGATTTCGTGGCAATCCTTGTGGCAATCCATTTTGCCACACCTTTTGCCACAAAAAATGATCGT
>Ga0126342_10022629_pt1 | contig 10353 bp, 6 predicted proteins | sample Cyp1metagenome_FD_92528 | JGI IMG/M metagenome (GOLD analysis project Ga0126342, IMG submission 92528) | Coral microbial communities from Lord Howe Island, Old Settlement Bay, Australia - Cyphastrea 1 metagenome | ecosystem: Host-associated > Invertebrates > Cnidaria > Coral ...
ACCATAGGAAAACCATAGGAAAACCATAGGAAAACCATAGGAACATGGAGGTTTATCCTTTGATTATTCAACTTAGCTATGAACATGGTCCATTTACAGATGATTTATCATGATTTACCGATTAAAGTGGAGATTTTCCATAGCTATGTTCAATTACCAGAGGGTATCATCATTTTCCCAATCACATCTCATTATATTATACTATATTCCAATTATATACCACTTTGCTACTATCAATAACAATACCTATAATTCATGATGAAATCCTTATGTTTACCCTCTGGTAATTTAACATAGCTATTGAACATGGCCCAGTCGAAATAGTTGATTTACCAGAGGGTTTTATTGTTAAATCATGGATTTCCTCTCAAATATGGGGTTTTCCTGGTAATTTTTCCCTCAAACCAATCCATTGATTAATGGCTACCCTCTGGTAAACTAACATAACTATGGAAAATCACCATCTTTAATGGGAAAATCCACTATTTCTATGGCCATTTTCAATAGCTATTTTGACATAACCAGAGGCTAAATCCTTGCTTTTCCATGATGAACCTGACCAGTGTGAAAAATCCCCAGGAGCGCTTTACCACAGCGGTGAGCCGACTAAGTGCTGACGCGAAAACCACGGCAGCCGTGGGATTCCCCGGCGAACACAGCGGAGGGGACACGTCAGCGGTGGAGGTCTTACTTCATTGGGGATTGTGCTGGGAGATGGTGGGATATGGGATCGGGTCAAAACCTATTACTATCAATTTTAGTGGAATGAACACCCATTTACCAGCTACTTTGGGGTTCACTAGGTGCCAGGGTTTTGACCCATAGCCATATTATGGGATAATAATGGATATGTCTAATCACTGTATAATTATGGGTAGATTATGGGAGATAATGGATGTCAATGGATGTTTTGGGTAAATTTCATCACGATCTCACTGTTCTCCCGAACCCTGGTTCATCATGGTTTGTGTTAGGGAAATCATCCCCAGCCATGGCCGAACTATTCAGGTTAATGAAATATTATAATTGACCCAGATCATTGGGATTTAACCATTGAAAATGAGAATTTGACCATCAAAAATGGGGATTCAAGATGATTCAAACATGAAAAATAGGCATATAACATGATTTAAGCAGCACACCATCATCAGACATAGATTTTTAAGCATCAGAGATGGAGATTGACCATGAAAAAATATCAAGCATGGGGATTAACGATCAAGAATAGGTATTCAATCGTCAAAAATTTTGATATGACCATGAAAATTCTAAGGATTTGATGGAGATTTAACATTTTAACAATTGATTTGGGATATCCGAAAATCAAACTTATACAACACATGGCAATTTTAAACGTGTTAATTTAACGGAACATGATTTTATCCTACTCTCACTTTGACATCTTTGACTCTGACATATAATATTATCCCAGAATGTGGAAACCATCTTGGTCAATAGTCCATCATGGTTCTATCATCAATTGAACCGTGTTCAAAACCCCTGTTGCTGTATGATTTTGTCGTCGTTCAATCGAGATCGAACAATTTCTTGGCGGGAGTTTTAAGCATCAGAAATATGGGATTATGAAGATATAATGGGTACATGATGGGTAGTTGATGATTATAGAGGATTATACTATCCCATGTATTGGGGATTATCATCATCCATGAATGGAATCCCTATCAACCAACCAGCAGAATGGAATTACATAAGGTTTTAAACGCTGCTCAATTGTGCAATATCCTTTTTCTTGGTATCATTAAAATACTGGCTAGTTTCGAGGGTTCCCATATATAATGGGTCATAGGAATCACGAAAAATAACCAGGTAGTATACCCCCAGGACACGCAACCTCGCAACCCATTGGCATAGCTTGGGTACTGCATGACTAATTCTTGGATATATATTATGTAAATATATCCTACGCCCATGATATTCCCATGATATCTCCACAAAGTAGTAATCATCAACCAACCACAATTTCTCACCCGAAATATCATGCAAGTGGTTATATCGTCACATCGCCACAAATCAGACACACATATTTATGAGTACATTATACCCTCTGGTGAACTAACATAGCAATGGAAAATCACAATTTTTAATGGGAAAATCCACTATTAATGGTCATTTTCAATTGCTATGTTAGTTCACCAGAGGGTATTTATTAGTACATGATATTTCCTTTTTCTCCCACCAAGTGGTATCATTCGGGCACTGCTCAAACATGGAGGCTTCCATTTCAATGGGGTAGCCCCAAAAAATATCTATTTCAATAGGATTTTCCATTACAAACATATGCAAACCAACCATTTCAATAGGATTTTCCATTATAAACAAATATGAACATGTCATTTTGGGCTACCCCCATGGCTATGGAAACCTCCGTATCTTGACCTATCCACAGTTTTCACTCAGGGCCAGTTGGCGGAGTACTTTCACCGTCGTCACATCAGCACTGCGGCTGGGCAGTGTATGTTGTGATGTTTCATGGAGCCTTAAGCATCAGAAACCTGGGATAACCTGGGATTATGGGGTCATAATACTAATTGATACATAGTGGGTAGTTGATGCTCATAGAGGGTTATACTGTTATACTATCCAATAGGGATTATCATCCGTGAGGGAATCCCTATCAACCAAGCAGTCTAAGGCTTTTGAACACTGCTCAAGTGAGTAAGACTTGCTGAAAGGGGATGTTCTTAGAAAATGAGCCTGTTCTGAAAGTAACTGGATGTTTGTTTTGCTCGGCTTTTCTTGAGCCGCAGCTGGGTTAGCATTTTTTGGGGCGTTTTCAGAATGTTCATAGCGGTAGATACTATCATCCTTCTAAACTTGTTTTTTCAAGGTACCTGAGATTGGCGAAGGCCCGAAGTTTACCAGAAAATTTGTAGGTAAATCAGAAGAAATGGGATGTGCAACTGCAATAATATGAGGTATAAACAGCAACCCTCCAATTCCACCAGCAATAAACAAAGGAATCCTCGTTCATGGGGAAATGCAACGATCCAATGGATATTTCACCATAACCATGAGGAAGTGAACACTTTTCGTTGAAGGTTTAAATCCAAGATTATCTATTTCAACCATGAAAAGGGTTCACAAAATCAGGTTTCTTCGCCTAATTTTAAGTGCTTAAAATCCAAGATGTTTTCAAGCAATATATATAGTAATGTAGTATATATATATGCATATTGCTATGTTAGTACTATATATGTTACTACATATTGCAATGAAAAGTCGGGGTGTCCCCCTATGGTTTCCACGTCTTTGGCGTAGCGTCTTTAGGTGTTGGATGCTTCAAGCGCTGACGGCTTCGAGTCCAAGGGCCTCTGGCTGTGCCATGAAGATATTGAGGCCTGACATTTCTAGGTGAAAAGCTGGGGAGTGAAAAGCTCGTTTTCTATTTTCTGGGTGTGAAATATGTCTGACATTTCTAGTGAAGATCGAATTGGGAAACGTGACTTCACACGGTTTACCCTCTGGTAATTCAACATAGCTATTGATAATTACCATTTATAGTGGATTTTCCCATTGAAAACGGTGATTTTCCATAGTTATGTTAGTTTACCAGAGGGTAACTGTTTTTGTGAATGGGAAGATATGTTTCGGAAACTCAGGGAGTTCCTTGGAGGCAGGGTTTCCCTCAACTCTGGGATCATAGTACCATTAGGTACCTCGTCACCAATGGCCACCCGTAAATGAATACTGATTTCAAGGTAACCACTCAATCTGAGATCAGCGAAAGCTCATGATTTTCCAAAACAGTTGGCATTGAAAGAGGTTTGTCCGATATCATAGCAATCAATAAGTAGGCAAATGTTACTCAATGGTTTTTCACGACTCTTCTTTTTGTTCTTCCCAAAAAAGGACACTATTGGAATGGCAGCCAGGTGATGAAACAGAGTCTGGAAAAAAAAACAAGACATTCTTTCCTATTGGGCAGAACCAGCTGTGGCTTGGAGATGTATTTGTTACATATATGTATATATGAAACATATATATATATACACATATATATATATATAGACATATATATACATATATATATATACATATATATACATATACATATATGCAGATGATACAATGTAAAGTACTCCACTAAAGCCGAAAACGGTTTCGGCAATCACTGGACCAGCTGTGGAATTCTGGGTGTATCATCTCATCATTCTCCCCTCAACAGATCGGTAACATCTTCATATAGTTACTGTATCTAGATATATGCAATATGTATATATATATGAGGGAAAGTAAGGATATAGTATGTATATATCTATAGTAACTATAGTTATATGTTACTTAATATCTTCAAAAAGGTTACTTATATATATATATACATAACTGGAATGAGGGCAAGTCCGTCATGTGTCAGGTGTGGAACGAGTTGCACCAGTTGGGATGTGAGACAGGCACCCGGCCGTCCCGGCCGGCCCGGCACCATGTATTACCCTTCTGGTAAACAAAAAAAACGATGGAAAATCACCACTTTTTCATGGGAAAACCCACTATTAATGGCCATTTTCATGGGAAAATCACCATTTTCAGTAAATCAATGAACTAAATCACCCATTTTCTATGTAACAGTCATTACCAGAGGCTACTTAACCATGTTTTGGCCCATAGAAATGGTAGATGTTTTGATCCATCCCTTTGGATGTGGGCAAATCATGGTTGGTAAGGGGAATCATATCCAAAACCAGTTTCTTTTCGGTTGGTGCAGTATTTAAATAATTCTTCGAGCACATACATATTACATGGAATTATTACAATGTTCCATTTTACTTTATGAACTCATATTCGGTACACTATACGGTACACTAGTTTATGTTTTCTATTCTTTTTATTATATACTATACTAAGCGCTATTCAAATTGATATCATAAGATGCTACAGTAGAGTTGGCTCAGGGCACTGTAGGAGGCCTGGGCGTTCAGAATAGCCGCCATGTTCCCCCAATGCTATGTTAGCTTAAGGGAAAACTTTCGATGAAAAGCATCAAAAACCCATCCAAAAGTCTATCTTTGAAAGGATCAATGAATCTGAGACATCTTTAACTTATTCGAAAACTTTAACTTATTCGAAAACATTCCAAATGAATAGATCAATGGATTGGTTTAAGGGAAAATTTACAGGAAAGCCCCATATTTAATGGGAAAATCTATGGTTTCCTGTAGATTTTCCCTTACACCAATCCATTGAATAGAACAACAAAATTTAAAATGGATTGATGCTGGGCCTGGATCCACGCTGTGGCAAAAGAATAAATCGGCAGACTCACCATTTCGGTCGCCGAAGATACTCCCTGGATCTGCAGTCAGACATAGGCAGCAACGTCTCACAGGACATTGTGGCCATTTCAAGGGGCCTACTTGGCACATGCACTTTCACTTAAACAACTGAGTAACTGGGTAAGTAGCCATGGGCCATAGTTACAGGGGTTAGTGTACGTACATACAATGTACGTACAATGTGTGCGTGTATATTATATTTATATGTGTATGTATATATATATGTATAATTAAGGCCCAACAAATGTCAAAATATGATACTTACCTCATATTTCCATATATTTCCAACGTGTGTTTTTTTCACTTTTCCATGGCTCGGTGCCAAAATGTTCTCCAGCCGCAGGAGCGGAGGCAGGTCTGGAGCGCGGAGCCGTTGAGCGCTGGTGAAGAAATGAGGGTATTTTAGCGGTGGTTTAACCAACGAAAACAAGCATTGAACCAACAAGAATCATGTGGGTAAAAGAATGTCATAAACCACCCATTTTCCTGGGGAAATGGTAACTTCAAAAACCACCAAACAAAAAATGGTGATGTTCCTGGGGGATGGTGGGTTTATGGCCTTGGTTTACCCTGCAAAAGTAAGGAGTTTTGACGTCAAAAAGGAGTAGGATTCACTCAACAGAACAGGGATTGTTGCAGGATTCAAAATGATTGAACCAACAATTGATGGGTGGTTTGATGGGGATACCCGGCCTGGTAATGACTGTTACAGTTTGCTATTGAACATGACCCAGTCGAAATAGTGGATTTACCCAGCTAGAAAATGGTGATGTTCCATTGTTATGTTGAGTTACCAGAGGGTACTTCATGGGAAGATCGAGTTTTTTTTGTTCTAACGGAATTCCGAACATGGATGAACTATTCAGGTTGGTGAATCAGCAAATATATAACTTATCCAGGTAAATGATGGTACAGGTTTTTTGTGTTGGATGGGAAATTCAGGATTGAAACAACTGTTAGAGTGTTTTCTAACAAAAATGCGATTGAGCCAAATACACACTCAGATTTGAGCAACAAAACATCAGAGTGATTAATGATAAGTGACCAACATTGGGATTAGATAGACAAGAATTCGGATTTCACCAACCATCACCACAAGGTGGTGCCCCATAGTTAGCTAAGTTGGTTTATAACTCCCATAACTATGGTTTATGGCAGATATAACTATAGTTAACTGGGGTTTATAAACCAACTTATAACTGGGGGGCACCATCCTGTAGGATTAAAAAACACACGGGGCTCGGATGTGTTTTGGTTTTCACTCTCCCATCAGATGGTGCTCCGCCAGGCTGTGGTGGTTTTCCTGTTGCTCTCAAGTAATGAGTTCGGCTGCCCAAGGTTTGGAGGGAAAATCTACAGGGATTTTCCGAGGTGTCCTAAGTCATGGGAAAACAGCCCTAGTTATCATCCATTTTATCTGGGGATTTTCCATTCATATTTTGGGATGTTCCATTCATATTCTGTGATGTTCCATTCATATTCTGGGATTTCCCATGATAAACTAACCAATAAATGGGGGATCCCCTATGGAACCCCCCCAATACCGGTCCGCGTTTCGATTCATCGTGGCTGACTTCTGGAGAAAAGCCTCGCACTGGCACCATAGAGCTTGGGGTACGGGACCCATTGGATGTGGCTTACAGTTATAACCCACTAATCCAACTGGGGTATAGCTCATATATATATAGATATAGATATAGATATAGAAGTAGTAGTAGTAGTAGTAGTAGTATAATCTACACAATATTCAATGTATATTACATATATATATATACACAGTATTACGATATTAATGAGATATATCTATTATAATGGTTATTCACCACTTGCTGGAATGCACAAAACCCAGTGATTCATCGTACATCTCACTGGAAGCTGAGATTTCCTGGGAAAATGATCTAAAAATGGTGGGTAAAAACCCACGAATCGAACTGTTAGTTTATGCGACTGAGTCGCTGCCCTTGCGACCCCATAGGAACATACCATTTTCTAGTGTTTGGGGGTGGGAGGGGGGCTGGGGGGGTAGTAAAAATTGGGTTGCATGAGGTATGCCAGTTATTGTCGGTTTATATGGTTTATCAAGTAACACCAAGGGGACCACCTCCATTTCCATCCCTTTCCTACAATGTGGTGCCCAGTTATAAGTTGGTTTTATATGTTAAACGTACGTATATCTACCATAAACCTTTAGAATTTAGAATGTGTCCAGTTGATTTTACCAACTTAGCTAACAGGAATCCTTTCAAATCCCATTAAATCCCATTAAATCACCATTTTTCCTGGTAAACATACACAAGTTAGCGTTCATGAACTGAAGGACCCCATTTCCTAAGGGGTCTTTATCCCAACCAGGGCCACCCCAAAGGTGCAGCTTATTGACCAGCGCCCCAAGCGCAGTGAAGACCCTTGGCCCAGGGGGATTTGTTGCTTGATTTTTCGGTGGAGTTTTTATATCCTAGGAAAGTGTATGGAGAACAAATACTCCATGGAAGTTCAGCAAGAAACATTAGAAAAATATGGAGAATGATATATGCACAAACAAACATGCAGATTTTTCAGAAGCAAACATGGGGGTTGCACGCAAGGAATTTTTCAGAAAAAGGAACCCGTGGTAATGGTGATTCACCTGACTTTATTAGAAACAGGAGGCTAATCATATAGTATACCCAACTATGTGTATATCTATATAGTGGTTTGGGACATTTGGATTATTTTTCCATATACTGGGAATAATCATCCCAACTGACGAACTCATATTTTTCAGAGGGGTAGGTATACCACCAACCAGATTATATCTCATAAATATCCAGTAAACATGTCATTAATCCCCCCTAATATTAGCTTTGCGCCGCGGTTGGTGCCGGTGGCTCCTAATCGGTGTGGCGCCCGCATGTTCACCGGGTTTTGGTCATGGGAGTTTGAGCAGAAGTTGGACACTGAGGTGATGAAATCTAGGCATATGTTTATCTATCTCACCAAAATGGATGTAGAAGTTCACACAACCAAGACGGATGGGGAGAATAGCACAAAAGATGGGGAATTGAATTTTATAACCACAATGTGACCTAACAAAAAGATAGGATTTCAGCTAACCCAAGCGTGCATCTAACCAATCAAAATGTGGGTTCTCCGTCGACAGTGAAGGGCACTGGCAGCCCTGGGACCAACAAAAAGGCCTTGTAATGACTTGACCGAAACCAACCTGAGGATATCTGGGGATTATTGGGATATATTGGGATTTATGTGACACATGTTGCCAAATACCATATGACGCTTGACATGGATACGGAAAGCGACAATCGTTGCCAAACAACACAAGCTAGCGCGGATCTAGCTGAAAGCAGTCCGATACAATGGCTGAACATTTAGGCTGGTGGATCTTGATTTGTTTTTTAAACACTGGTATGTCAAGTCCCTCCAAGAAGGTGTACAGGTCAACAACATTCAAACCATATATGTACTACCATCTTTGTGTCTATAAAAATCTGATTTGCCAGACATGTTAATAGATTATCATATGCACAACAAATATTTTGGTACAACACATCCAACACGTCCAACGCGTATATAATATTGTATGTAAATATATATATACACACTGTCTGTATGTATCTATGCACCAAGGATATATAATATTGTATATAATATTATATAATATTATATACAATATATATATAATATATAATATATGTTTATTATATATATATATATATATTCTTGGTGAACCCTCATGCCAAGGACTTTGAATCTTCAAGGTGCCGAGCATTTTTGGGCAAGCCGGGCAAGGTTTGCTGCAGGTTCCAGTCATGTTTTGTCTCAAAATGAGCAATAGCGGATTTTATTGATACGAATAAATTGGGTACCCAAGATAATATTGCATTGGATTGGTTTTATATGGATTATAATCCAATCATTAACCCTATTTTATTACCCTATTTTATTACCCAATTTTATTAACCCAATCATTTACTATGGTAATTTACCAAAGATAGTGATTTGGGTTACCCAATGACTTACTAGATGGTGATCCCATAGATGGTCCATTTTTTTGATGGCCAAATTTCGGAAGGCTCCCCGCCTTTTAGTATTGGTTAAGCCCAGTTGTTTTTTCGATGAAGCTCCACAGATTGAGCCCAACTTGCCAATCAGATAATTCGGGGACCTCTTATCCAATATCCACATATATATCCCATGAAATATCTCCATAAAATGGCATATATACCATCTGGTTATGACTAACAGTTCGCCATGGAAAGATCCACCCATTTTTAAGAACGGTAAACCATCTATAAATGGGCCATCTATACCATGGCGAACTGTTAAATAACCAGAGGGTATCCCATGAAATATCTCCATAAAATGGCTGGCTGAAAAGACTAAAATTTATGTAATACCCTCCATGTCTATCTATTGGTCGAATCCCAAATAACACGCATTATCCATGGATTGATTCATTGATTCATGGATTCATTGATTCAGTGATTCATTGATTCATGGATCGATTGATTCATTGATTCATTGAACATGATCATACATGGTTCTTGGTCAAGTTACCTCTGAAATTCCAATATGTCCATGGGAATAACCATCCAGCTATAACGTAGGGCCCTGGGTACCAGCCCTTGAGCCACATCCCCAAGTCAAGCAACTTGGTGACTCTTGCGCACCAGCAAGGCAAAGATGCAGCCCTGGCGCCTTCAAAGGTGAGACAGAGCGGGGCCATGGTGAATATGGCATATTCAAGATGGGTAGAGCCAGAGATTTAACCAATTTAGTGGGATTGATTTAAGATTAAGATGTCACAAATATGTTTATTAAGTTTATTAGAATTCAAAATACGGCCAATCGATTTAGTTGGGTATAGGGAAATGTTCATGGCTCAAATGATGATCTTGGATCGGCGGTTTGTTTGAACCTTTTTGGGGGAAAAATGGATGGTATAAAAAAATTACTTTACTTCGTGTGATCCCCACCATGACATTTATACATTTTCTTACTGGCAAATCTTCTGGCATTCTATCTGACATATCTTCTGACATTCTATTTGGCATTCTATCTGGCA
>Ga0126342_10022630_pt1 | contig 10353 bp, 8 predicted proteins | sample Cyp1metagenome_FD_92528 | JGI IMG/M metagenome (GOLD analysis project Ga0126342, IMG submission 92528) | Coral microbial communities from Lord Howe Island, Old Settlement Bay, Australia - Cyphastrea 1 metagenome | ecosystem: Host-associated > Invertebrates > Cnidaria > Coral ...
CTCCGAAAGCCCCCCGGCGTCCGGTCTATAACCAATGGGGGGAGGGTTTTCCCCATAGAATCCTCTGTGCTCCGCAGGGGGGGGGGGGGGGGGGAGCCAAATGGAGCTAATAACGTTCTATGAGCTTGCGAAGCATCTAACACGCTCTTGATGCTACACTCTGAACATGGGGGGGTGAGGGCGGGGGGGCGAATAACAGTGTATGATCTTGCGTAACATCCAACGCGCTCTAGATGCAACACTCTGCACACTTTCATGTAACATGTCTAATACACTCCGGATTCCACACCGTGAACACTGGCATGCAACATCTAACACGCTCTTGACACTACGCTCTGAAGATCGGGGGTGGGTAGGGGGACTAATAACTTTCTTTGATCTTGCGTAACATCTAACACGCTCTTGGTACGACTGGTACGTTCTGAACACTTTCATGTAACATCTAACACGATCTTGATGCTACGCTCTGAACACTTTCATGTAACATCTAACACGATCTTGATGCATCTTGATGCTACGTTCTGAACACTTGCATGTAACATGTGACACAGTGCATGACGCAGTGAACATCCGAGATCCCCAAATCATGCGAAACCAACATTTAAAAAATCGTTGGCGCTGTGGTGAAATGATGATTGTTCTAAACAAAAACATTCATTTCGTGAGCGAGGATATACCTCCGGCGGGAATATCATGTTCGAGACATGAAGAGTATTCGGGGACTAAGTCAGGGCGTAGAGATATTGCACTCAACCAGCAATCAGATCCACACATGTCCTTTTTCCATCTTTTTCCACTGATTGGTTGATGAATAGGTTTCTCCCCAGTCAAAAACCAATCGGTAGGTAATAAATAGTTAAGCTGAACCTGAACAACAATTAACTAGGAATGAACCACATTTGGTTTTGGATTATCTAAGCTAATAATCTAAAATCTATTTTTTCAAGTCCAAGTGGTAAAATAATTTGCCAAAGCGGCCCACAATTTAATTTTTCTCAAAAGGACCCCGCAGAAAAAAGAAAACACAGCAATCAGATTATCTTCAGATGATGACTGGTTGAGATTCCAAATTTATAGCAAACCCCCATATTTGGATAGAAAACACCAGGCTTTCCGGTGAAGATTTTCCCAACAAAACCAGTTGTCCATTGAGAGGTCGTCATTTTGGCGGGATGCGACCCACCACCCCTCTTCAGGAGGACAGGACGCAACGATGTCAGTAACGGCTTCAGATTTCCTACGGCAACGCGTAGGACGGAAGTTCTTCCAACGTACGTTGAATTGTGGGAACATGTGCAGTTAAACTATGGGTTTTCAGTCGGGAAATCACCGGGATTCCGCATGATTCCGCTGGTTTCTTGGAAATGTTCGCTTTAAACTGTTCAAATGTTCCAGCAAGGTTCCAGCGGAAGGGGTACATTGATCATTGCATCCTCGATCCAAAAATGCTTCGGGCGACAGTCTCAACATTGTTCAAGTGCTTTAAACTTATTGAAGATATTTAAGTTCCAAGTAAAAACACTTTTGATTGGGATCCCCATTGATTCTCAATCATCCTGTTTGGTGTGATTGATCCCCAGCTGATTTTGATCGTTTCCGCCATGGCGAAACCGCCATGGTTTCGCCCCCCATCCCGGCGACCGCCTGGAGGTTCCGGCGAGTCCGGCGGCGGGATGACGCCGGCAGTACGGCGGCGACAGCAATGGACACATCTCGACCGAAAGCTCCAGGAGGTCTCTCTGAGATTTCAGAATCAGATAGTGCACGAAGAGTCCTGGCCAAGAGTCCAGGTCGGTTGGACGACATGTGAGATGTATTGATTTATCATGATTTATAGCTATAGAATGGTATAGATGTGTAAAGCATCCCCAAGAATGGGGGGATGAATAGCTAGATGATCGGGTTTAATTAAGCACGAACCAGGCATAACCCACTCAGAATATGTTAAAAACTGTTTGGGAGCCCGACTCAGTCAAAATCGATGCCATCAGACATGTTACATGTGTTATTAATGTTCCCTTGTATGTAGATCTCACAATTGCCACAAAAAGGGTAGTTTGTACTGCTATGTTAGCGGATTTTGCAAGATTCTGTGAATCTTTTGCAAGATTCTGTGATTTGTTAAAGTAATTGTTTGCTACTTGGGAGTGCGTCCCGGGAATCTTAAGTGGCCCATAAGCCAAGTACGACCCATCAATCGAATGAGAAAAACATCCTGATGGTTCAGATCCCCCAGTTACGGCCCCAGTTCTGAAAAATGGCAGGCAGTATGCCCCATCGTATGTTTTTTTGTTTGTTTGTTTGTTTTGTTTTGTTTGTTTGTTTGTTTGTTTGTTATTATCCACGTAGTATCAATTTTTCCTTGCCGCCGAACCCAGTGTTGACGGAAAAGTCGCACTCGATCGGCTCCAGGAACTCATGCGACAACGTTGCCAAGAGATTATCAACCACTTGAACGAGACGGTGCAAGAGAACTTGATGGTCAGCCAGCAGATGTGACGAAAAACCTGTGATGTCATGACAATCCCTGGCTAGGAAATCTAGGAAATCTCCGCAAAAGAATGCAAGCACATGGTAATATTGATCATGTGAAAAACCTCCGATGTCATGACACTGTCATGCCGTGACTCACTCGGAAATTCCATGAAATTCCCAAAAAGAACCGCCCTTCTGGCGGGGTTATAGTTTAGTTCGCTGGGAAAATGACGATGGGAAGAGGGCTGACAGTCTGAGCGGGCGCCGTGAGGGAATCTCAGGGATCACATGTCAGTTTCACGCCAGTTCAGAACCTGGTTGCTGCCTCAAAGTGCGATGCTTCCGGCCCAAGGCCATTTCACCAAAGGCGCCAGGATTCAACCAGGGTTTATTCGATTATTTATGTGATTGGGACAATCAATAGGTGTTGGCCCATCCCCAAATATACCTATATGATCAAATATGGCTTATTCAGCCACCAAGAATCACTATCAGATCTTGCGAATCCATGGGGGCATCACCGGTCGGGTGGTTCAATCCCCAAGGTGCGGGCTTCGTTACGAAACCACCGTCAAACGTTCAGCGTTTCACCGTAGGATCATCGTAGGATCCTCGTAGGCACCTTGCCAATCAAGGTGTGATGGCTGCGGGAATCAAACATAACAAGTTGATGGAAATCCAGTTTGAAAAGAATATCTGAATTGGAGGGAATTCAAAGGAGTAACATGTTGTAACTGTGTTGAACTCTGAATTGCTTGGTGAAATCGCCAGAGGGTATCTGAGTATCTAAACAGAATTTTGTTCATCAAGGCCAGAAGAAAAAGAACCAATTAATAATTGAACATCCCCGGGTGTCAACTTCATGTCGACGATCGTTTAGAAAGGCCTCCCAAAATCTCCCAAAACCGAAACATTTTCTTTTTTCAGTGGGATGCTCTCGAGAAAACAGCACGGTTGATGTGAAGTTAACATGGCATGGGACCATGCAACTGGACAGTGAGGAAGCGTGCCGCTTGTTGCGCCCGCAGCGTTTTGCCAGCCCGGCTTGTGATCGTGTCTGCAGGCCAGATGTTTCCCGCTGTTTTGTGGAAAAGAAGTGTAGGGATGGAAGGATTGGAAGGGGATGTGCCAACGATTTAGGTACAAGAACTTCAGCAAGTACTACAAGGTGGGGCCACAAAAAATAGCTAAGTTTACTTTATAACTTGATGAACCAGGGTTAAGGGGAGTTAATGGGTTTCTAGAGCAACTTATAACTGGGCCCCACCTTGTAGTCATCACTGTCTAAGTCCGGGCCAGTGAGAACTGATTGGGTTCTATTGGGTTCTTGCCAGTGGCCAGCTATGGCTCATATATGCTGCATATGCTGATATTATACAAATAGTTCATTGGGGCCAGGCTTTCATGAGGTCAGATCTGGTGGCTAAAAAAGGTACCGACCGGTACGGATCCCTATTATTCCTTTATTTGTTTCGGCTTATCTCGGCAACGTCCAGAAGTTTTGGCGCTTGTTTTGGTTTAAAGGCTCCCTGAGTGCCAGGGTTTGCGTTGCTACTTAGCTTGTGTCTCGCAGCTGCTCAAAGCTGGGCACCATCTGCTTGTTCTCACGGATCGACCCAAGAACAGAACTCAGGGTTCGCATCAAGATCTAGCGATCAGTCTCAGTGCAGTCAGCAACATCAGCAGTTGCATTCCAGTCCAGCCGTGGATTCGTGGAATCCAGGGAATCCAGGCGCGCCGCGGGGGGAGTGATGAGTTGGATACCACCAAACATCAACAAACATCAACAAAGCCGCCAAACTCGTTGGGGGGGTTGGCAGACGACTTTCAGACTTTCCTCTGACCTGCGGCTTTTTTGTTTTTTTTTGCGGGGTCAAAGTGTTGGGGCATTTTAATCGATGGGGAGGATACACCTCAACAGAGTCCCAAAAAAGTTTGGGATTGCAGTGCTGGACCCCAAAAAACCCCAGTGAGATCCAGTGAGTTGGTTTTGTTTTACCTTCATGAACTATGGTTGGGTAATATATATATATATATATTTAAATATACATTATATATATATAAATTATATATATATACAGTATATATATATTATTAGATTATTATATTAGTATATATTAGTATATTATTATATCTTTGCCAGAAACCCAACAGCTAAGGAGGATTGTATCTTATTATATTCATATGTTATCCTCATATATCCCCATTAGACCACTTATAGATGGTTTGGGGGTACCACCTTGTACAAGCTGGTGCCCGCCGCGGTTATTGTTTGGTTTATAAACCAGAGCAACTTTGAATATATATATATATATATCTCATACACCCTAGTTATTGAAGTTTTAAACCAACTTAGCTAACTATGGATAACTACGGGGCATCAACTTGTAGGTTTGTTTTTTTAGTTTGATCCACTTCAGCTCCTCCACTCAGGCCACCTTTGGAGATGGCCGAGGAAGCTGAAAATGTCCCGCGGCTCCAAGGGGGAAACCTATCATTCCTGAAGCCAATTCTTGGGGAAACATTTGCTGTGTGTGTGTGTTTTTGTTGGTGATGCATGTAAAGAATACGACCGGCACGTGGTTTGACAAGACGTTTATCTTGTAAGTGAATATGATATATGCACTTTCCCCATGTGCCCCTGCGTGCTTACATACATTAAGGTTGTACACATTTGCAGTACAGCTACAATTTTTGAGCGACAAAATGCTACACTTCAAAACGCTCGAAAACAGTTCTTCAGATGGTCAGTGGCCAAAGAGCCCCAACCCATAATGGGGGATGGTCATCATGATAGGGTTTCTGTGTATCCATTGTAAGGATTTCCACTATGGTCTGGACAACCATACCACAATAATCCCATCTTGTGACCATAGCACATATGATACGAGACTTGTAGTCTAGTAGTGGGTTATCTCCATAGTTTTCACTGCTGAAAATCTCGGAGTTGTCAGCAAAAGTGACTGCTTTGGTGGGATCAGTGATCAAGATTTCTGGACGCCAATGCTGCCTCATTGGGCAGGTCACCATATGTGTGATGTGTTGGTCAGTCATCATGCCTAGGGCCTTTTGATTTGAACATGTGTTCATCCCTCCAGATCAGGCCTACAGTGTATCCCTGCTAGACTTGGGTTGCCACGATCAGTGCAACATCTTAGCAAAAGCCCCTGATCGCGAGGGCTGTGATGGGTTTTTAAGCCAAGGTAAATCTTATCTTGCTGTGTTTGTTCTTTCTCCACTAGATATATATATATACATATAGATATATATATATATAGATAGATAGATAGATAGACAGATAGATAGATAGACAGATAGACAGACAGACAGATAGACAGATAGACAGATAGACCGATATATATATAATTATACACATACACATGTATGCTATATACATGTATGTATTTGCATGTCTGTATGCATACTTTAAGAAACAAAAAAAGAACTGGGGTGAACATCGCCGAGGCCAACCTCACTGAGAGCGGATCGCCTTGGCCAGCCACGGCCTCAGGGCCCTTCCAAGTGTTGGATCACAACGTTCCCCAAAAACAATGGGGTTGCACAAATCCTTTGGTGGTTTGAAACATGTGATATATATACACATAAAATGAGACCCAGGATGCTATAATGCTACAATGGGATATATTTATATATATATGATGGTTTATACATGGAATACCCTCGTGTAATGACCAACAGTTTGCTATTGGAAATGGCCCATAGAAAGTTCGTTGATTTACCCAACTATAAAATGGTGATTTTCCAGTTCGCTATGTAAATTTACCAGAGGGTAAATCCCATGACTTTCGCAGTCCCTAACTAAGCTATGACACCGGTACCACATAGAAATCTATAGAACATATCCACAGTACATCCAACCCTTTGCTTTGGCGACTTTTTAAAGTGCCATCAAAAGTGTACCGCGACAATTTTTCTGTGACTGGAATATGGCGAACTGGAATAGGTCTAGTTTCACATTAATTACTTTCTACCCTTGAACAATTTAACATAGCCTTAGGACAATCACGATGTCTAATTAATAGGTTTAAAATCCTCTACATTCCTTGGCCTTTTCCCCAGCTATCTTAGTCTGCGGGTACATACCAGGCCCTGGCGGTTTTAGGTGCTTGCTACAACCTCCAATGATAATTTGTTGGTCATGTGGTACCGTATAATTCAAAATTGGGATGGGTCAATACCTATTACCACATTTAGGGGAATAAACATGTATATAAAACAACTATTCTGGGGTACCTAGGGTGCCCGGCTTTTGACTCATAGTCATATGTCTTGATATAATGTGTACTCGGTACCCCTTTTGCGGAACTTTTTTTTCCCCGAATGACTCTGGATGATTAGGAATGGATACGAATGGGGGATATCGGAAAAGCTACAACCGCTTGCCCAAAAAAAGGTGGGTTCTTATGGTAGTGCTTGCCACCCGGCAATTTAAATTCTGCTATGAAAGCCATGGCCCATTTTTACAGGTGATTTTGCTCATTGATTTAGTTACGAAACCATAGCAAAGTGTTGATAACTGTTGAATCACCGGAACTCACTCATTGTCAATAACTCTTAGTAACTCTTAACAAATGTACACAACATATCGTACCGATGTTGGATTGGCGATAGAAAGGCCATGAAAGACCCACCGGACCCAATATGGGTAGGTCTGAGAATTGGGTATCCCCATGTACCAACCATTTTGATACAAGGAAACTTATGATAAACCATTGGAAGGAATGGGGATACCCATGGATACCCTAGTTTTAGACAATCTAATATAATCTACAATATCTTACATATGATTTACCTTTTGAAATGACGTCTTCCCCTTGCCAGCTTTGAATCATAGCACATATCATGCGCATATCATGCGGTATATTGTTGGCATGATGACACACGTTCAATCAATCGGGACATCGGGTTGGCATTCCGGATGTTCTGCGTTGAACACTGCAATTTGAACTATGTTGGAAAAACATCGGCCCATATCCGGTTTGGGCTTCCATCATGTTTCATATTAGTTTTCAAATGTTTTTCAGATGTTTGTTTGTTTTTTCTTTGGGTTGGTTTCGCCAATGGCTGGGTTGATGTAAGAGAGACTTGTCAATGCCGATACCCCATGTCTTGCATCCAACATAGACCATAATTCAAGGACACCCCTTTCTCAGTTTTTTTCATCATGACGTATGGGGTGTCCGCGTGTTTACCAACGAAAATATATTTTTCTCACTAATTAATGAAATTGATTGAGAAGGAAAATCTAAGGAAAACCCTTATAATTGGATCATAAAACCATGATTTTATCATATTTTAATTTGATGTTTTTTTCCCCTCCTCCCAACCAAAAAAAATATCAAATTAAGTATGTGAAATATGATCAACACCTATTAATTGCACCATATTTTGGGAGGATGGGGGTTGGGTTTTTGACCATTCAATCAGGTCAAGTCGCGAGGGCTCCTTTGGCTGCAAAAAATGGATGATAACTCGGCGTAAACCCAAGAAAAACTCTATGATTTTCCGATGTTCTGATTTTCGAAGAGAATTCCAGTCCAGTGTTTTTTTTGTGTTTGAGAGACCTGTGTTATAACGTTTTAAATTTTGTAAATTTTATCGGATTCTCATGTATGTTGATGTATTTTGGCCATGTTGAAAACCAGGACCAAAATTCCCCCCGGAAATGGGCTGATATTTTTATGACACGTGGAGCTTGTCCCAACTTCTGGTCCCAAAGTAGAAAGACCGCAGCATGTCCAGATGATGTTTGTCGATCGTCGAGCCTGGGGACCACGGGCCTCAAGATTGACTCAATGGCATCTACCTCATTTATTTGGCGGATGGTTGTGAAATCCTGCACCAGTAAGTCAGTGGGAACTATGAAACACTATATATATAGAGAATTTGATTATAATGGGATAAACCATCAACTGAGGTGCAGGACTTCACCAACCATCCACAGTAGGATGGATATGATGGATTAAAACACCATATTTGCTGGGGAACATTCATTTGCCACCCGGCGACCAGGGCTTGCATTGAACAAAATCTGAGCACAGGTGCACTGACTGCTACTGCGTGTTGGTCTACATCTTTGGATGGGTTGCTGGCCGGTGCTTTCAGAAGACGTTTTATTCTATGTTTTCCCTATAATTTTCCTCATCCCGAAAGAAGGAATATTCAGCCGGAAAAGTGGGGGACAAGAGCCAAATTTTGCTCGTGGTTTCGTTTCTGTCATCTTCCATTCGCAGCTTAGATGAACAGATTGTAACGTGGCAAACCCACTGCCACAAACCATCCCAGTGCCCAAGCCTTGGGGGGTCATAATAAAAGACATCATCCCACAAACAGTATGTATATATAATATATATATATATATATGTGTATAACAGTGTATATATGTATGTATATTTATCAGCATGATTATGCCTATGCATTATATTTTTTACACACACACATATATATATATATACATATACACAAGTATATTAGATACTGGTACATGAAATATATACGGTAGACAGATTATTCCATGTACAGCAAACACTATACACCGTCGATACAGACCCAATGTCCCAAACCGGACCAGGTGGTCTTTGTTGCTGTGACTCTCGCAGGGCTTCAGGACAAGGGAAGGGAACATCTACGGAAACCATGGTGGTTGCCCCCAAAAAATCAAAGGTGCCAATGGAAAATCGGAGACTCCTCTATAGATAGAGGTTTTAATGGGAAAATGAACATATTCTATAAATGGAATTTACAGTTGTTATGTTTGATTACCAGAGAGTACCCCCAATATCATCCAATATCCGGCTTTCCTGCAAACTGTTCCTTCAATTCTGGGAGAGGTTCATGGGGGCTGTCATGATTGGCCAAGATATGCCAAAATGATCCTTGCTAGGCCTAGTCTATGATTTTTAGTAGATAGCAAATGAAGCCCCCTCAAAAACGACCTTGGAAAAAATATGGCTGGTGTACCGCCTCAGATTTTTTTCCGGGCTTTCAACATTGAATGCAAAACGGTGTAATCATGTGATACCATTTGCTTTATTCACGTTTCCAAGTCTATAGGACTACGCACTGAAAAGACAATTACTATGTTACTATAACATATGATGTGGATGTTATAAATATTTATCAATCATTCCTTTCCTCATGCATTTCGTGGAATTCCCAACTTGTCCAGCTATGATCAGCGCTGGCATGGCACCCTGCGAGGATGGCAACCCCACGAAACTCTACGCACCACGCGACTATTCCGGGAGCTACTGTGGCTGGGCTTTTTTTTTCCAGATGTGTACAATCCACATCTGAGAAAAAATGGGTTCAGCGGTATTCATTACGCTCTGGTAAACTAACTTAACTATGGAAACTAACTATTTTTAATGGGTAAATCAACTGTTTCTATGGCAATGTTCAATAATGTTCAATAGCTATGTTAGTTTACCAGAGGGCATGCAGCCGAGAGCTCAGGTGGAGTGGATAGCAACTGGCAGACGGGCTATGACCTGCATCTGGTCCGCACACTTTCGGTCACCCGAAAGGGTGGTTTAAGGAAGTGCAGTCAGCCCAGAACCAGTCTAGTTCCAGGTTTGTGAGCCATTGTGATTACAACCACTGCACATTGGTGGGATATTTTTCGAAGCATTTTGGAAGATGGAGAATTAAAGAGGTGTTCAATACTACCCCTTACTACTGGCTCGTATGGTACATTATGCCATGGAACACCACCATCAAATTGATAGGCAAATCATTGAAGTACTGTAAATGTTTTTTTTTTTTTTTTTTTTTTTTGCAAAATTTTAAATAATTAATTTTATTTTTTAAAATTTTTTAAAAATGGAGGTTTTAGTTAGAAAACAACCAATTTTAAAA
>Ga0126342_10022631_pt1 | contig 10353 bp, 9 predicted proteins | sample Cyp1metagenome_FD_92528 | JGI IMG/M metagenome (GOLD analysis project Ga0126342, IMG submission 92528) | Coral microbial communities from Lord Howe Island, Old Settlement Bay, Australia - Cyphastrea 1 metagenome | ecosystem: Host-associated > Invertebrates > Cnidaria > Coral ...
AAAAGTCAACGTTTGAAGACCGGTTGGCAGGGTCACTCTCTCCAAGCTCTGGTTGAATCTATAGCCCAAAGTCAACGTTTGAAGACCGGTTGGCAGGGTCACTCTCTCCAAGCTCTGGTTGAAGTCAAAACCCAAAGTCAACACTTGAAGACCGGTTGGGAGGGTCACTCGCTCCAAGCTCTGGTTCCAGTGATCACCAAAAATCAACGATTCAAGACCGGTTGGCAGAGTCACTCGCTCCAAGCTCTGGTTGAAATCCCGGCCAAAAGTCAACGTCTGAAGACCGGTTGGCAGGGTCACTCTCTCCAAGCTCTGGTTCCAGTGATAACCAAGAGTCAGCGTTCGAAGACTGGCTGGCAGGCTCACTTGTTCCAAGCTTTGGTTGAAACCACAACCAAAAGTCAACGTTTCAAGACAGGTTGGCAGGGACACTCTCTTTAAAAGCCAGCGTTTGAAGACCGGTTGGCGGGCTTGCTCGCTCCGCCCCAAGCTCTGGTTGAAATCCCGGCCAAAAGTCAACGTTTGAAGACCTTTTGGCATGTTCACCTCACTCACCGCTTTTGGGGAGTTGAAATCTAGCGTCAGGTTTTGAAGGCTTTCGGGGAGATAATGCAAATACTGTCCAGGTGCTGTGACTTTTAGACATGTCACCCCTTCCAATTCATATTCGTCCTCAGAGGTTGCCAGTCCTTGGACGTAGCACCATGCAAGATACAAGTTGTTTGGCATGTAAGTACAAGACAAGGTAGCAGTTTCACTTACAATGCCTTGCTCTTGCAAGGTTTGGTTGAGCACAAGTGCTGAAGTGCCATGATTCAGCACCAGCTTCGCACCTGCCTTGGAAGGAAGTTGCTCCGAAATCATGTGCCGAACCTCCCGGCCAAGCATTGCAGGGGAGACGCTCAAGAGCAATCCATGTCCAGTCATGCATTGCACCTGAAGGTCAAACGCATGTGTGTTTCCTGGATCTGGTGACTGATCCGCGTAGCCGCAGCCAGCGGCAGGCGACATCCTGCTTCACCCACTGGATGGAGATATATACTTAAAGCAATTTTAATTAAGCCAGCAGAAACTCAAAAAATGAGGCTGCACAACCACCACGGAGGCCAAACTACATAGTTTGGGAATGTTGTGTTCAAAATGCTTTCTTGGTGTCCTTGTTTGTCAAGCCTGGTGTCTATTATGGTACACATTTATTTGCTGGCCGAGCTGCAGTGCTTAAGAACCGTCCTTGGAAAAATACATGGCGACTGAATGGGATTACCAGTTGGATCTGGCTGAACACGAGGCTATCAAAATGATTTGATCTTGTTCGGAGCCATATTGGCAGCTGCGCGGGCGAGCCAGGAACAAGTCATCTGAGGTGGGATTGGCTTCGAAAAAGGCAAGCACCTACAAGTTGTTTGATTTATGCAGTTGCTCTACAGGATATGCGTTACTATGTTGTGCTCGTCTAAGCTGCCTTTTCTCTATTATTCCTTTCTGGTTTCGGTCTGTATTCATGAGGGATAGTATCATCGCTTGAAGACATGTGAGGGCGTGGAACGGTGCAAGTGTGATCATACCACCCTTGCAAGGCCTCACTCAAAGCGACATGTGACTTCTTATACTCCAGGATAATTACACCACAAACACGTCACAAACTATATAGATTTGGAACCTGGATAGGCACAAGGTCTAAAGCCATTGCACTGCTGATGAGAAATTACTTAGCGGTTTTGGGGGTCAAGGGTTTGAACCGGGGTGTGAAATGGCTGCAGGTGTGCCTTGTCTGAATCCGCCGCAGATTTCTTTGCGCCGCTACCTCAAACAGTAGTAGTGATTGGTATCTCTCCCACGTCTGCTAGGGTTTTAAGTTTTAACCCATTGTACCGATCTTGCTGGTGTTTGCTGCTTCCACTCCGATATGCCCTAGACTACCTGTGGACCCAAGTCTTTGAGAAGACATGGTTTTGTCGCATCTAGGTGAGTTCCATGCCGGTTATCTGCCAATTTTCCTTTGCCCACATCCCATCTGGTTGTGGATCAAAGATGAATTCCAACAACCCGCAGATTCTGCCATATCTCATGGCAAATCATGGTTGGCTAGATCATCATCCATAGTTGGTGCTAAATCATACCAATCATGCCGCAAAATGGGATAAATCGATACAAATCGGCCAGTTTTCCTGGTTGACAACCTGCCAAGAGCAGGTCCCCCGGCCACTGGATGAGGCCGTGCTGCTGCTGTACCTCACAGAGGCTGGCAGACTGCCTCTGACCTCGGGTCTAAAATTGTGGTTTAAAGGAAGATACTGCATACCTTCAAAGAAAAGTTGTGTGTATGTACAAGTATACATATACATACATACACATTGTGTGTATGTGTATGTATATATATATATATAGCTAATTATAAAAAAAAAGTGCCTGCCTAAGTCAACCATGACGGCAATAACCATAGTCTTCTGAGTGGATAGCAAACAATACATAGAGGATATTTCCAAGAAACTTGAAATATCACAAAAAACAATGGGGATATAAGCAGGTTTAATATTGCACATGGTATAGCAAGAAATACGGATCCAATCGCTGCTTCATGGTCGAGAAAGTCACCAAAGACACGCAAAATTAAAAATTTGATCAATTAAAGCATGTTTGTAGGGACGATCAACAAGCAATAAAGATCAATTAAGTATGAAAAAAAACGAAATCATTCCAGAGCATCGTGGAGGAGGGGACAAATAGGACATCTCCTCACGCGAAGGGGTCACGTGACCGTCTCAGGGCTACGGTGACGTCGCTTGGGCGGCTCCTGGAGTCAGCCATCCCCTGACTCAAAATCTGCAGCAACTCACCTGGAAGGGGAAAATCTCCAGTTTTAATCAGTTTAAGCTGTTTGCCGGGTATCTATGGGTGAATATGAGTTGGCTATGGATGAAGTGTCTGAGTGAAACATCGCTAAGATCACTATGAATTGCCTCCCTTCGACAAGGTCATCTCCATCGATCGAAAGCATCCGACGACTGCAGCGTTTTTTAATTGAAGTCCAACCCCCCGCAGATCGGCGAAAAAAAATCACGGGCCATGTCACAAAAATATCCATGCACATTATATAGCTCTCAAAACCACAGTGAATGCTACGTAGCTTGCAGAAAAATGATGAAAAATGTCTGACACCAAGAAGGGGTCAAACAGTTTCTTGCACGCATTTGGACCAACAGATTGGCCTGTCATTTTCTGGACTGTTGATTCTGTTGATGGCAGAAAATATCATGATGTTCACCTCCTCTGAATTCAAGTGAAATTCCAAAAATTGGAGAGGCTCATTGTAAAGTCACCAAAATGGGCCTTTGAATTTGACCGGCTCCCTGGTTTTTCTAGGTTTGAACCCCAACCCATGTCTGGTATGCCAGGGAATTTTAGGCAAATTTGCCGCTTGACATGCTTGAAAGAAGGCTAGAGCAAGCAAATGATTTGCAAGCTTGGTGCGGCACACTTGTGCTGGAGTGTTGTTGGGACTTGCATGTTTCACGACCCACTCGCGCACCATTTGTTGATGTTGCAAATGGAATTGGTCAGAATGTTTTTCTACATCGTGCACACTTCTTTGCTTCAAAGACTTGCGAACGCCCCAAACCATTGGTTTCTGCAAGTGCTGAAGCCATTTTGGTGGATTTTGAAATGTCCCATTCGTGGACACAACCATTCATTTACATCATTTTTCCCAAATTTCCCAAATTTCCAATTTCTTCACGGTTCACAAATGCTATTCCTGGTATCCTGCTTTTCACTGACTATGTAGTGGTCTCCCAGTGACTTCCGGCTCCGTGGTGGGCGATCTTCGGCGATCTCTCCGCCGCCTTGTTAAGGAGTGAGACTATTTCTGTTGGATAGAACAGTATAATGGGAGGTTAGTAATGCCAAGCAAACCAATCCTCGGTTTCTCTTGGGGGGTTGACCAACTCTGAGTTAAAATAGCTAAATGTTATTCTAGTTTACCAACCAAACTGGGTTTCTTTCCCAGCAGGAATGGGGTGTTGACCAACAATAGGACCAAGATAAGGGGGAACAATGTTGTGAGTAGCGAACTTTGGGAATGGATCCATAGTACCAACATGTACCAACAATAATGGCTCGGTACAGTATCTCTCACATGAATCCGTGATGCACCCGGTCAGTTGGTCTCAGCTGAGAGTCCCTATGGGTGTCCTATCCCACCTATCTGGCTGGTTCAAAATATTCTCAGCACCGCACGAGCTGCGGCTCCTTTTTGCCTGCCATAGCATTTTGCGTTTCTGACAGAGTCAAGAAATTATATAGGGCTTGAACTTTCACCACTCAAGCCCCTATAAATCTATGTTCTTTTGTGCAGGAAAATTATATTCGAGGAGGGACCTGGTTTTGCGGACTTGAAAGTTGACAATAAATGCTGTCTAACGCAGTTCGGGGTGCTACGTAGGTGTCGACAGCAAATAGAAGCCTGAAGTGAACAAAAAAGATAGACTTGTTTTCATGATTTTCACCTACAATAGTGATTCAAAGAAAGACAGAAAAATCCTCATCAGAATAGCCTCGAACCACACTTAATCACTTTTATGTCTTGCTTGGACGCCAACGACCCCCACGACCCAGAAGCCCTGTGTGCCTCCCGGCGATAATCCCGGCGGTCCTGGCTGCGGAGCTAAGATGGTGAAATGGCAAGATCATCACTAAGTTGTGCAAAAAAAATACCCCAAAAAGCTGGAGAACGCTAAGAATGCCCAGCCAAATTATAGGGTTAATATCTTGTAGTAGCAGGCAAACATGAAGTTTTACACCAAACAAGATGCTTTCATCTCATCCCTGCAACTATTTGATTGGATATTCCTGAGAAAAGTACACACCAGTTGCTGGTGACATTCCCAGATAATATGTTTGCATGCCCAGGTTTAGGGGCTTAGTATCCAGACCCATCTGTTCAGCCGTTGCAGAAGAGCTGGCAACATGCCGGCGGCTCTCGCCAATCACGGTCATCACGACCGTGTCGGTAGCCACCTGCCCGCTTTCAATGTAAAACAGCATCAGCAGCTAGATACATTCAATCCATGTTTTTCCAACATACCTGAGCCGAACATATCTTGCGGGGAGAGGGGGAGGAAGAGAGGGGGGAGAGGGAGGGAGAGAGGGAGAGAGAGCTAGACCTAGAGAGAGAGAGAGAGCGAGAGATGTCACGTCTCTATATATATATTCCATGTACACATACATACATTTCAAAGACCATAGTACCAGATTTTGATCACTTCTGGATCTTGCCTTTTTACTTTTTGTGTCTTTCTCGAAACACCCTTCATCACTTGGGACCCGTGCCATCCCGGCCGCGCCGGCCGTTACCTGGGGTGGTTTCTGGGCAAACTCGTGAGACAACATCCCAGATAACACATGACTCCAATGCATTCAATTTCTGCTTTGAAGTCAATTTCTGCTTTGAAGTTAATGCATTCAATTTCTGCTTTGAAGTTAATAATTCAGACGGCCATACCCTACAAGTACGATACTCAGACCCAAAGGGTCAAGGTTGCATATCGGGACCAAAAACAAGGATGGTAGCTGCTAGCTTACGCAATGCAAATGGGCCATTCAGATTCAGATGCGTCTTCCCATTTCACACAAATTCCCACAGATGCCCATGAAGATCACTTTGTAGTAGAATGTGTAGTAGAATCATTCAATTTGCCAATGGCTATGTCGGCTATGTACTGTGACTGTTGGCAAGAGATCCCCAAGACCGTTGACAAAAGGGGTCCAGGCAAAGCTGGCATAATCCCTGAAGGTTGGAAGAGGTTGATCGGTGACTTGTTGAAACCTTGAACGCTTCAAGGTTCTGGCAATGATATATATATATATATAATATATATATATACATATATAATATATATATATATAATATATATTATATATATAATATATAATATATATATAATATAATATATATATATAAGGAAGTTACATATTGCTGGATATACAATAGTTTCCGACTATATACCATCTTCTTCCTTGGTTGTATTCCTTTTGTCCCCATGTCGCTGAGTTTCACCCCATTTTAGCTCCGTTTTCATCTCCCCATTTCAATCCACCACTTCGCAGGATCCGGTGCAGCCAAGGCACTTCTCGTCATCGCCGGTGCCGCCCAACCACGCGTCGGTCGCGTGACACCCACAGTGCCAAGATCGAGCTGCCAGCGGCTGCGTCCATTGCCATAATCCATTGGTAGAACCGGGATGGCCTGGATGTTTTTGATTGTTGTGGATAACAGTTTGTAATCTGAGATAAGGGTATGACCCACCAAACACTAACCAACCATGTATTGAAGTTTTGGCAGTGATTGTTGACGGTATGTCATTGTACCTCAAACTGATTGAGAACCAATGGTATCATGGTATAACTCCCACAAAAACACTGGTTTCACCCAACAAAACCGAATGGCAACAATAATGATAATGAGTATAGATGGGTAATACGCAACGGGTCAGCAATACAAATTATTAAGAGCCGCTTCCAAATGGGACAAACCAACGGACGGGGACATAAGATCAGGGTTAATGTACAAACAGTTCCGAACGAGTATCCAGCTTATCCATAGAACCTTTGCGGGCAATTGCCAGGTTTGGGAAAAAATTACATGCACTCCCTGAAAATCAAACTAATCAAACCTCAAAGTTCGTTATTTTCCATATTTGTTCAAGTCAATGAATCCAGTAAGCAACTGCTGTCAGTCCTATTGGGGGATGTTGAAACAACCGTTGAAAGATGCAAACATTGGTCAACAACCCGAACCAATCACAGAAAACTAGAAACATATTCATCTCAAAATTCAACCGATCAAAACTTCAGGATCTTATTTTATCATATGCCAGCGTTGCTGCCCAGCCCTCCTCTGTGTCACGTTGTTTCTGCCGTTTCAGATCCGGGTCAGCCAGCGAGGCCAAAGGGGGAGATCACAACTTAGCGAAACCAGCAGATCCCTGCGGTTGTGGCTACCTGGTGGATCCACAGATCCAGCATATGAAACAATCCAGGCAAGCAATAGTATATTTAGTATATGTGATATGTGCAATTCTTTGTATGCGAACATTACTCGCCTATATATACATATATCCATATAGATGGATAGGATAGGATAGGATAGGATAGGATAGGATAGGATAGGATAGGATAGGATAGGGATAGGATAAGATAAGATAAGATTACGATACGATACGATAAGATAAGATAAGATAAGATTCGATTAGGCTAGATAGATGGATAGATAGATGGATGGATGGATGGATGGATAGCTGGATGGATAGCTAGATGGATAGCTAGATGGATAGCTAGCCAGCTAGCTAGCTAGATAGATAGATAGATAGGTAGATAGATAGATAGATAGGTAGGTAGATAGATAGATATGTACTATACAACCAACCATATTATATTATGTATAGTATCAATGTATATACAGTACATATGCAGTCATTGTATATCTCTAAACATCTCGGCCGCGTCAGCCACCCGAGATGTTTCTCATGCTCCAAATCTCAATAGGAAATCTACCAAAGTCATCCAAGATTACAATGATGAAGCAATGTTTGGGATGATTTCTCCTACTTACCACTGATGATGAGGTCATGTAAGTCCTTTATAGTTTGCCAAAAACTTGGTTCTGTGCGGCTCAGGTGGGTAAAAAACTTTTGTGGCTCTTGGAGTCTTGGATAGTCTTGGATAGTCTTGGCCTGGGTTTCTGAATGGGCCATCTTGAGCCTATGGCCCTATGGCAAATTCAGGCATATTCAGCCACCTGTTCAGACCTGCTCTGGTCTCCTGGAAATTCCCCCCAACGCTGGGAAGCATGGCGCCATGGTTCACACCTTTGGGTGCAACCAGGCCACATGGAATGCCCAGGACATCCTCCTGCCCCAGGAGATTGGGATCGTGCCAGACCAATGGGCTGCCAATGAAATCCCCAAATCCGAGTTGGTCTATATCCAGCCGGTGATGAATCTCTTGCAGGTATTAAACAGGTGATATTTGCCATTGATCACTAGTGTTTCTTCGGGCTTCGTATCGGCTCACAGCCGTTCAGCATCTCATTTCTGGCCAGCATCCGACCCCGCGCAACGCGCGGTACGCTTGCTCACTGTTCGAAATGGAGAGCTCGCGAAATTTGAGAGACAGACTGGGAAAACACTCAAGGGAACCTGGCCAGGTGGACCATTAGCATCCCTTCAAAACATTCAAAGATGTGCCCAGTGAACCCAAAGAATCTATCGTGAATAAGTCCGGCACTGGGGACCAGGGACCATCGATATTTCAATGTTGCCTCCACAAACCCCTTGCCGGATGTGTCAATCAAAGTCTGGTCGAACTCCTTCGCCAAATATCCTATTCATGTTTTTCAAACATGGGGCCAAACTATGCATCTGTAAAATTCGTCAGAACAGTCAGGTTTTCAGATCATTGCCCACCATCTCATTCATCCAAAATCATTTGTCTGGGGATGTCTGGGGACCGTTCGCAACTGTCTTTGAATTTTGCCTGCTTTTTCCTCGGGATGTGGCACATCTTTCACCCACCCATGGCGATTTGGCTCTGATGCGGGGCTCAGCACTTGAAGGCCGGCGAGCTTTCGATTCGATTCACGATGTCGGTCTGTGCCGTGGCTGGATGGAAAGGGGCAACCGGAGAAGTGGAGAAGGGGTAGCCGCGGGTAGTCACCAACAACAATGAGAACGCAGCGCCAAGAAGACAAAATTGGGACGGCAACAAAAACGGTGATAGAACATGCTAGAACCCCTGGTTGGTGGAGATAAAAAGGCTTCCAGCACCCATCCAGGTTGGTTCATGGGCCAGTTCTATCGTCAAAGGGATGAGATCCGCCTTCTCCAAGCACCCGTCCAAGCCAATGCCCAACTCCTTGGCCAAGGCCTTCAGCTGTCCCACACCTCAGGAAGGAGTTTGGGAAGCTGAAAAACATTGGACTTTTTGAACCAAAAAAAATTGGGATGTTGACCGGAAGTTGGATGTTAACCACGCAGGAATGCCGTGAAAACCATGCAAAAAGTAAATGTAAAGCACCAAAAGTGTACGTAAGTTTAATCAAGAATCAGGATGAAACCTGCAAGAACACGGATTGGTGAGCCCAAGTTAGGGGACAACAAGTTTAGGTAACAAAATCGTAGAAATCTAGCAAGAACATCAGCATTTGCCTTGGTAATTCCACCTGTTGTTGTTGGCCATATCATAGGCTACATCCCGTTGCTGCTGATTCTCTGAACAGTGCTGCTCCTCGCATACCCGAGTTAGTAGAGATTTCAGCGAACTTCTGGGTTTCCCTCGCTGCGTTGCGCCAAAGGTGGGCTGGGTGTCGGATTCGAGGATGACATCTGGCGGCTTAAGGGGGGTTGAAGTGGCACCCGCTTCACACGAGGATGTCTTGAAATCTATTCTCGGCAACCAGAGGGACTAGAGGTAAGTATAGAGTGAGTACATGTAGAGCATAACCGATCAACATGTGGGGTGTTCGGAACCAAACAACATGGTTGGAAGACCCCATGTGTCAGGTATAACCACTTTTTTCCGCTGCCGGAGGATTTTTCACCCAGCAGCTGCATGGTATCCCACCGTGGCCAGGTTGCAGGCTTACTACAAAAAGGTGAATTCACGATAGGAGCTTCAGTTTTTTAACGAACGAACGCCTGAGTTTCAGAGGGAAAATCCAGCCTGTTTCTGTGTTTTTGCTGAAGGAGCATACTTGTAGATCTGTGGATTTGTTTGTGTATCTTTGCATATTGATAGGTCAATATACCATAATATACCCCTTCCTGAACCCAGGTGAGATAAATTGAAACCACCGCTCAGTCATCGTTTTAATGGGTCTATTCAAAAATTGGGGTGAAATGGAACATGTACCGACATGTACCAACATGTACCAACATGTACCAACATGTACCAACATGTACCAACTACAATTGGTTGGCTTATCATGAAACATACAAACTATAAACTATAATGGTGTAATATCTATCAACTAAAGATAATCTAATGATAATTTGGGCTAGACTGGTACCACCCCCAGCGCCTCAACATCCGCGGTGGTCTGAGCAGATTCTCTGCGAGACCGCGCCTGCCAAGGTTGGCTGGGGCCCTCGGGGGATTTCGGGGATGCAGGGAAGAGAAGAGAATGACAGATCATTAGAAATATTATAAATCAGGATAACGAACGATAACAATAAGTGTAGCTTCTGCAGGGTTGAAACACAGAAAGCAAAGTAGGAACCCACGAAGTTTCCAAGAGGCAATGGTGGTGCAAGCGCTCGAAGTCTGCACCTTTTCGCAGCAGCTATGGCTTGGTGAAAT
>Ga0126342_10022632_pt1 | contig 10352 bp, 7 predicted proteins | sample Cyp1metagenome_FD_92528 | JGI IMG/M metagenome (GOLD analysis project Ga0126342, IMG submission 92528) | Coral microbial communities from Lord Howe Island, Old Settlement Bay, Australia - Cyphastrea 1 metagenome | ecosystem: Host-associated > Invertebrates > Cnidaria > Coral ...
CATTGAAGATCTTCAATAAGGGTTTAATTCTCCCACCCCTGTTAAACTTCTACATTCATTGAAGATCTTCAATAAGGGTTTAATTCTCCCACCCCCGTTAAACTTCTACATTCATTGAAGATCGTCAATAAGGGTTTGATGATGTTGATGATGTTGATGATGATGATGATGATGATTATGTTGATGAACATGATGTTGATGATGTTGATGTTGATGTTGATGATGATGATGATGATGATGATGATGCGTCGCCCGTCGTCATTGCGGGTCCGGGCAAAACCCAGGCATTTGCCGTGTATATATATATATAACTTAATCCCACAACAAATTCCCATGGTCACAAAACAACATGAAAATCATCATCTGCTGCATAAGGTCACCCTTAAAATGGATGCTTAAAGTCCCAACGCCCCCCGTTTTTTTTGTACCGACCCCCCCTTCGGCAGCCCACATGGAGGGTCCATGTTCAAATACTTCGGGCAGCTACAGTCGCAAGCCTTCACCTCTGCACCTGGAAACTCCGCAAGGTGAAGATTTCTGAAGGGAACGACAGGGAACGAAAACATCGATTGCCAACGCATAATAAGTCGTATTATCATTGTATTACCCTCTGGTAAACTAACATAGCTATTGAAAATGGCCATTTATAGTGGATTTTCCCATTAAAAATGGTGATTTTCCATAGTTATGTTAAATTACCGGAGGGTACATTGTATTACCATACATGTCTTGACAGTTCGGTGAATATGGTGAATCAATTTAGAGCAGCTATTCCTTTGGGATATGCTTTCATATGCTTTCGCCCCTGGGGTGATTAGAACAAAACGACACAACCCTGCCTGTCACAGAATCACGGAGTGGAAATGAAGGCTGGCAAATGCTGCTATGTTGATTCACGCAGAAGGCGCAAATCCAATACCTTGGTACGATCTGGAGGTGGGTTGTGTGCGAAGGATCAACTGAGCGAAGCTATCCAGGCATAACCGGCGTAACCTATCTACCCCGCAAAATGTTTATCTCCATCCTTAGTTGAAGGTCAGCCCACTAACCAACAAAACCAGGACCCAGACGAAACAGCCAGGGCCGTGCCATCAAGGCATGGTTTGCACCGGAAAATCATGGGAACTCATGGGTAAATCCATGCTGATTCTGTTGCTTCCCCACAGCCTCAACCAGAAATGATCTTCCACTTGACCCCATTTGATGTTCGTAAATCGCCTTAAATATCTTAAATCCCATTTTGCCGGCTGACATTCCTACTTGATCCCTCTTGATCCCATCTCGTGGTGTCATTTACCCTACTGAAAACGAAGATTAGAACAACTGGTTGGGGCTTGGAAAATCATTTCTCGCACTTGGAAAGGATCATTTGTGGGCTCCATCTTGCTAGGGATGTGAATAGATCATAGATAACACATAATAGATATCAATCATTAATAAATGACAAACAATACATAGAAATAAATAACACATAATAATTAAAATGCATAATAAACAATAAGACACCTTAAAAACACAAATAACATCAAAACAAACTAAATAAATAAATATACAAATACATGGACAAATGAATACACAAAATAAATACATAAGTAAATAAATAAATGGAAAAAATACATAAATAAACAAATAACATGTACTAAAACAAAAATAGATAGATAGATAGATAGATAGATAGATGGATAGATAGATAGATAGATAGATAGACAGATAGATAGATAGATAGATAAATAGATAGATAGACGGATAGACAAGATAAGATAAGATAAGATAATATAATATAAGATAAGATAAGATAGATAAGATAAGATAGATAAGATAAGATAGATAAGATAGATAAGATAGATAAGATAGATAAGATAGATAAGATAGATAAGATAGATAAGATAGATACGGTAGATAAGATAGATAAAATCGATAAGGTAGATAAGAAAAGATAGATAAGAAAAGATAGATACGATAGATAAGATAGATAAGAGCGATAAGAGCGATAAGATCGATAAGATCGATAAGACAGATAAGATAGATATGATAGAACATGATAGATAAGAGATAGATAAGATAGATAAGAAAGATAAGATAGATAAGATAGATACGATAGATACGATAGATACGATAGATAAGATAAGAGCGATAAGATCGATAAGGTCAATAAGATCGATAAGATCGATAAGATCGATAAGATCGATAAGTTGATACGATCGATAAGATCGATAAGATAGATACGATAGATAAGATAGATACGATAGATAAGATAGATAAGATAGATAAGATCGATAAGACGGATATATATGATAGATATGATGTAAATGATAGATAAGATAAGATAGATAAGATCGATAAGATAGACACGATAGATACGATAGATACGATATATACGATTGATAAGATGGATAGGATGGATAAGATGGATAAGATAGAAAAGATAGATCAGATAGACCAGATAGATAAGATAGATAAGATAGATAAGATAGATAAGATCGATAGATAGATAGGACAGGACAAGATAGGATAGGATAGGATTAGGATTAGGATTAGCATTAGGATTAGGATTAGATTAGATTAGATCAGATAGATAGATAGACAGACAAACAGATAAGGATAGGATAGGATAGGATAGGATTAGATTAGATTAGATAGATAGATTAATTAGACAAACAAATAGATAAGGATAGGATAGGATAGGATAGGATGGGATAGGATAGGATAAGATTAGATACACAAATAGACAAATACGTAAATACATAAATAAATACTTATACAAATGCACAATAACAAATGATAAATAAATCAATAAAACAATCATTGTAAATCCAATTCCCTTCTGCCATGTCCTTCTCTGCGTACTTTGCACAGCTACATGCTCTGGAGATCACCCGTTCTCCGGAGCCAGCCCTTCACCAAGTCGATGTCACTGTCCAGCAGCACAGCGATGCGCGCATAGTTGGAATCCTAGCCACGGCGGCCACCAGGTGGTCACCAGTGGCAACCCCCCATGGATAAAAATGGCTGGGTTGATCAACATCGCCACATAAATCTAATTAAATCTACCAGGGAATAGACATTCATTGATCTTGGAAAAGTACTCACGACTTCCACTTTTTTTGCGTGATAATTTTGACCCATACCAAATCATGTCGAATCTTGGCCAACCTGCAACAACAGTTGGTTTGGTTCATGATATATTCTACTTGAATTTGCAAAACATTAAGTTGGACCAAATTACCTTGATCAAGGATTGCTGACAAATTCTTGATGGTTAAACCCCAACTTTTTGCTACTAGCTCCCAACATTTCAATGGTTACAGTAACCCATCCATGAACTTAAGGTTTATCCAGGTTTTCTCCTGGTAACATACTAATTTTTGTAGCAAAAAACACAAACCCCAGTCAGTTAGTTTCCCTATTCAGATCACATCCATGATTATCCATGGTTTATTGGACAAAAGCATCACTATGGCCAAGAAATCCCCATCAACCCCAAGAAATCACCATAGAATTCACCATAGAAATCCAGCATTTTGGTGGTTAGATCCCACCCCCCTTGGAAAAACCGTTGCAACACCCCTGCTGCGAAATCGCACCGGCCGCCTGCAAGGCCTCCGCCACCACCGAAGCCACGAGGTCACGGAAGCGCGAGTGCCAGGTGTGGGTGACCATGGCGTTGGGCCGCTTGCGTCGGCCCTGCATTAAGATCTTGGACATGTCCTGTCAATGGCCATTTCAGGAAGCCATTTATTGGAGGTACCTACCATATATAAGGCCTATGTAAGGGCTATGTAAGGGAATATCCCCACAAAATATGGCCTTATATGGTACAGAACTTCCATTTTAGGATCCTGACATTCCCATTGATCCTGGGAGGAAGATATGGAGGAAGCTATGGATTTCCACACCAGCCGGTGGATTCACATGGGATTTCCACGGCAGCCATGGTGAGGTGGCGGATGACATGGATTCACATGGCTTGGGCATAGCGATGGTGATTTTACCAGCATATCATGGTGATAATGAAAAGGGTGAGAGTTTAAGAGGCATGGAAAAAACTATGGGGCACAGGAAGGGGGGTTTACACATACAAGAGGCATAGTGATGAAATAACTCATTTACTCAGAAAGTGTGGCAGGGGTTGACATGTCCTAAGAGGTATAGCCTCATGGCATGGGATAGTGATTTTGCCAGCACAATATGGTGACAACATAGGGCTTCAGGGTGCCAAAATATGCAGGACTAAGAAGCATGGCTGGAAAATGCAACAAACAAACAAACAAACAAACACAAACACACACACACACACCGAATTTTCACATGTTTTTACCAGCAAAATATCTAGAAGCCCGAGGTTTGTAAGTGGTTACATATGAGGCATGGATATCATTGATGCTGGTTAAAATGCCCCACATATGAAAAAACATCAAGGACACAATATAAAAGTACAAGGTTTCTTTTTCTTTCCTCAACAACCATCAGCATCATCAGCTAGGGTTTTTGGAAAACATTTTCTAAAGGAAAGGGCATGGAATCTCAACAAAGTCCAAAGAGCCGGTTTGAGTCACTGGGATGTAACCAACAGAAAGAGGGATCTGACTAGCAAAAATGAACTTTGAGTTGTTTCTTTACACAACCCGACTATCTAACTGCGAGCAACTGATGTTTCCTGCGCCATTTCCGAAGCTTGATGGCGGTTGGGATGCTTTTCTCAGAAGCACCACTAATATAGCATCATAGCATCATATATCTGAGTATCAAAAGTCTTCCTGTTGTATGGTTCAGAATCCCATAGAATCACCACAGATTCCAACATCCAAAACCAAAAAAAAAAAGGCGGTCTCCACTGCCCCAGCGTCCGACTGATGTGGGGCGCTCAGAGGGATGATCGCTTGTCGGACCACGTCATCCTGGTTTTTCGCCGTCCAAAAGACGACCAAAATAGGACAAGTCGCGATACAATGCGGGGATATATGGGGAACTTGGATGGCAAAAACACACACACATAATATATATATAATTATATATAATATACATATATATGGGATATGGGGATATATGATAACATATGATGAATCATCCTCCCATTCGGATGGAAAATTAATGAAAATTCAACAGATTTCAAAACATCAATCGATTGGAATGGCACAGGTCGTGGCTGTTCACCAGCTAAAAATTGCTGACTGTGTCATGGGCGTTTCGCGGCCACGTCCTCTGCTTTCCAGTCGTTGTGATCCAATATCATCCAATATCCATCAGTCGTTGTGAAGCAAACAACATCAAACAACACTTGCACATGGTATCTTAAGCGGTTCTCAGTGCTGCAGTACATTTCAGTACATGATCAGGATTTGTCAACCAACACTAGCCGCACTAGCCACCATCCGTCCGATATCGCCACAGTCTCCACTATGGTCCCATCAAGAGGCTGTGGTATGTCGATGCGAATCGAAGTGATGCATGTAGTCACGTCCCAGACCGCTGTAAAAATTCCTCATGCTTTCAGGATTAAGGATTACCAGGGCAGGTCGAGAAGTAGGCGCTAGGATATTTATCAGTGGATCTGATCTGATAAATATATCACTAGCAACGCTAAGATGCCAGCCAAAAATATATGGATTTTCTAATGATCATTGAATGGGTTTTTGGAGGGAACAACTACAGAAAACAATGCTTTGTTGTCAATCTCATCATCCTACTAAAATTAATTCCACGAGAATCCCTGGCGGAATTTGATCCATTTAGAACCCCTTTTTCATTGAGTATTTAACATTGCAGGGTCCCAGAGCTGTCCTGAGGCAACCCCACAAGAGACTTCGGGATTGGAAAGCCTCCCACCGATGATGGTGGTAATAGCGGAACCAATTTATGGGGATGTGGTGAGGATATGACATATGGTTGGATATACAGTAAATGACGGAATACGCAACCAACATTTATATGTGGCTGGACATCCATCCCAGAATTGGATCCATATAAGGGGCATATAAATCCCGATGGATTAATGACCATCATCCATCATCCAAATATAGGCAATTTGCCTGCGTTTTGACTCCACCAGGCAGTCGGCCTAATCCCTCGCTAGAGAGAGAGAGAGAGAGAGAGAAACGAAGGCATGAAGCTGAAACAGGCGATCACAACTACATCTGTCACAAGAAATCGAAACTGTACACCGTACCGTCACGGACCATCATCACAAACTCACAAGCGTCCGAACTTCCTCAAGCGATGATCTAAACGTTTGGCCTGAAGAACACGTGCCTCATGGGGAGTCGTGTCAAACTCTTCTGTCACACGATGTTACACGAGGACCGCAAGGATCCATGTCATACTGCTTTGGAGTAGCAATGGAATCGTTGCCAGCCAAATCACAACGTGGCGCATATGATGTTGCACTACTTTGCCTCGACATATATCAACACCAGATGGTTTACAACTGAGCATGGCGGACATCTGCCTCTATTCAATAATACTCAGTGGGCGTGAGTATCCAGAAATCTTGCTTCACAATCTTCCAACCTGCATATTATCTCATTGTTGAGAGCTAAATGCCTTGAAGCGAACTGCTGGAACCCAAGTTTGATGAATTTGGCTCTGGATCTGGATTCCCCACGGCGAATCTTAAAGGCTGGAAGGATCTGATCTTTTATGTTTTTTTTTTCCCCCCCCGCTTCTACTTTCCCAACATGCTTACTGTAAATCACAGATACATAAAATATGTTACATAAATGAGGTAAACCGGTAAACCCAATAAACAATCCTTCATTTTGAATTTTATGGAAGCCATGCTATTTTTTTGTCCTGTTGGGCGTACGTTGCCAGTCAAACTGCTTTGCAACTCCAATCGCGACTCCATCTGTTTGATGCTCAAACCATCTGAAAATCCCCAAATCAAAACCGTTCCACATCCATTTAACATCAATTTAACCGTTTAACATCCATTTAGAATCATTTGTGTTTGATGCTTCAAATGGATGTTAAATGGGATTTTCAAATGGTTACATGGATATACATGGATCATCATGGATCTATAATTTCATTATCATTTCAACTCCATTATCATTTGTTGAACCAAAAACTCCATTATCATGGATCTATAACTTCACTATCATTATCAATTTCATTATCATTAAACATCAAAAAATGCTTTGATTTTCACCTTCCCCGTTCTGCCCGTTCCGAAACGCTCAGCAGCGAGCGTCAGTAAGGCCTCGAGACTCAGAGCTCTTTTGGCCAAATCTTCGACCTGCGAAAAGGGCGGCCATGGTCCAACATGATCCGTCATGTGTACTCCACACACACACACGCACACACACACACACATATATATTATATAAATGACATCATATATGTATGTCAAATAACCAATATTGTATCTATATAATCATGTAATTAATAATGTATGATTTAGAGTCATTTAGATTGATTTATGTAGATTTAGGACAATTAAATCAAGCTTCAACCTTTGTGAACTCTTGCCTTCATCGATTTTAGGGACCTGCATAGCTGCTAGCTCATCTTTGATGTCATAGCTAGTGGCTGAAACAAACCTCTGACCTGGATGCGTAGTCAAAACATCAGGAAATTATTCTGGTTGGTGTTTTTTAACCTCCCGCTGGTAAGGTTGAGTATGGCTTGACTTTATTTGGCTTTACCATCTTTGCCGCAATCATATGCCATTGTGCACCACTTCCACGAAGGCAGTATGTTGTCTTGCTGTTTTGCCAGAATTTCCACCAAGTTCCCCTGGATCTAACTGGACTAATTAGCTTTCTTTTTCGAGGCCCAAACTCATATACTGTAGTTAGAAACAAAGTATTTCGGGGGCTCGCCATGTTGAACATGGTTTAACACGGTTCAACCATGTTTAACCATCTTTTGGTCGTTGAAAGGTGTTAAACCCACCATGACATACCATAAGCACCATGTTCCTGGCCAAAACCACCATGGAAACTGGCACCTTCTGTTGCCAGCCCTCGTCCATGGCAGGCAGATAGGTCCTCTGTCGCTCCCCGCGTTTGCGGATCCGCGCTTGTTCCTCCTCGTGCCTTTGGTGTGTGGCCTGCTGGGGTCGCATCTCGGGGATGGAAGTTTTGGAATATCCATGCCTATTATGAATTTATTTTATGATATATCGTCATGATGTGTCATGATACCATATATGCATATATATGCACATTGTACATCTATGTCTAGAAACAAAAAAATGTCCTGGTCGTATTTGTTTGCTGGAACTAAAACGAGATGAAACAGACGGAATCGCCAAGCAGGTACATTCGAAAGCGAGAGATCTCAGGGTCCACGCCAGTTACCCAGTTACCGGTGCCCAATCTTTCAACACAATTTCGGGGCGCGTCTGAAAATGGAGCATACCCCCATGGCTGGCACTTTTAGTAGGGAACATGGTGATAAACCATCAAATTATGGGGTACCTATGGGGTACCTATGGGTACCTTATTTTCAGAAAAACCCATTCTTTGGCCCCTGCAATGTCAGTGAATTTGTCACAGCTTTGAGGTGGAAACTCTCCGAAATCATCTGCTGAGGAGCAAAGAGAGAAGAAAATCCCATGATGTACGTGATGCCGACAATCAAACTCACAAACCAGAGGTTGCAGGCCAACGACGAATCCGTCAAGACGAAAGTGAAAAAACCTCAGATAAAACTGGCTGTCTGAAGTGGGTTATGTTGGGGATGGATCACAGCTAGAGTTGATTCGACCAAGAGGCAAATGAGGCTGTAGGCATAAATTTCATATCCTTCGAATAGTTTTTTTTTGCAAATTGATTAGTACTTATTGATTTCAATAGCTATGGCAGCTACGAGTTCCTCGAAGCATCTTGAAGCCAGGATCAAATGTCAAGCTCTCAGGCAGTTGGTCCATTTCATCATTTCTCTGTTTTGATGGGTCATTTTTAAACCTCTACGTCTACTGACATTCTCCATTTTTGCTGCTGAAGCTTTCTGACTTCTGTTCTCCCATGTTCCACCTGCACCAGGACACTGTTCCCAAGACTCTCGTGCACTCTCTTCACCATATCGTCGGGGATGGGCCACAGATAGCCGCTGAAGAGCATGCTGTGCACCAAAATCAGCAGCCGTGTCAGACTACAAAGGCCCAAAGTCCTGCCAGTGCTATGATGATGCACCCTGATATTGCCGGCTGAGGTCGTCTCGCACTAGCGAGACGAAAACAAGCACATACCTATCAAACATGATGATTCTTCATAGCATTCCATACCTACGTTTAAACATGCTCGACCCAACCCGGACGTTGCTCCACACTTACAATCGTCATGATGATGATGATGATGATCATCATCACACTAAATTTCGCCACCCCCTCTGAACAAAATGTTGACTGAGGTAATAACATCAACTTTATGTTCACGAGGGGTCAAAATTTGCTACCCCCTCTGAACAATATGTTGGTTGGGGTACTAACATCAACTACATCTCCATGAGGGATCAACATTCGCCACCCCCTATGAACAATATGTTGGTTGGGGTAATAACATCATCTTCATCTTCACGAGGGTCAAAATTCACCACCCCTTCTGAACAATATGTTGATTGGGGAAATAACATCAACTGTATCTTCATAGCCACCTGAAGTCAGATGCGGCGCAACGTCAGGGCTGCAGCGAACATGTTTAAACATGTTTAAACAATGCCAGAAGGTAATTGAAACTGGTGATGCCTGGGTAAAATCATCCAGACTCATCCAACATGTTTCTTTTGGATGGGGAGACACCAGGATTCTTGGGTAGTAAATCCCCGCCTGCGATACGTTCGGATCTTGTAAATCGCCGCCATCACGTCCGGATTCGCCAAACCATCTTGGCGCCCCCGCGCACGATCCACTTCGGCAACGAGAAAGTTGAGACCAGTGCGCAAGATGAAGTAAAAGTAGATCCTGGTCTGGAGTAAGATGGACTAAGTTGGTTCAGGCACCTTCCTCTAAGCTATAATTGCCCCTCTGTGTTTCGGCTGACGTGTACCGTTCTGGTTGACGTTGTCGGGGACGTTGTAGACCCCATTTTTTTTTTCCTTACGTAAATTTTGACGTTGTAAACGCCCATTTTTTTTGTCTTACGTAAATTTTGATGTTGTAAACGCCGTTTTTTTTTGTCTTACGTAAATTTTGACGTTGTAAACGCCGTTTTTTTTTGTCTTACGTAAATTTTGACGTTGTAAACGCCGATTTTTTTCCTAACGTACATTTTGACGCGGTACAAAAACCAAATTCTTTTTTCTTACATAAATTTGGATCTTGTAAACGCCACTTTTAGTCTTGTTCATGTCATGATTGATGTTATCAACCCCAAACTTTTCTTGCTTCAAGTCATGACTGACATTGTGAG
>Ga0126342_10022633_pt1 | contig 10352 bp, 9 predicted proteins | sample Cyp1metagenome_FD_92528 | JGI IMG/M metagenome (GOLD analysis project Ga0126342, IMG submission 92528) | Coral microbial communities from Lord Howe Island, Old Settlement Bay, Australia - Cyphastrea 1 metagenome | ecosystem: Host-associated > Invertebrates > Cnidaria > Coral ...
AAATATCAAACCAAATCATGTCACCTTCCCCCAGACTGAAACACTCTTCTCGTGAATTTAGTACGAGTAGTTTAAACAACATGAAGCATCTTCCTAGACATGTCCGGGAGCCAGTAGCCTCAGAGGCTCATCATACATGATTTAAGATTGGGGAAACCATCCAAGATAGCCAAAAGATCAAGGCTCTGGATTTTTTGCTGGATTTTCTAGGACCAGTATCATTCGAATATCTGGGAAGTTCCGGAAGTGGAAAAACATCGAATCCCTAAATCTGCCAATGCGAAGAAAATCCTGAAGAAAATCTGTATTTGTTCACTGTGACATCACTGGAATGATGGGAATTGGATTCGGGGAATCATCCCCAAATGGCTGAAAAAAGTCAGCTATTTTCATCTATTTTCAGGTTGGTGATTCTTTAAAATTCAGCCAGAATTATCCCACTCTATTACAGTAAATCCCATTAAATCCAATTAAACATCCCATTTTAAATGTCAATCTCTATTTGTTCAACCAATTCAATTCAACCCTGGATAAAATCACTGCAGGTGCAAAGTGCTACCACCGTCTCTTGGATGCACTACTACTACCTGGTGCGAAAAGGATATGGATAGGAAGCATGGATTTTGATCTTCCAATCTCCGGTGAGAACCAGGTCTTGACATACCATTTGTCTAAAATAGTGTTTTTTAAATCATCATTCAATCCCTTCCCGAATATTCCATACCGCCAATATGGGCCCTGAAAATGACAAGATCCAACACTATATAAACTACGTAGGGTTTATGGGATGAAGTATATATATATATATTATATAGTAGTCTATACTAACTACAGAATAGAAGTATATATATTTATATATATATATCATTCACACTCATTCACAATCATTTACATTCATTTACATTCATTTACCATTTATTTCTCATCATTTAAATCATTTGCCATCTTTTTATCATGATTTCATTATTTATATCACATTCACCGTCATTTACATCACATTTATCACCAATAATTTCCCGATGAGATGTTACATCTAAAAATCACACCATGAAACCAGTTGTTTGGGCCATCTTTCACCCAAGAATCTCCCAATCATCGTCATTTACATTCATTTACCATATTATACAGGGTATATATATCCATATTCTCACATTTATATCACCTAAAAAATCATATTATCCATATTATCCATAGTATATATCCATAGTACATATCCATATTTCACATCATATTAATATCAATATCTGGCCGAATCTCCCCAGTTTTTGGCCAAGAAAAATCCGATCCGAGGCCACCACGCTCTTTGTGATGTCCACCTCCACGGCCATCGCCTTTTGGGTGCAAGGCATGATTTTTCTTCGAAGATGGTGTGATTATGATATGAATCTTGGAAAAAAATCCAATGAACCCATATTGATATATATTATTATATATTTATAGTTATTTATATATACATGTATATATATATATATAAATACTGGTTGGTGGTTTGGAAGATGAATTTGATCTTTCCATATATTGGGAATAATGATCCCAAATGACTAATATTTTTAAGGGGGTTGAAACCACCAACTAGTATATTTATATACATATATATATGTATATATATATATATATACACATATACATACAAACATGTGCATATATATATATGTACATATGTATATGTAGATTATTCAGATGCCGGTTGTGAATGGCGATTGATAAACCAAAAAAGAGAGGAACCGAGGAAACCCCGCTATGGGTTGGGGGGTTGAAGACTTCCCATTATTGGCGGGTCAAATCTTACATGTTTCATTTTGTGGGGCCGCAGCAGTGACTTCTGGTAGTACGATGGCAACAATCGAAAAAAACATGTTTAACAGGTGATTTGTGCATACTAATGGAATCTAAGGCACATTTTGGCATTTATCTTTGGTACTTCACCAGAACTCAGATGTTGTTCGTTGCAAGACGGCACCAAGAAGGCCAACATCTTCCAACCTTGCGCCCGGCACAGGCACGGCGACCGTTGACTACTCCCTCTGGCTGGGTTTCGCCACGGCTCTTGGGGTGCGGAACTTGTGGATCAAGGAAGTACAGTATGCACAGTACAATACATGTCATGGATTCTGGTGGTTATCATTTTGAGAACCAAGGCAAAGTTTTTACTAAAGTTTTCACTATATAAAGATACTGAAGTCCTTAAAGCCAAGTAGGCGACACGAACCAACTCAGCATTCTCTCATGGTCTCTCTGGCCTGTGGGCCGCAGCGAGGCGGTGGTTGGCAAAGCTCTAGTGGGTTGGTTAGTGAAGCGTTTGCAGCGGCCCTCAGCAACCTGGCTTGCCAAGTGGCCATAGATCTCGGGGGGTGAAACGGCCAAAGCCCGGCAATAAGTTTGGTATTTATCATGAAAGCAACCTGGGGGAAATGTCCCATAAAGCAATAGAGACTTGAACCAGCTTAGGGTCTAAACCATGGACGGTGAAGCAGGTTGATCAGGATTGAACTGATTTCTGGGCTGCAAAGGTTGGGAAGAGAAGGACCCAAATCAGTGGAACAAGGGCGCAAATGAAGATGATTGTGATAAATTTGGGATGATGCTCACCTTGGGGATCGGTCAAGATTATTGGAACCCTCACAACATGCTCTCGTAGTAAACCCGCAAAAAGACCCAAGTTTGCGGGTCTTTGGGACCCCCATGACTCAACCGATACCATTTGCTAGTGCATTAATCACAAATCACAGCATGAATGACCCACCACTTCCACAGCATTTCCAGCATTTCACTACTCAAGATGCTCAAGATGAGTAAGCAGTCCAAAACCCCTGCTGGTTCATGATTAGGAATAAGGATGAATAAGTGGTGTGCTACTCACTGGTTTCCGATGATGAAAAAAGCCACGAACTGGGGACCCCAGCGTCAGCTGAGGTGATCATGTTCTTGCTGGCTGGTATCATCGCTCTTTCAGCGCCTTGACTTAGGGATCTTAGGGCTGTCACGTCTCAGGGTCAGATGACACATGGTCTTATCCGGTTCGAAAACATTACTGAGGATGAAGGACCATCAGAATAGGGAGATTCATATTAGGATCTACCAGTGATACAAGTGAAGACCCGAGTACGATCGTTTTGACATATACTGATACCGATAGAAGAACTACATGTGAGGGACATTGAGGGACTGCAAAACAACTTGGGTGCCAAAGCTTCAAGCGGGTCGGTTTCGCTGAGAAAATTAGTAGTGGTTGGAGCTAGTCTGAGCTCCTTCACATCTTCAGTGTTGCACTGTCAGAAGGCCAGTAGAATAGAAGGTCGGGGTGTATATATATATATATTTATTATATAAAATAAGATACAATTTATGTATGTACACTGTATACTTGCCAACAACATCCAAGAATCGGTATATAGAGAAGCAATGACACTTGAGTTGTAGTGAATAGTTGAGGATCTTGACCAATGATCAGGGTACAATATTAATGAACCATGATGCACATAGACTAAGATGATCTAAGATGAATACTCCCATCCCCCTAATATTTTCAACACACCATTGGGACCCATTGGGACCATACAATGGGTGTTTTTTTTTGGGGGATGGGATCGACCGGACCAGCCAGTGAAGTTGCTTCAGGTGGTGGTCATGTCCATTACAGGCACGATGTAAAAGTGTACGGGTTGGCTCATAGGGATATCCATAGTCATCCACAGTGATGATTAAAGTGTAATGTGGGCAAACCAATAATGAACCTATCATTTGGGGATGGTTGATACCAACCAATTATGGTTTATTTAGTTGGGTTTACCAACTGAAATCCCCAGTGAATAAGTCAACATGATCATACACAGTCTATACTATAGTCTATACATATAATTACAGCATAATCTCCAGCCACCGAGGGTTTTTGGGCATCGCTGCGTCGCTGCAGTTCACTTTCCGGGTCCCCCAGGATTCCATGAGCGTCCAAAGATAGCTGATAGTTTGTTCATCCAAAGCTGGCAATGGTTTTTATGGCAAAAAATCCCAAGACAAAAACCTCACGGAGAATCTCTTGGAGACCAACAAAAAACACAACCCATCTTTCCCAAAGGAATCCCAAAGATGAGTTGTTCTCCATGAGGTTTGACTCCCGAAAGTCCCATTCGCCCCGAAAACGGTCATCAAACATGGCTTGCTGGAAAAATCCACCATTGATAGATGACTTTTCCTATTAAAACCTTCAGTTATAGAGGATTTCGCCCTGTATTCCCATGATTTTCCCAGCTAGAAACCTCCATTTTCATCGGGGATTTCCCAGCTAGCCATGTTTGATCACCCTTCATCGCCAGGTTTGATTGACGTGGTGGACGACATTGTACAAGGCGGGGGATGAGCCGATGAGCCGAGTTGGCGTCATCATGGCCAGCTGGGAAAACCACGAACGAATTCGACATTTGCATGGGACAAATATAGAACAATCCACTATAAATGGTATTTTCATGAGAAAATCATCTATAAATGATATAAATGGGGGAGTGAAAACCAGCAAGCCATGGTTGATTACCAGAGGGCAATCAATTATCATCGTTTTCCCATCATTATACATCCCCGCTAGAAACCCTGGCTTAGTTTTGATTTTTCATTTTGGGGGCCCGTAGGGGGAATTCGATATTGGAGGGCAAGGATAGATACAGCAACGTTGCTGGTTCCATGCCGCCATGTCCCGTGTTTTTTTTGTCGGGAATTATATACCTCGAAAGCAACACGCATTCCAGGGTGGTGAATCACCATAATTAATTCGGTCAGATACATGATAGTGAAAAAAAAGCGATCATAGGAATCAAGATAAGCGGATCCTGCTTCACACAGATGAGAATCAGTTTTACAGCATGTTGGAATTTGGAATCAACAAACACCGACACATGCGAATCCGCTTGCATCAAAGCCTCATGTCGCTAGCTTGCAATCGCACCAAGCATAGGAAGGTAAATAGATAGACAGACAGATGTCGTGATGATATTTTCTGCACCTCATAATTCCCAGGTGTCCAAAGTTTCAATCGATTTTGGGGTTGCTTTCCCTGGCCTATAACCTGCCAAGGCAATGACATGGGCTTCCGCGACCCCTGTGCGGAGGCAGATGTTGGACAGTCAGATTCAAGTTCTTTTCTCCTTGATCTGAATCATCAAAATGATCAAACATGAATCTGGATGCAACAATTTATCCATGTTGAATCACATGGCAATTAGCCCAATTCGATCCAATTAGCCTCTGGTAACTCAACAGGACTGGAACATCCACCATTTATCGTTGATGTTCCCAGGGTCCGAAAAGGGTGATTTCGTTCCGGGGTTTCCTGGGGAGGCCTCATGATCAGCGAAGGAGGTCCAGGGAGTGGAAAAGAGAACCATGGATTTCAAGGTATCTGTGCCTGAAAATGTGGTAATTACACCCCGAAATGGCCATTTGATGGAAGGAATAATGTACCAATGGATTGAGGGGTACTCTGATGAAGCCATCTCGATTTCATTTCTCTGAATCCAGGCTCCATTTCCGATCTTCGAAGAAGAATCTGGATTTGAGTTTCCTATTCTGACAAAGAGGAAAACATAATTCAATATCAATCAATTTGTTCAATGACATTCTACTTGTTAAAATAGTTAAAATCAAACATACAATCTGAAAGAAATTCAAGCCGTGCACGTGCAAACAATATATTTTCTGTATTATATATATGTTTGTACACATAATTATGCAACTGTATATAGTGTACCACACTGATAGGCTCACTATTGTCGAGCAGGGGTCATGTTCAATCATCATGTCATATCTGAATTACGCCCGTTCTATTCTAAACGAAATGGGATGGGGAGATTGCCTCATCCTTGAAAATAGAATTATTTAATTAAATTAAATTAATTTTATTATTTTTTATTTTTATTTACATAATCAATAATTAAATATTGATATCGAATTAACGGGAAAAAAACACAATTATTAATTAATATATTATAATCTTAAATATATTAATTATATTAAATCATATATTTATATTAAATATTAAAATATATATATATATAAATTATATAATTAATATTTCATTTATTTAGAAAATTAATAATTATAAATAATTATATATTTTTTATTATTATATATGTTTTATTTTTATATTTTAAATATATATATTTATTATTATTAATATATTATTTTTTTAAATATAAAATATAATTAAATTAATTATAATATATTTAAAATTATTAATTAATTATATATTTAGAAAAAACAATATAAATATAAATAAAATTAAAAATATATTATTAAAAAATATTATTTTTGAATTAAAAATAATTAATTATTTATAATAAATATATAAAAATTTAAAATATATATTTTTTTTAAAATAATATAAATATAATATTATTATTAAATTATTATTTTATTTATTATTTTTATTTTTTTTAAACCGAAATATTTTGGTTTTAATTTATTATTTAATTTATATATATATTTTTTCTAAAATTAAAAAATAATGGTTAATCTAAAGGTGTTTGTAAGGAATTTTAATTACGAAAGCCGTGCATGTTATGTTGGAAACCCTTGTTTTTTTTTTTTGGGTTTGCGAAAATAAAATTTTATATCGCGAAAATTTCGCGAAAATTGGGAATTATAATTATTATATATAAAGGAGTAGCAATAGCCAAATTTCTAAAAGTGAGGCATTCCGAGAGCCAAACACCAAGGCCCCTGGTCTTCGCTTTTCCTTCAGTGCACCTGCTGATGGCCGGGATCTGTGAATAGGGATATTTTCGCGAAAATTCCACGAGAGTTATGCGGAAGAGCGGGCGAAAGTTAAACTACATGTTAAAGGGGATGGGTTAATAAATTTTGCAAATAAAATCTGTTCTGAGAAAGGATTCCGTGATATTAGCTGCATGATTAAAAGGCTACCAAGAAGTGATCCGTAATTCTCTGGGGTAATTTGGCAGGTGGTAAATAAATCTTCATAAGAGGTGTTGTTGGCCAACATGGGTCCCGCGAAAGATAAACATGGAGTTCGCGAAAGTTTCGCGGAAATAAAATTTTTATTCGTGAAAAATAACCGTTCCGGAATAAAGGAATTTTGATCAACAACCAAATATTTTAATAATATTCAAAAAAAATATTATATAAAATTATATTTTATATTTTTTTATATTATTAAAATATATATAATCATAATTATCGAGGTATATCTATAAATAAATATATATATAAAAAAATAAAAAAGGAAAAAAACATATTTTAAAGAAAAAAAAAACATATATTTATTAAAATTAAATAAATAAAAAACATATTTTTCTAAATTTAAATTTATATATTTTATTGACAAAATTTAACAAAGAATCATAAAGGTCTACCTGAATATAGATCTGATATTTTATTTTATTTAGCAAAAATAATATATTATTATATAAAATAATAAAAATATTTATAATCGATAGGGAACCATCCAGATTGACCATATCCATTGCGGGTAATAAATAAATTTATCCGTAATTTATATATTTAATTTAAAATTATTTTGAAAATAATAAATTATTACATTTATTTTCATAAATTATTTTTTATAATTTTAAATTACGATATTTAAAAAATACATTTTTATATAAATTTATTTTTGAAATATATATATTTCGATTATACCGGTTAGTATAAAATATTTTTAATAATTTTCCTTTGTAATATTTTATTGGTAAATATAAAATTATTTTTAAATATATTTATATAAATTTTATTTCGTATAAAATATTATAAATTTTATTTCGCTCAAAATATTAAATATATTTTTTATTTGCGGTATTTTATCTATAATTTCTTATATTTATTTGTATTTTAATTATGTAGGGTCGTAAAAAATATTTATTATAATTTTTAATTACATGATTTTACCAATAAATATCAAATTTATATAATTTTTATATAAATATTTTAATTATACAAATTAGCACAAATTAAAAATTATAATTCTAGAAATAATTTTCCTCCTTTATATTATTATATTTAATTCCATCATTTTCCTCCTCTTCATTTATCATCATTATTTTTAATATCATTATTTTTTTCCCCTTAACATCATTATTCTCAATATCAATATCTTTATTTCATCTTCTATAAAATCATTATCCTCCACCTCATCTCCCATAATATCATTGTCCTTTCATCATTATCCTCAATATTATTATTTTCAATATTATTATCCTCAATATAATTATCTCCCTCCTTTTCAATATTATAATCCTCCACCTCATCATTTTCTATTTCATCTTCTACATTATCATCCTCATTCTTAGTTTCCTCAACATCATATTTAATAAAATTATTCTCAATATTATTACCCGCAACATATTTATCATCATCATTATTATCATAATTATCCTTAAATATAATCAATATATTTATACATTATTCTCCCATATACACACTATTTAATAATAAATTCTAATATTTTAAAAAGAAAAACAATTATATATAATACTATTTTTATTTTATATAAACAAATAAAATTTAATATAATTTATTTTTTAATATATTATAATTATTTATTACACAAAATAATAAAATTAAAATTAATTTAAATCAATATAAATCATTTTTTTTCAATTTCTTCTTGTGTATATAAATATTAACAATATTAAAATTTGGAGTTTTAAATATTATTTTATAATTAAAATATATTGAAATATTTTCGATGTTTTTTAAACATATATTTTTTAAATATTTTTATTTATATATATATATTAATATATACATAACCCTTCTACGCTAAAGCTAAACTACACCCCGGGTGCTTACAAAAGAATCTTAGATTTTGTAGAGGAATTACTTGGGGCTCTCAAAATGCATGATATATGAATATATAATATACACGCTGTTTCGATATCATGATTACTTTCAACTAATTGAACAGAACGTGTGCACACAGAACACAACTTCATGCAAACGCTTCAAGCGCTTGGTATAGAGAATCAACTCTCAGCAACACGACATCAAAAAAAAAGACAATTGATAGCAATTGTGGCAGGTGCTTATGTTGTCAGCCATGCTAAATTACATCAAATAAAACCACCTGCACGACTTCCCTTAGGCACCGTGTATATTATGCTTTACCCAAATGACATTGACATTGGCTCAGACTAATTCCTCCAAAATTAAGATTCACATAGACAATTTCAATTATATTTGAGATTTGTTGGCGTAATTTATATTCTTTGATAATTTTGTCATTTCTGGTAATTCAACTGTACAACTTCAGAAATGATGACTCATGGAAAGCCACGTCGGACGAATCAATCATCCAAAGATATGACTTCACCTCGGCACCGTTGCAGCAATGCCTGGTTGGAGTGGTTACCCTCTGGTAATTTAACGTAGCTATTGAAAATGGCCATTTATAGTGGATTTTTCCATGAAAAATGGTGATTTTCCATAGTTATGTTAGTTTACCAGAGGGTAGTCACTTCACCAATTCCCACATTTCAATGACGAGGATCGATTCATCGTTCAGGTTTGATTTGCAGAATGCGTTGAAAAACACCTTTGAGGTACAAGTAGTGTTTGTCTTTAATCGCTCTGATAGCCTCATGACAAATTCATGAAACATCATCCAAGTACGAGTAGCAGGTTTTCATGTGCGAGTCAACATAGACATGGGGCTACGGGTCAAAACTGGGTACCCCAATCAAGTGATCCCCTAGGTCTACTAACCCATGTGACGGGGCAAGTCAACACTAAGCACAGCCACTTTGCCCCTGATGTCGTTCACCGCGGCGCCAGTGCAAAAGCAACCCATCGGAGCCTGCGGATTGGTGGTTGGGCGCACGGTGGAAGCCATTGTTTTTCCGGTGTTTCATGGGTTGGTTAAGGAAATCTTCGGGAAGTTATGCCCAAACCTGTATAAGTGATGCCCAAATGTGTATGAAAGGGTTTCCTGCATGTGCTTGCTCAAACGAAATTGAAGGAAGTGAGGCTCCGACACCTACTGGTTTGAAGTGGGATAATACGGGATAATCATGATGTGCCATACCTGGTAGTAGCTGGTGGCACAACATTTCCAAGGAGTGACATGAAGGGATCTGACGGCTCCGGCTCGGGTCTCTTGGCCTCTTGAATCTGGATGGCTTCCATCCCTAGTTCTCTTACTGGTTACTAGACATATTTAACAAAACATTTATATAATTGTATATAATTGTATACATACACACACATATATATATATATGTACAATAATGATATATGGTAAACTTGGGGGGTATCGCTTGCAGGAAACTGCTACATTTATATATATATATATATAATTCACAGAAATCAACGTCCAATTTGGGTATCGCTAATGTGGATATTAGAGAAAT
>Ga0126342_10022634_pt1 | contig 10352 bp, 7 predicted proteins | sample Cyp1metagenome_FD_92528 | JGI IMG/M metagenome (GOLD analysis project Ga0126342, IMG submission 92528) | Coral microbial communities from Lord Howe Island, Old Settlement Bay, Australia - Cyphastrea 1 metagenome | ecosystem: Host-associated > Invertebrates > Cnidaria > Coral ...
GGGAACACTGGGCGTGGATGGTCGTGGTTGAGGTCCGGCAGGGAACACTGGGCGGGGATGGTCGTGGTTGAGGTCCGACAGAGAACACTGTGGATCGCGGGTCGCAGTTGGACGAGGAGGACGGCGAGGAGGACGACGAGGAGGACGACGAGGAGGCGAGGAGGACGAGGCAGGAGGAGGCGGAGGAGAAGGAGGAGGCAACTGACATAAAATCTAACAACCCTCACCTGGCAGGTGGGGAAATAAAGAACTAACTAAATATATATATATAAATATTATATATATATGTATAATTATTATATATATAATATTATATATATATATCAACCCCGCCACGAAAATTTGGCAAAATCAAAACCCTGCTTCTCCATAAACTGAATTACTGAAATCTTGCGGGACCACAAATAAAAGAAAAAACAAACTCCTACTAAATGACTTTTTGGTGGGCCACTAAACACTAATTAATACCTTCGAGTCAGTGAGCAGCAACTCCATGGCACCGTGATGTCCACATCATCTTCGAAACCGCCAATGGCGCGGCGGATACGCTCTTCATCGAACCTGTTGCTGCATTGCGCCTCCTGCACCTTGGCTACGACCCGGGCACGACCAAGCAAGAAGTATGACCAACAACGGTTACAGCTAAGGCTGGGTTGACCAAGGGTTCGTGCCGGCGTGTGCTTTTTGCTCACAGAAGTTCCTTGATCCTCCGTTTGAGAGAATGATCGCGCGAAAATTGATCTTGGAGAGCGTTCTTGTGGAGGTACGTTCTCACCATTTCTCACCTGCGTTCCGTCCGTTTTTGGAGCTGCGTACGTTGCCGTGGCAGGCGCAAAAGATATAAAAGATTGATAAAGGAGTGCGCAAACAATTGATTCATCTGCGCCCACAGCGTCTTATACCATTTCTTACCATTTTTGCCACATCTGTGCACACAATACTCTATACACACAGGGGATCACAGGGGTGGGGTAGGGTGCCAACAATGTTCATGTTCGCTTGCACACACACAGGCACTGCACACTGATCATGTGGCGTTGGGGTTGGGGTGCCACAAGCGTTCATGTTCACTTGCGCACACAGGCACTGCACACTGATCATGTGGCGTTGGGGTTGGGGTGCCACAAGCGTTCATGTTCACTTGCGCACACAGGCACTGCACACTGATCATGTGGCGTTGCGGTTGGGGTGCCACAAGCGTTCATGTTCACTTGCGCACAAAGGAACTGCGCACTGATCATGCGGCGTTGGGGTTGGGAAAGGGTTGGTTTGGGGTGCCAATGACGTCCGCGTTATCCGTGTTCACCTGCGTACGCAGGCACTGCACACTGATCATGTGGGGTACTGAAAGAGCAGAGTAGAGTGAACTTGCGTAGAAGCTAGTATATAGAATAGAAAAAGTCGGAGGAAAGTACACTGAAGACGTGCAAGGACGAGCAAAAGACCCGCGAGCACTGACAGACGAGCTGATTCTCGCGTGTACAGGTGAGGTCCTAAGCCAGAGGATTCGTCACTTTTGGCGTGGCAGGCGTAGGACATCGGGCACTTTTTCATCTGTGTGGTAGTCGCAGTACTTCAGGTGCATGACTTCGGACGCCTCAGCTTCATTTTCCCTAGCAGGTGCCACACTCTGGAACTGTGACGTTCAATGAATCTTTAAACGTCGATTTTTGAAGCCTCCTTGCGGCGCGGTGCAGATCTGATATTGCACGGGCAGCCTTCTCGTCACTTAGTGCGTGTCAGATGAAACTTTTGCTGTCCTTTGGCGCGTTGCTGATTTTAATTGACCTTCTGTGCCGATCTTGCGAGAGTTTCGGAGAGGTCCTGGCATGAAGATCTTGACCAAGATCTTGTACAGGTCCTGGGGTGCTTATATGCAAGCTCTTGTGGGATGCTGTTGAGAAGTTACTACCATACAGATCCTGCACGATCCTCTCTAGATGGTCCTTCTATGTGACAATCTTGCGAGATTCTCTTAGAGCGTCCTTCTTCGAAGATTTTGGTCAAGATCTCGCAGAGGTCTTTGTGGGAAGATTCTTTGGAGATGCTGGTGCCCCCCTCTAGAAAATATCCGTTTGGAGGTTTTTGTTGAGTGCTCCTTGTATGCAAGCTCTTGTGGGATGCTCTCTTAGCGGTCCTGGCATAAACACCCTTGGAGGATCTAACTGAAATTCTTGTACAAGTCCGTGTGTGAAGTTCTAAGCCAAGATCTTGCAGAAGTCCTTGTGAGAAGTTCTTGCGGAGATGCTGGCGCAATCCTCCTAGATGTCCTGCTATAAAGATCTTGAATATATCCCGTGAGAGGTGCTTGTATGCAAGCTCTGGTGGTATGCTCTTAGGAGGCTCTTGTTTCATCTTGTTTCAAGATCTTGTAAGATGCTCTACGATGTCCTTGTTAATTACATGATCTTGTGAGAGTTTGGAAGGGGCCCTGGTATGAAAATAATTGCATACAATGGCACTAGTCTCTGCAAATATCACTGGAATGATGGGTACCGTCCAACAAACACACGACAACCCATGGAGATCCATGGTGGTTTCACTTGGAAGTGGTGGATGTGCATGACCTTTCTCCATGTTAATGATTTTTCTGGAAGGTATGACCGTCATGCGGGCAGGCTGAGAAACCAAGTTCATATGGAGTGATATAGGTGGATGGCGGCCAACATCGAGGCCGCAAATAGCTGTAAATGGACGATTATGCACCCACAAAAATGGGTCGCTTAATATAATAACATAGGTCCCGCTATGTCTTGATCCATATGGATAGCAACCAGCATTGGCAACAACTTGGAGCTGAAAAATTAAGACTTGCAATGTAATTTTTGAATGCCAACGTCTTTTTGAACCAAGGCGCGGTCTGACAGGACAAATTTTGGGCTTGCTCTGCGAGCTGCTTGAACTCCAACAGCTGCATATCCAAGTGCATGAGGCACATCCTGGGCAAGGCATTCTGTAGGCCTGGTACAAGTAGGTTGCAAATAACCTCCAACCACGTAGATTTGTCCACTCCGGGGCCGTGACAACAATCCAAATAGATTCCCCACACTCACTGGGTTAATGGATGAGAAAATAAAAGTGTGTTACGTGCAAGCGAAGCAGCACACGATCATCTAGAACATGTTTTGACACATTGCAAGAAAACATAGAAAATAAAATGCCTACCAAGAGACTGAATGGTGAAATGCTTTTCTATTCTTTTTTGGGTTCCATGATGCAAATACAAAGTTTGTTGCAAACATGTCCAAAAAACATCTTGCTAAAATTGCAACCCAGCATCAGGTTGAAAATGAAAAGCCCACAGGGGATGAAGTAGTGCAAGAAGTCCGCTGGTCCTGTCGACAGGTTTCCTGCTGCTAGACTGGTTTAGGATCTTTGAGACTTGTCAAAATTATGACGCTATCACACTTTGAATGTATGACATGGTGCGTTCACACAAAGTGTGTTCATGTTTCATATGAAAGAATTTGCATAAATGCGTCTGTATACACTGATACCAAGATTTTGCGTGAGTGTGCATGAACCGTGTTGTAAAACGTATTGTGATCCATTGTATTGTATTTTATTGTATTGTATTGCATGGTAGTGTATGGTCTCGCCGCATTGCATCATTGCCTTAGGATGGATTGTATTGCATTGAGCTGTGTTGTATTGTCTTGTGTTGTAACTTCATTTGCGTTTCTCTCCCTCTCTTTATAAACCACCTCATTTTCTACATGTTGATGCCATACTTCTAAATGCCTAGCTTGATTCAGCTACATTCAAAATGTTTTAAAAACAACATTTTCTCAGTTCAACTACAACTGCAGGCCACTGAGCTGCTGAGGCGCCGGGTTCCAGATCGTATGGCAGTTCCCACCAGAGAAGGGATACAGATGTTGCCAAGAAAAGGCCCACCGCGTGCAAAGACTTGGCGAAGGCCATGCATTTCTCCATCTGCGGGGGCACCATGGCCCAGAAGGCTGCTATTACCGTCACGGCTAGGCAGCTGAAGATAACCTGAAACTGTTGACCCGTGGGCTGTTTAATTTGGTGGACCAATTTATTCCTGGCGAAGGTCCCTAGGTTTTAACAAAACTTCTTCCCGCCCACACACACACACATACGGACACACGTACACACACGCACACACACAAATACACACCTACACGCCCACCCACCGACACAAACAGTGAGCTTGCCAGCTCTCTGGGCCTCTGCGGGCCCGACCACTATGGCGAGCTTGCCGGCTCTGGCTCTGGCCCGTATGGAGCCGACCCTTATGCCAGATAGAATGCCAGACTGAGTAGATTGGCAGGTGTATGTCGGAAAGTCTAACATAGAATGCTGGAGAGAATGCCAGATAAAATGTCAGAAGCTATGTCAGATAGAAGGTCAGTACGGCAGAAAAAGTGTGAAATAGAATGCCCAATAGAATGTCAGAAAGAATGTCAGGTAGAATGCCAGATAAACTTCCAGAAAGAAAAACCAGGAAAAATTCCAGAATAATGTCGATTAGAACGCCAAATTGAGTGGCAAATGAAATGCCAGATTGCCAGATAATATGCAAAATAAAATGTCAGAATATATGCCAAATAAAATGTTAGCTTGTATGTCAAATATATACATGGAAATAGGATGCCAGATAGAATGTCAGAAAGAATGCCGGATAGAATGCCATCGAATGCCAAATAACATGTCAACATTATGTCGGAAAGAGTCCCAGATAGAATGCTAGAATATATGCCAGTTAGAATGCCAGATAGAATGGCAGAGAAGAACCCCCGTTGAAATTACAGGGTCCAGGTCGTGAAGGACAGTTTGTAGGCACATTACAGAATTCACAACCTAGGTGATCTACAAAAAGAAATCCACAACCTCAGTTGAACCTCTACAAAAAACAATGCCAACCCAGATTCAGTCTCTACAAAAAGAACCTGATTTTCTTATCCAACCCCCTTGATCTGCCTTGGTCACTGCTCTTGTTGGGTTGGCTTAAAAAGTCTGAACGTTTTGTAGTGGACCAAAACCACCTCCTTTCAATGCCATCTTCTTTTTGTAGCTGGGTACGACCTCGAAATGTAGCATGTTCCTGGATTGCTGGCGTTTAAAGTGGGAATCCCACCAGTTGAAAAATAAGGCCTGCCTAACCCTATCCATCCTAAGCTATCACTCCCAATGTGTGTTTAAATGCAGCATTTTGCCTTTTTCAAAGCATAGTGACTGGGCCATATTTGGAATGTGCATTTTTGTAGAAATGTTTTGGTCGCTTAGGGAGACCTGACCATCCAAAATGTGGGCAATTTTCTGCTTCACCTTCTGAGGATTTTGGGCTTCTATAGATTTTGTTTTTGGGAATTGGATGATGGATTTGAACGGGTTACAGTTGATGCAGCCTCTGGCCTTTTATAGCAAAGAATTGCTGGGAACACATTTTTGCACATAGCAGTGTTTTGGTAGCTTAGGCCTCGCCATTCAATATTCAGATTGAGGCTTTTTCCTTCCTTGGCCTTCTGAGGATGGGAAACTGGCCCCTCAGCATTCCAAAGCCGCAGAAGAGGGATGCAGCTGTGACTGCGGTGACTTCACTGAAGCTCTGGGGTTTGCAAAGTTGTGGAAGGGAGTTTGTTCGTCAAATTTCACCATGGTTGTACATTGTGTATTTTTTGGCAGCTGGAGATTGTTCTGCATTCGTGAGTGGTTGTGAGTGGATGTGAGTGGATGTGAGTGGTTGGCGCTTTCTCTGGAGGTGAGAGGTCTGGGAAGGTTCCTTGGATTGGGATGGCCTTCGGGTTGGGGCTTCTAGGGAATTCTTTTTTTGGAATGTGGTGATCAATTAGATGCAGCCTCTGGGCCGCTCGCATTTTTGTAGCCTGGGAGGGCTGGGAACACATTTTTGTAGCTGTGTTTTGGTAGCTTAGGCCTCGCCATTCTTGTCCAAAACCCAAAAGCAACAAGTTAGAATCCTCAAAAAAGGAACCACCCCAACATGGGTACGCTACGATTGGGTCTCTTACCCATTTTTTCTGCCATCTAGGTTAAGTTTCCGATTTGATCACAACCAATTCGTGCTGGCGGTTTCGGATTCGACGCTGGTGGTTTTCAGCCAGAGATTCAACATCTTACAATGCAGTGGAAACCTCGTCGACACCTTCAATGAAACTCAGGGGGGCTGGGAAAGTTCTGCGGGTTGAAACCTGAAGAGATTTTACCTTAAACTCGACCATTTTGCACTTTTTGTAGCACCCTGCGGCTGGGAACACGTTGTGTAGCGATGTTTGGTGGGTGATGTAGATGTTAGATTACAGCCTTGCTGTGTAAGGTGGAGCTTTCCAATTTTTCACAACAGGAAATGTGAACCAATAAGGCTCGGAAAAAAGTCTGAACACTTTGAAATTGACCCCTTTTATCCGGTTCAAACTTGATGCTTGTTTGAAAAGAATACTCACCTTCCTGGGTCTACCCTGTTCGCTGCTTGGCTTTCTCAGAATGGGAAGCTGGCTCAGCGTTCTGAAGCTACAGAACGGGAACCAGTTTCTGCTACTGATGCTTTGGATTTTGAGGTCATGGCTAACGCAGAAGTGAAGAATTGATAGCGGCTTGCCGCATTTGCGTTTTTCTGTCCAGGGGGTTCTGCAAAGATTGAAAAATACAATATAGGAAGATGAAGAAAGATGAGTAAGGATGACTTAGGATGAATCAGGATGAAAAAGGTACATTTCTGATTTTCTTTTGCTGATCTTTTGGTGGTTTGGGAGCCAGGCTCGGCTCCTTGGGACAAATTGTCCCTTTCCTAGCCATCATCACGTTGTATCTGATGTGAGGTTCTGATGTATAGACCACTCGTGGAACAAAAGGGTTGGTCCGGATCTGGCAGAAAATCTTCACAGAATGATCATTTTAAGAATTGTTTTATAAGAACAAATCAGGCCTTCAAACTGCAATATATTTCGACACGGTTTCTGAATCCAAGCGCCAAACCTACCAATGAGATCTTCAGATATCTGCTGCACTTTTGCCCGACACGACGTCTCTACCATCATGTCGCTGCATTGTAGTCTGGCACGACGTCATGTCTGCTACAAATAGCGTGCTCGACCTTGGGGACGTCCCTCAAACTCGATCCAAAACTATCAAAATTTACCTTCTACAGAAAGAAAGTGGGATTTAACACCAAGGTCAACAAAGGCACCTTTTGCTACAAATAGCTGTGCCCACACCATGGGTCACAAACAATTCGCATGGAATATGCGTTTTGTACAGGCCTAGCTTTTCGCAGTGGAAATTTCAACGGTGATAGATTTTTGTCAGATAGAATGTCAATACGCCAGATAAAATGCGAAATAGGATGCCAGATAGAAAGCCAGAAAGAATGTTAAATAGAATGCCAGAAAAACTCTAGAAAGAACTGCAAAATAGAAGGTTAAATAAAATGCCAGAGTATATGTCCGATAAAATGCGAAATAGAATGCCAAATAAAATGTCAGAAAGAATGCAAGATAGACTGCCAGATAGAATGCCAAAACGTTGCCAGATAAATTGTGAGAATATATATATATATAATATATATATATATATATTATATTATGTCAGATAAAACGCCCGGATATATGTCAGATAGAGTGTCAGAATACAGATCAGGTAGAATGGCAGATGAAATGTCAGAATATGAATATACGTCAGATAGAATGTCAGAAAAGAGATCAGGTGGCAGATAAATGCAAATAAAATGTCTGAATTCATGTCAGATAGAATGTGACCATATACGTCACCAAATAAACTGTCAGAGTATACGTCAGAAAAAATGGTGAGAATGTATAGCAGAGCAAATGCTGCGGTGGGGCTCCATCGAAGATTTTTTTAAGGGAGAAATCTTCGAATTCGAAGTGATCTCAAGTTTCTAGCTGTTCATCAAGGATTGGCACCAAGAGCACCGGAAGCATCCACTTTGAATTCCCTTGATGCGGCTAGTTGATCTATTTGGACTTGTGCCGGCCTTGAAAACACAGTGCCGGCCATACTTGGGGTACATCGCGTAGCGCCAAAGCAAGCTGGTCAGCAGTCCAAGGAGGAAAGGAATCAATAAAACTTTGGCGCATGAATAGCCTTGCCGTCGGGCATGAGGTGTTGCAGGCATCAGGCAGAACTTTTCCATGGTGGTGCCCAAATACGCCTCGTAAACACACCAAAGCCTACCTTGGATTTGCTCGTGTGTGTGTGTCTGTGTGTATGTGTGTGTGTAGGCTTGCTCTGCCACAGCCTGGGTTCATCAAAACTTGGATTTGCCCAGAATGAGTGTGTGTGTGTGTCTGTGCGTGCATGGTCTTGCTCAGTAGGCCATTCAAAAACAACAATAATCCCCAAAGAACTCCAAATGGTGGATTAACTTACATGGGTAAAAGAAGCCATCCATCAAACTCCAAGCTGCTGTAGATGGAAATTTTCGAGTTGGGAATCACCAAAATGTGCGAAGCTCGCTGCAAGGCTTGAGCAAAGGGATTCATCAAGGGAGCAACCTCAAAACGGCCCGGGCTGTCTACTTGGTGGTTGATCCACAGCACTGAGAAATATGCTCGTTGTGGGGAACCATCATTGCGTTTCTATGGTTGGACCGCTTGAAAACACCCGTGGGGTCCAACTAAGGTCAAAATTGAAGAATGTCAGTCCTCTCATGGCTAACTAACATTAACAAACTGCATTTGATTGGCCAATCGCAGCAAACAAATGCGAACGCTAACCTATCATGGCATTCACGTCACGCCTACCTAACATTACCTAACTGAGGTTGATGGGTAAATCATGGCAAACTGATGCAACAACCCTGAACAAAAAAACAAGAGACGTTCAGGAACACCTCCAGGTCCAAGTTCTGAGGGTTGGCCAATAAACCTCAGATTGAACAAAGCCATACAAAGCCACATTGGGTAAGGCCTGAGAACCGCAAACTGTGTTTTTTTTGACGCGTTGATTCCCTTTTTCTTAGCCTATGGGTTTCCGCTGGACACACAAACTAATTAAACATAATTAATCCATATTCAGCCTATGCATGCAAAATCATGCAAAAAGGAAGGTTTTTCCCCCAGATAGTGAGCGATGGGGATTCTTACTTCTCTATATAGGGGATCCTGATCGCTAAAAATTGCCGCTGCAGCCTCTTTGTCTCCCAGTCTTGTCCCCCTTCATGATCGCCACCTTCGCTGCCGCTGCTGTCCTGACTCCCAGCCTTGTCTACCTGCATGATCGCCACCGTCTCCAGCCTTGTCTCCCTATGATCGACACCTTCGCTGCCGTTGCTGCCTTGTCTCCCAGTCTTGTCTCCCTGCTCTCCATGTCTTGTCTGTGAACTTGTAAACTGACGAAAAAACATTGCTATCTGGGGTCTATGCCGGTGAAATTTGACAGCGTACTGAATCAATAAATACAAACTCGTATAAACTCGCGTTTTTTGCAAAACATTTTTTGCAAAACATAAACTAAACCTTCAGCAATGATATGGCCACCCCTCTTGATTCTTGTCTGTGCGAAATAGGAACCAGTTGTTCTTTTCCGAAACAACACTCTTTCATGGTCGCACGTCGGCTTGGCAAAGCGAAACGGGCCTACAGAACAATTTTTCCAAAATTCGGCAAAAGCACCATTGCCCTTGACAAAACCTGCAGGGTGGGTTCGAGCATTTTTGAAGCGTTTGTTTAAGCAGTTTGGGGTCAAGGAAAGAGCAACTGGCGTAAGTCTACGGGACGGAGTATAGTACCTCCAATCTGTTTGCATGCTCATGAGCACATGTCAATCTCGTTTTCTTCGGAAGCCCATCCAAAAAGAGGGTGCCCCCAGGCCCATCCAGGCCCTAAATCATTCCAAATCCACTGGCTAAGAATCAATCGGACGGACATGAAAATTATGAAAAACTGCAACAAAACATGTGCCCCACAAACACAGGCACACTTCAAGTTTCAAGACCCAGAAACAGCAATAGAGATTCGTGAGCCCGTGGCCTCCGGGCCAAGCTGATCTCACACCATTGCCGAACTCAAAGATCCCTTCCTCAGCCCGGGTGGCTATGGATGGTGCCCCACAATGAACTAAATTCGTTTATATAGTTATCTGAACGGACAGATTTACGCATGCAGAACCAACATATACCTGGGGTCATCACATTGTCGGCCAGGATCACAACTATATGATCTTAGACAAATAACGCACCTGTTTGCAGGGGATGCCAGTGGGGCTGGCAGGCCTGCAAATTTTTGAAAAAAAACTTTTGCAATCGATTATGGGGCTCTGGACCTGGATTATGGGTCTTCCACATGTGGTTTCATGGACCTTTTTCTTTACATAAATCAACCTAAATCAACCCTTCCTTTGAAAGGTTTTGA